>R17__coassemble_464_pt1 | contig 19259 bp, 10 predicted proteins | sample R17__metabat2_high_PE_026 | metagenome-assembled genome bin R17
ACGGACATAACGGACGAGGTGGAGAAGGAGCGCGAGCAGCAGCGGCAGCTGGCTGAGGCGCTCTCGCTCGCCGAGTCCGCCAACAGGGCCAAGACCACGTTCCTCAACAACATGTCCCACGACATCCGCACCCCTATGAACGCCATCATCGGCTACACGGGCCTCGCGGTGAAGCACATAGACAACAAGCAGCAGGTGCGGGACTATCTGTCCAAGATTTCCCAGTCCTCCGACCACCTGCTGTCCCTTATCAACGACGTGTTGGACATGTCCCGCATCGAGAGCGGCAAGATGAATCTGGACGAAAAGCCCGAGAACCTGCCGGAGATAATCCACACCCTGCGCGACATAGTCCAGTCGGACATACACTCCAAGCGGCAGGATTTCTTCATCGACACCGTTGGCGTCAACGACGAGGACATCATCTGCGACAAGCTCCGCCTAAACCAGGTGCTCCTGAACATCCTGTCCAATTCCATCAAGTACACCGCCGCCGGCGGAGCCGTCACGATGCGAATCTCCGAAAAGGCCGTCAAGCCAAGTGGCTACGCGACATACGAGTTCCGCATCAAGGACAACGGTATGGGTATGGACGAGGAGTATCTCAAGACCATCTTCGACCCCTTTACCCGAGTCAAGTCGTCAACCGTCTCGGGCATCCAGGGCACCGGTCTGGGGATGGCCATCACCAAGAGCATCATCGATATGATGGGAGGGAAGATCGAGATCGAAAGCGAGCCGGGCAAAGGCACGGAGACGACCGTGACATTCGATTTCAAGCTGCAGTCGGAGCACAAGGAAGCGGCCGTTATCCCCGAGCTTGAGGGTTACAGGGCCCTCGTGGTCGACGACGACACCGACACCTGCCTTTCCATTTCGGATATGCTGGGCGACGTGGGGATGAAATACGAGTGGTGCACCTCCGGAAAGGAGGCGGTCATCAGGGCGGAGGCCGCCCAGCGCAAAGGCATGGAGTTCAGGCTGTACATCATAGACTGGCTGATGCCGGACCAGAACGGCATAGAGACCACCAGACGGATCCGCAAGGCCATCGGGAACGACGTCCCCATCATCATCCTGACCTCATACGACTGGGCCGACATCGAAAACGAGGCCCGCGAGGCAGGAGTGACGACGTTCGTGAGCAAGCCCCTGTTCCCCTCGGACCTCCAGCGGGCACTGCACAGCTGTCTCGGTCAGATCGAAGCGCCGGCCGAGGATGAGACCGACGAATACGACTTCACCGGAAAGAAGGTCCTTCTGGTCGAGGACAACGATATGAACCGCGAGATTGCGACGGAGATTCTCCGGTTCAACGGATTCATCGTCGACACCGCCGAGGACGGGACCGTCGCTGTGGAGAAGATGGCGGCCGCCTCGCCGGGGACCTACGACCTTGTCCTGATGGACATCCAGATGCCGATGATGGACGGATACGAAGCCACGAGGCGGATACGCTCGCTCACCAACGGAGTGCAGCGCACGCCCATCATCGCGATGACCGCCAACGCCTTCGAAGAGGACCGCAAGGCAGCCCTCGAAGCCGGGATGGACGAGCACGTGGCCAAGCCCATCGACCTTGATGAGCTCAAGAAGACCCTCGCGAAATTCCTTTGACAAAACAGCCACCGCGGCTCAAGCCGGGCGGCGGTGTTTCAGAAGCTTGAACAGGCCGTTGGGCAGTTCGTACACCAGCACGATGCCCAGCACAATGGCCCCGGTGCATTTCAGTGCCATCAGGCCCGAGTCCCAGGCCAGCGTCCGCTGGTTCACCACCAGGTAGTAGGTGGTCCAGTAAATGCCGGCGCCGGGCACCAGCGGAAATATTCCCGGAATCATAAACACCATAGACGGACAGCGTCGCCTGACGGCAAACACACGGGCCGCCAGCACCACCAGCAGCGTGGCTATGAAGGTGGCGCCCACGGCTCCCAGCGGAGTGGGCAGAATAAGCAGATAGGCCAGCCAACCCAGGCCGCCCGTAATGCCGTCGAACAGGTAATATTGTCTGGGAACGCCAAACAGCAGGGCAAAGGCCATTGTGCCCAGAAAAGCGGCCGCCACCTGCAGCGCCGCCGATGCCAGCGAAATGCCTACCATATCAGCGTTCCTCCTATCCAGCTTTGCCCGGCCACCAGCGTCAGACTGACGCCCACGGCGATGCAGATGAATATAAGCACGGCGTCTGCCAGCCGCACGATGCCCGAAATGTAGTCGCCGTCGGCCAGGTCGCGGATGCCGTTGGTGAACGGGACGCCCGGAATGAGCGGAATCACCGCTCCTATAATCATCCGGCTCAGATGGTCGCCCATATTCCAATGGAAGGCCAGCAGGCACACGGCCGATGCCAGCAGTCCGCCGCATATGTTTCCCAGAATTTTGGACATATGGGGCGCACTTACATACATCACAAATACATACAGCAGCAAGCCGGCCATCAGCGCCACGGCCGAGTCGCTCAGGTTGCCGCCGAACAGGTAACAGAAACAGCCGCTGCCTATGCCCGAAGCCAGAATCTGCAGGCTGCGCCGTTTGGGCGGCATCTGCTGTATTTCGCGGAGACGACGGAGCGCCTGCTCGGTGGTGTACTGCCCGTTTTCCACGTCGCGCGAGAACTGGCACACGGCCACCACGCGGTCCATCTGCGTGCCCCGCACCGGAATGTGTTCCACCTTGGCGTATTCCTGGCGGAAGTCGCGCGAACCGCCGGTGGTGAATATGCCGTTGCTCAGCACAAAGAAGTTTTTGGTTTCCACGCCGAAATAGGCCGAAATGCGGTCCATGGTTTCCTCTACACGGCTTATTTCGGCGCCGTTTTCGAGCAGGATGTGGCCGGCCAGCTGGGCCACTTCCATTGCCTTGAGCTCGTTGTCGGGCCGGAAAGCGTCGGGTTGCGAAACATCGGCCCGAGCGGTCTCGCGTTCGCCGTTCGCCGCTGGCGGAACGACGGGTTGCGGGGTTTCGCCCTGCGGGGCGGCGGCGCTTATCGAATGGTTTTCTGTCATACTGGAGTTGAATGTCTTGGTTTGGACTTGGTAAAATTCAGAGCGACGCCCAGGCATCGGAGGGCTTCCGGTCGGTGGCCGACAAGTGCCCGTTCAGGTTCCTGAGGCCGGCCGATTCGGTAGTGGCGTCGTGGTAGAAGACAAGCCGGCTTTGGGTGTCGCAGGCCTCGCGCAGCAGCCGCATTTTTTCGTCGGCGCTTTCCAAGGCGTGGTTGTCGATGGCGGCAATGCAGCCCTGCGTGACGTGCAGGCACATAGGCACTACGTCGCCCGAGAACACCAGATTGCCGGCGTCGGTTTGGATAAACGAGGCCAGTTGGTCGGAAGTGTGGCCCTGGAACAGTTTCAGGCGCAGGCCTTCGAAGGGCTCACAGTCGGACTGAACCAGCCGGAGCTTGCCCGCCTGCTGCACGGCCTCCATATTTTCCCTCAGGTAGGCATCGTATTCCCAGAAGTGGGGCTGCAGCGAATTTTCCCACTGGCCGCGCGAAGCCCAGTGCACGGCGTGGGGAAAGGTCATTACCACGCGGCCGTCGGGCAGGGCCTTGGTGCAGCCGCCGCAGTGGTCGAAGTGCAGATGGCTCAGCACCACGTCGGTAACGTCGTCGGCCGAGTAGCCCTCGCGGGCCAGGGCCTGCTCCAAATCGGTCAGATGGTGGAATCGGTAGTAGGGCATTCCGGTGGGTTTGTTGCCCACGCCGGCATCGAAGAGTACCTTGTGTTCCCCGAAATCCACAAACAGGCAGCGCATGGCCAGCGGACAGCGGTTGTCCTGGTCCACGGGATATTTGGTGGCCCACACCTTGCGCGACATTACGCCGAACATAGCGCCGCCGTCGGTGGAAAACCAGCCGCTTTCTATGGTGAAAATTTTCATTGGACAGATAGATTGTTCGTTTTCAGAGGTCAGATGTTTTTCCGGTTTCCGTATCCGGACTGTTTCCAGAATTCGCGGAACCCGACTCCCGTTGCTCGCCGGAACCCGATTCCTGCTGTTTGTCGGAACCCGACTCCCGTTGCTCGCCGGAACCCGATTTCTGGTATTCGGTGGGAGTCATTCCCATATGTTTCTTAAAGCAACGGCTGAAGTACTTGGGATCGTTGAACCCCGTCCGGTAGGCAATCTCGGCCACGGTAAACCCGCTGCCATTCATCAGTTGCACGGCCCGCTTTATGCGCATTTCCTGCACAAAGTCTACCGGCGTCAGTCCCAGCGTGGCCTTAAGCTTGTTGTAGAATACGGTGCGTCCCATCCGTATGGCCTCGGCAAACTGGTCTATGGTAAGCTCGGCATTGTCCATATTCTGTTCCATAAAGGCCATCACTTCCTGAATGAACAGCTCGTCGGAGGGGGTTATGTGCGGCATATCGGGCTCCAGGTTCAGGTGCGACACGCCCTGCTGACGGCTCAGCTGTTCCACAAAACGCTGCTGCAGGCGGTGGCGCTGTTCCAGCAGGGCCGCCACGCGCACCTTAAGGTAGTTGGCGCTGAAGGGTTTCATCACGTAGTCGTCCACGCCCATTTCCACGCCGCGTATTTTGTCGTCCATCGTGGCCTTGGCCGTGAGCACGATTATGGGAATGTAATAGATGTCGGGGTCGGCCTTTATGCGCCGCACCATTTCAAAGCCGTCCATAACGGGCATCATAACGTCGGTAACGATAAGGTCGGGCCATTTTTCGCGGCTCAGCTGCAGGCCCTCCTGGCCGTCGCGGGCCTCCAGCACCAGGTAGCGGTCTTCCAGGATGTGGCGAATGAAGTCGCGCAGCTCGGCGTTGTCTTCCACCAGCAGCACGGTGGGCTTTTCCTTGGCCTCGCCGGGGTTGTCGGGCAAGATTTCCTGGCGCGTGGCTTCTGCCTCGAAATGGCTGTCGGCCACATAGAATTCCACGCGGCTGTCGTTTTGGAAATGCTCGCGGCCCAGTTGGAACCGCACGGTGAACGTGCTGCCCACGCCCACCTGGCTCTGCACGTCTATGTCGGCGTGGTGCATATCCACGAACTGCTTCACCAGCGACAACCCGATGCCCGACGACGGCTTGAACAGATTGCTGTCGAGCACGGTTTCGAAGCGCTGGAACAGGCCCTGTATGCTCTCCTTTTTTATGCCTATGCCCTGGTCACTTACGGCTATGGCCAGCCGGCCGTCCTCCTGGTGCAGGACAAGACGAATGGCCTTGTGGTCGGGGGTGTACTTGAAGGCATTGGAAATAAGGTTGAAGAATATCTTTTCGAATTTGTCGCGGTCGGCCCAGATGGTGCAGGGCCCGTCGGGCGCGTTGAGTGTAAAGTCTATGTGATGCTGTTCGGCCAGCTGCCGGAAATTGTCCATTATGTGCTGCAGCTGTTGGCGGACATCCAGTTGCTCGGCCACCAGCACCATCTTCTGGTTCTGAATCTTGCGGAAGTCCAGAATCTGGTTTATCAGGTTAAGCATACGGCGCACGTTTTTCTGCACCACTTCCAGGTAGTAGCGCGACTGGTCGGACAACTGCTGGTCGTCGAGCACTTCCGAGACGGGGCCCTCCACCAGCGAAAGCGGCGTGCGCAGTTCGTGGGAAATGTCGGTAAAGAACCTTAGCTTGGCCTCGGTAAGCTGCTTTTCCACCGACAGTTGGTGGCGCAGGTGGTAGAACCGCAGGTATATGCGAATGCCATAAACGATAACCAGTGCCGCCAGCAGGGCCAGCAGCAAAAAGAACCACAGGGTTTGGGTGGCGCGGGGCTTTACGCGGATAAGCAACTGCTGCTCGTTGTCCATCCATTGGCCGTCGTTGTTGGTGGAGCGCACGTGGAAGGTAAGGTTGCCCGGCGGCAGGTTGGTATAGGTAACCGAGATGGCGGCGGTTTCGTTCCAGCCCTTGTCTACGCCGTTGAGCCGGTAGGCATAGCGTATGTTGCTGTTGTCCTGATAGTCGATGGCCGCAAACTGAATGCCCAGCGTACGTTCGTCGCTGCCCAGCGTAAGCCTTCCGGCCGACATCCGGTCCTGGCGGGCGGGCAGCGTGCCGGTAATTTCCAGCGGCGGGCAATAGCGGCTGGGCTGCAGGCGTTCGGGCCTTACCGATACCAGCCCGTCCTTGTCGCCAAACAGCAGCTGGCCGTGAAAATACAGGGGAGTCATTTCCGAGAACGTGGGATTCTGGCAGAACTCGCTGGCATCCGATACCTGCAGAGTGCCGTCGGCCAGCGACAGGCGCGTAAGGCTCAGCGGATTCACAATCCAAAGGTAGCCCAGACTGTCTTCGATGCAGGAATATGTTATGTCGGAGCCCATTCCGTCGGTTCGGGTCAGGGTGCGGAAATCCAGGTTGTCGTGCAGCCAGTCGTCAGACATCACCTCGCTCAGTCCGCCGCCGTTGGTACACAGGAACAGGCGGTGGCCGCTGGCCAGACAGGCATCCATCACGTCGTTGTCGCCCAGGGAGTTGGGCTGGCCTGGCCGGCGTTCGTTGTGGAACAGGACAATGTTTTCGGGCAAATCGAACCGGCAGTCCATCGTATAGAAACCCTCCTTGGCGCAGATGGCCAGCACTCCGGGCGCGGGCTCGCGCAAGGCGCGGATGGTGGTGGGCATATTGCGGCCGGTCGACAGCCCGTTGCCGGCGTGCACGAAGCGACCGTTGTCGTACAGGTTCAGGCCGCCGCCGAAGGTGCCTATCCAGATGTGTCCCAGGCAGTCTTCCAAAATACTGTACACCGAGGAATGGCTCAGGCTGCCGGCTTGGCCGTCGTCGTGGACGAAATGCGTTGTGCGATAGCGGAGGCCGGTTCCGTCGGTGGGTTCCAGCAGCCAAAGGCCGTCGTTGCGGCTGCCCAGCCACAGGCGGTGCCGCGAGTCTTCGTACAGGCAATAGATGCCGCTGGCAAACGGGGCGGAGTCGTTGGAATGCAGTTGCCCGTCGGTGCCCAGATAGCCCAGCAGACGGCCGTTTTCCACGCAGCACACGCTGTGACGGTTGCGCAGGCACGTCCAGAGCCGGCCGTGGGAATCGGTACTCAGGGCACGCACTTCGTCGCCGAAGGGCAGGCGGCCAAAAGGTGTGTTGTGCAGCGACATACAATCCAGTTCCTGCTCGCGGCGATACCAGATGTTTCCCTGCCGGTCTTCGAACACGCGTTTGGTGTCGTTGTCGGCCGGGCGCAGGCCGTCGGGTCTGAGCCAGACTTGCTGCGAGGCATCGAAATACAGCACATCGTTGGTGCGGGCGGGAATAAGCCAGGTAAGGCCGTCGTGGTCGGAACGGAACCACACTTCGCTGTCGGGGTCGGGATAACCCTCGGGTAGCGTATGGCATTTTTCCGTGCCGTCGGGCAGGCGACACCAGGTGCGTCCGTCGGTAAGCACGCCCCATATCAGGCCGCGCTCGTCCAGATCGAACGACTTGAGGTCCTTGTCGGTAAGCCTGGCCATTTGCCCATCGCGCAGATGCACTTCGTACAGACCGCAGTCGGTGGCACACAGCAGCAGGCTGTCGCGCTGCTGGTGAAAATGGCGGATGTTCCCGATTTCTTCGGGAAAATAAACGAGTTCCAGCTGCTGCGTACGGCCCGACCATCGGCCCAGCAGGCAGCGCGAGGGGCAGACCAGCCAATTGGCATCGCCGTAGGAATAAGTATTGGTGAAAAACAGGTTGCTTACCGCCCCCGTCTGGCCGTAGCGGAACAGGCCCGTCCGCGAAAGAATCCATTCCCGGCCCTGGGGGTCCAGATATACGTTGGAAATATTTTCCCAGGTTTGGAACGACCGTCCGTACAGCTCGCAGCTTTCCAGCGGCCGGCCGTCGTCCACGCGGAAACAGTCGCCGCGGCGGCTCACCAGCCAGGTGTGGCCGTTGCGGAGCGGAAACACACTTATTATTTCGGGCATTGCCGTGGCTTCGGACGCTGTTGCGGCGGCGTTCAGAGCCGGCTGAATGTCCAGGAACTGCTCTTTCTGGGTGTCGAACAGGTAGGTGCGGAACGAAGTGATGCACCAGATGTCGCCGTGGCTGTTTTCGCGGATTATGTTTATGCGGTTGGTGTAGAGCGGCGAATTGCGGGTGGTGTTGGACTTGTATTTGATAAAGCGGTAGCCGTCGTATTTGGTAAGGCCGTTGAACGACGATATCCAGATGTATCCGCGGCTATCCTGCAGCTGGCCCGTAAGCCGGCCCTCAATGTCGGGGTGGGCGTTGGACCAGGTCTGGGTGCTCACAAAGGGCGTGGCCTGGGCACACATACACCAGAGCAGGGCGGCCAGCAGGCAATGTGACAGGCGTTTGGACATACGGACAGGCATTTACGGATACGGGGCAAAAGTAATGCAAAGCTGCCACGCGGCCAAAGAATATTTCGGGCCGGGCGCCGGGCCGCGGCGAGGCCGCCGAAACCGTTGCCGGTCGCTCGGGTGGCGAGGCCGCCGAAACCGTGGAGTGCCGGCCAAAACCAGGGTCAGCCGAAGCCGCGGCGCAGAAAAAATGCCAAACAATGGCTGGAATCCGGCAAACCAAAGTATATTTGCGAGTTTTTAAGCAACCATTCAAAGCAACCACTATGTACACGTTCACACACAACATCGAAGACAAAGAAGTGAAATGCGTTTTGGGCGGCCACCTGGACACGATGGCAGCCAAAACTATGGCCAACGACATCCAGCCCCTGCTGGACAACGCCGACAAAAAAATAACGATCGATTGCTCAACTCTTGAATTCATCTCGTCCAGCGGCCTGCGCCTGCTGCTCGCCATCCGCAAGGAAACCATTGCCAAGGGCGGCGACGTGGTAATTCTGGGCCTGAGCGACGTCATAAAGAAAGTGTTCGTCATAACCGGGTTCAGCGGGTTCTTCACCTTTGCCTGAAGCACTATGGAGCAGGTTCTGCATTTACACAACGACGTGGAGGAAGTGCCCCTGCTCGGCGAGTGGACCGAACAGCTGGCCGCGGAAACCAATATGCCGCCCGACGATGCCTTCCAGTTGAATATGGTGCTGGAGGAAGCCGTGGTGAACGTTATGGAATATGCCTATCCCGGCCAGACGGGAATGCCCGTTACGCTCGAGGTCTCCGTCCACGACGACGTGTACCGCTTTGTGCTGACGGACGAGGGCGTGGCCTTCGACCCCACGGCCGACAGCATTGAGCCCGACGTGACTCAGGGAGCCGAGGAACGCCCCATAGGCGGCCTGGGCATTTTTCTGGTAAAGCAATATATGCAGCACGTAAGCTACCGTCGCGAAGACGGCCGGAATATCCTGACTATGGAATACAAGTTGGGAACTATGGCCAATCTGGCCGTGGATATGCTTTAGCAGTTTTTCGATGATACATCTGCCGGTGTTTGGGCAGTAAAAATATTAGGAATATGAAACGTGGGAATTTGCTGTTGGCAGCGGCCTTTTCGCTGCTGAGTCTGACGGTGCCGGCCCAGACAGGCTGGACCTCCATAAGTGCCACTCTCGACAATGAGGGCGAACTTAGCCGTTCCGGCCTCACCACCGACCTTGTCTCGGTGTCGGACCTGACGTCGTGCAAGGCCGGCAGCCACAAGTTCGAGACCTCGGGCGTGTCGGACAAACTGACCATAAGCGGCACGGTGAGCGGAAAATCGGTGGCCTACATCAAATTCAAGGTGGGCGTGAAAGTGCCCGCCAACACCACCTACGAGGTGCAGCACACCTTCCTTACCGACACCTACCACACGGGCTCGTTCAACTGGAGCTTTTCGGAAATCTACTGCTGGGACGACAAGCGTGACTCGCCCGCCGACCAGACAACGGTATATCTCGACGGCACCGCGCGCGAATCGGGCAACGTGTACACCGTGAGCAATTCGCGGGCTTTTGCCCAGACCGACGGCTACAAGGGGCAGGCCACCAGCACCCACACCCTTAAGTATATCAACGGCGAGAACACCGAGCAGGTAATCTACAAATACTTTGTATTCCTGGCCGCCTCGAGCGGCACGGGCAGCTATTCGGCCTGCTGCCAGCTTACGGGCAACCAGTATGTGGAAACCCTGGTGCCTATGTTTTCCAAGGAGGACAGCTACACCTATTCGTCCGCCAACAACGTCACTTCCGGTGCGGACGGATACCTTATTCCCACCTCGCGCCTCAAGTCGAGCCCGTGGATGCAGAATGCCTCAAAATCCACCACGCGGCTCTACGGCGACATTACCAACGACAACCGCACCCTTACGCTGCAGCAGACGGAAAAGAGTATGAATGCCCAGGTGCTGGTGCAGGTGTTTGCCGCCACCCTGAACATTCCGGCCGCCAGCGACTATATGGCCCGCTACAATTTCTATATGAAGCTGGGCAAGGTGCAGAACTCCAACCAGACCAACGGCAACACCCGCTGCGGTGTGGAAATGATAGACCTGGGCGAAGATCCCAACGCCTTGTTTACCGAGGTGCAGAACCTGTACCTGGGCTCCAACAGCTCGGTTTATTCCTGCCCGGGCAAGACGGCCTTCCGTTGCGACACCACCGTCCGGGGCAGTTTCGGGATGGGAAGCGACAATACGGGCAGAAAGGTGAATATGCCCCTGTTCGTGCGCTACACCAACCGCGAAAGCAAGGCAGCCACCAAGAAACACTATTTTGCGGTGGTGGTGTATAACTACAAGAGCAACAAGAACTATCCTTTGCGCGTGGTGTGTTCGCTCCAAATGGAAAATTACAAGATTTATCCCACGGTAAGCGTGGGCAATCTGAACCAGTATGTGAGCAATTCGGCCATAAGCAATCTTAGCCTGGAATCGGCCCTGTCGAAAATGGGCGAGGCCAAGGAAACGATGGAACAAACCGAGCGGATGAGCCTGACGTACGATCCCCGCATAATAGAGATCGGCGCGCCCAAGCTGCAGCAGACCAAGGCCACGATGGCCTACCTGCCCTACACCCTCAGCGAAACCCTGGAACCGGGATTGTCCGAAGTGATAAACCTGTACGACTATCGCATAACTATGCCGGGCTCGTCGTGTGCGTCGGCCAATGCCTACCAGGTGGCCGAGCTGTTTGACTTCGGTACCGGGCAGCCGTCCATCGAGTCCATAAACGTGGCCCGCAACAACACGCCCAGCAGCGAGGCCTCGGCCATCCGCGTGGTGCACGGCAACCAGGACCAGGCCGAGGTGCACCGCCTGCCGGTGCTCTACTCCAAGACGGGCAGCCCGATGGGCAAGGAAGTGGTAGACAACCAGATGGCCCTGATACTGGCCGGTCCCACCACGGCCGGGCAACAGCCTTCGGTGGAACTCAAGATGTCGGAATCCAAGCAGATTTACCGCGACGCGTCTATGTGGATAGAGCCCGAGACGCCGGCCACGTCTACCGGTTATAGTTTCCTGCGCAACCAAAGCACCGACTTTATGCTGGGCGAAACCGACAAGGCCCAGTCCGACCGGCACGTGCTGCTGCCCTTCCGGCTGTCGATGTTCCTGAGCCCCAACACCACGCTGTGGCAGAAGGTGGAACTGGATATGTCGATGTGCGACGAAAACATAGCCCACACCAAAGGTTATATGGAACTGTTCAGCTTCGGCGACAGCGACCGTTCGTCGGCCGTCACGCCCAACACGGGCTATAATGCCGTGGCCAGCAGCGACGAATACAGCGTGCGCCGGCTTACCCACCAGCTGGGCAACGACACCACCCGCCGCACGGTGACCGTGGTGCTCAAATTCGAAAACACCTCGGCCAGCCCGCGCCGGGTAGACAACTACCTGGCCTTGCTTACCGGTGCCACGAACAATACAGCCGACCACCAGTTCCGTACTTCGGTGGAAATAAAGAGCAACGCGGCCATAGATCCCAACAATCCTTCGGTGTTTGTAGACAACTGGGAAGACACCTACGGTTGCTGCGCGGGCTCGGGCTACAAAGACGTAGCCTTCAAGGACCTGGGCCGCGACGACGACGGCTGGTTCTCCGAAACGGCTTCGGGACGGAATTCCTACAGCTATTTCGAAGATCCCCAGGTAACTACCGGCGCTTACGGCAGCGTGGTGATGAACGAGCAGGTGAACAACGCCAACAACGGCCAGTTCGTGAAGTTCTCGCTGGCCTGCCTGGTGCCGCCCCATACGGTGGTGCGCCACAAGCCCACGTTCTATTTGGGCGCCATTCAGAACACCGACGCCAATCCCGCCTTTATGGCCGAGCTGTTCAGCTTCGGCTCCGAAGACCGCAGCGACGAGCTGGTGCTTAACGTGGTGGGCGAACTGGATGCCAACGAAGACGGCACGGCCGCCAAGCCCGTCAACTGCTTTGCTTCGGACTATGCCTACAGCCAGGGCGCCATATTCGGCACCACCGCCTTCGCCGCCGTGGGCCTGACGCTCGATGCCTTCGAGGTGGAATTCCGCAACGATACCGACGAACCTCGCCTGGTGCGCAACTATATGGGTATGTGGGCCTTCTGCCAGTATGCCGAAAAGGAGGCGCCCTGGTATGCGTTCTGGGAAGACGACAAGCCCCTGCAACACAAGCTTATGGCCGCCCTGTACTATTACAACGGCACCGTGGAGCTGAATCCCGACGCCAGTTTGGGAACGGTCATAAAGAACGTCAGCGCCAGCGGCAGCGGGTTCAACCAGCCCATTTCGGGGCGCAACTTCATTGCCACCCAGGAGACGGGCCACAGCGACGACGCCACCAGCCAGAAGATTACGTTCGACGTAACCCATCCCGTGAAGGCCGGCGTCACCGACAACGTGGAGCTCAAGTTCCGCTTGCGTAACCTTGTGCGCAACCCGATGCACCTAGCCGTCGATCTGGCCGAAGCCAAGGTATCCCTTGCTATGCAGGGCCGCGAGGGTAAGCTGGCCGAGTTTAGCCACGACGAGAACTACAGTCCTTTCGACAAGACGTATACCGTCACCGTTCCTTACGAAAATCCGGGCAGCTCCGATGCCGAGATAAGCCACACCTTCGAACTGGACGTGCAGATGGACGACGATTATTCCCACCTGTCGCTGCTGCGCCTGGATATGTCGGGCGAAATACTTTTCGCCGACGGCGACTATGAGTACTCGCTCTACAGCGACAACGGCGAAACCTGCGCCCGCCTGATAAAGAGTAACACCCGCAATGACTTGAATGTCATCACCCTGCCACAGACGGCCACCTACGAGGGCACTGCGTACCCGGTGCGCAGCCTGGGCACGGGAGCTCTCAACAACCTGGCCATAGTCGAACTTACCATACCGGCCAACATCCGCGAAATACAGTCGGGGGCCTTTGTGAATTGCAACGTCCTGTATACGCTGGAGTTTGCCGAAGACCCCGCCGGCTATCCGTGCACCGTGTATGCCGGCCACGCCGTGGGTGTTTCCGACGACAACATATTCGGCTATCTGACCACCATCAGCTATAGCTCCGGATCGGTGGCCGAGGGTTGTCCCAATCTTCAGAAGGTAATATTCAACCGCACCGTGAACGGCGCCGAACCCAACGGCAATGCGATAATGTGCAGCCCCTTTGTGCGCTACAACAGCGACGTGAAGGAAATCAAGGACGTGACGTTGAACGTGAACGGCTTTATGGAGGTGCTGTCGACCGTGATGGGCATAAGCTCACTGGGCACTTACGTGGTGTACGACTACTACACGCCCGTGCAGGAATTCGTCTTTACCGACAAAGCCCGATACATTGGCAACTACTGCTGCTACCACGCGGCCAAGTGCGTGCGCGGCAAATCCGAGTCGGAGGTGAAGATTACCATAGATCCGTTCAATGGCGCGGCCGGCGAACCTCACTTCTACAGCCTGGGCTATTTTTCGCTGGCGGGCACCAAGATCCGCCATTTCGATATGACTCAGGCCAACTACCTGGGCGACGGCGCCTTCAGTGGCACGCCTATGAAGAAAGTGACCATTACGCCCAACGTGACGTATGTAGGTGGCACCACCCTGGCCACCGACTCGCTGCTGGTGCTGCGCGTGGAATCGGCCCAGACGCCTGTCATTTCCTATGGGAGCGATCGCTGGGCCGGCCCGGGACTGCTGCCCGAGGGCTTTACCAGCGGCAGCTACGAACCGCAGTCGGGCGAGTGGGAGAAACTGCACGTGACCTTCCTCGACACCTTGGACGTCCGTCGCGAGATAACTCCTTATACCTATGGCTGTATACCGGGCGGGGTCGGTCCCTTCCAGGCGGCTATGTTCGAGCAGAACGCCGATTATGCCCAGTATCACATAGGCAACGAGGTGAAGTCCATTCCGCAGGGCACCTACAAAAACAACAACTTCGAGTATTTCGACATCGGTGACGGCGTGCAGAGCATAGGCACCGAGGGCGTGGGCACGGCCAGCCTGCATTCGCTCAAGATTGGGCGCGGGCTTACCACGCTGGCTTCCAATGCGTTCAGGATTCAGAAAACCTATGTGGCCCAGGAATGGCTCGACCAGTTGCTCGAAGACGTGGAGGCCACCATTTGCTCCGACACCTGGTGGAACGACTTCCTGTGCCTGTACGAGCATCCCAACATCGACTTCAACTCCATTCTGAGCTACTATTGGACGGAATGGACCGATGAACCCATCATACACGACATTTACTGCACGGCCCTGGCGTCGCGGCAGGCCACGCCCGAAACCAGCATAGACTGCTTTGGCGAAACTACCTACCAGACCTGCCAGCTCCACTACACCTCGCCGGGGCTCAACCTTACCTACCCCTGGTACAACTTTGCCAATGCCGTGTTTACCATCCCGATGGACGAGGACCAGCTGCAGTTTACCTGCTGCGAAGACGAGCCGGCCGATTCGGTGCACCACGAATTCTCCGACGTGGAAGTGTCGCTGGCGCGCACCATAACCAAGGGCTGGAACACCGTGTGCCTGCCCTTCGACTGCCCGCTCGATGCCCTGGGCGCCGGCCTTAGGGCCTTCCTGCTGACGGGCGTGGACTACAATGCCTCGTCGGGCCAGGCAATGGGCAGTTTCGACCTTAACTTTACCGAACTGGCGGTGGACGCCCAGGGCGACGTCACGCTGTCGGCCAACGTGCCCTACCTGGTGTACAGCGAGAGCGACCGTGGCAAAACCGTCACCTACGCCTACCACACCGCGGTGGACATAGACCACAATCAGGCGCCCAGCCTCACCGTGTACGACAAGCGCAACGGTGCCTGGGTGTCGATGGTGGGCGTGTATGGCCAGCAGCGCGTGGTCGAGGGCAACTTTGTGCTGGCCGACAACCAGTTCTTCGAGGTGGATTCGCCGGTGGACATAAAGGCCTTCCGCGCTTATTTCCACGCCGACGACGGAGTGGAGAACAAGGCCCCGCGCCAGATGCGTTTCCTGGTAGACGGCCGTGAACTGGGCCAGGTGCTGCCCGGCCGCGGCCAGGAAGCCTCCGAGCCGGTTCCTGCCCAGAGCGAAGATTTCTATTACGACATTTATGGCCGCCGGGTGAACAGCCCCGATGCCAACCAGCGGGTGTATATACACGATGGCCGCAAACTGATATTTAAATAAAACATTGAATATGAAATACTTGAACAGTATCTTCCTGACGGCAGCGGCCGTCGCCTGCCTCCTGGGCGTTGTTTCCTGCAAGGATGGCAACCAGGAGTATGAATACTATCTGAGGGTGGTGGAATGCATCTCGTATTCCGACGACCGGTGCGAGGCCGTAGACTCGCTGCAGGACAACATCATACGCGGAATGGGCCTTAAGAGCGACGTGGATGCCGGCAGCGTGTATCAGAGCGGCACCGATGCCGCCGAGTGCGACCAAACCGTGGTAGAGGCCTTCCGGAATGCCTGCCAGGCCCTGGATGCCAACGATTACGGCGGCAAGTACAAATTCCATCTGCTGCGCGTGCAGGACAGCCAGCCCCTTCGCCTGGATTCGGCTCTGTTTGTGGCCGAGGCCGAGAACAAGCCGGGCATAATGTCGAGCGACGGAATCTGGTTCGGACTGGACAATAATAACAAGTATATATACGCTTTGGGGCTGGCCAAGCACAAGAAATACGGCGAGGCAAAGGAAAAACTCAAGGCCGCGGAATACACGGTCTGCTCGTACGACCTTAACTACAGTGCCGGCGGCGACTACCTGCTGCTGGGTTGCCAATATGCCGATGCCAATGTTGTGACAGATATAAAGGGCGAGGTCGAGAACGATGAGGGAGAGATGGAAGAACGCAAACTCACGGCCCGCGAAGCGGCTATTTCCTACCTGCTCATTTCCTATGGCAAGACTTGTCCCGCTTCGTTTAAAGGCCCGTCCAACATTACCGGCGTCAGTCTGTCGAAAGCCGAATTCCTGCAGGTGAAGAGTGTTGAGGGCGGTGATGCCAACGGCAACCTTAACCAGGGAGTGGGCGGCGATTACGTATACCTTTGGTACACCACCTTCGGCAACGACGATCGGGTGGTGTCGGGCATAGGTTCGGAGTACTATTATAGTTCCAAAAACCACAATTCCATAGTGAAGGCAGTAACGATAAACAGCGACGGAACCAGTTCGCTCAAATCCGACAATGCCGACACCAATTACAAAACGGGTTCGTGGTATTATTCATACCTGATGTTCGAAACCCGCGAAGAAGATTAATGTTGAAAGTTCGCGAACAACCCCCCGAGGGCTATTCGCAAACTTTTGTTTGCAAAAACAATTAAACCGATGAATATGAAACATTTGAACAACGTTTTCCTGATGGCTGCGGCCATTGCCTGCGGCCTGTGCGCTGTTTCGTGCGGAAGCGAATCGGAGAGTGAGTACGAATACTCGGTGCGCGCTCTGGAGAGCTATCCTTATTCTATGGACCGCCTGTTGGCCGTGGACTCCCTTCAGGTAGACATCGTAAGTGCAATGGGCTTGTCGGCCGATCTCACTACCTGTTCGGTGCTGCTGAGCGGCAGCGACGTGGCAAAGTGCGACGAGCAGGCCATAACCGCTTTCCGGCAGGCTTGCCAGACCCTGGATGCCAACGATTACGGCGGCAAGTACCAGTTCGGGCTGCTGCGCGGCACTGCCGACGAGATTCTGATGCTGGATTCGGCGTTGTTTGTGGCCGAGGCCGAGAACCGTCCTGGTTTGATAGGAGACGGCGGCACCTGGATGGATTTCGAGTCGAGTGGCGGACCGTTGTATGTCTACGACCTGGCGGTGGCCAGCCATCCTAATTCCTTGGGGCAGGCAATGATTATGTTGATGAATAACGGATACGCTATCTGCACGGGCGACCTTAACTACGGAGCCAAGAAACTGCCCTATATAGTGCTTGGTTGCAAATATGCAAATGCCGATGCGGTGACAAGCATAATGGGCGAGGTCGAGAGCGAAGAAGGCGAATTGGAAGAACGCTGCCTCACCGCCCGCGAAGCCGCCATTTCGAACCTTATAATGTCGTACGGGTCCAATGCCGAAGGGCCGATAATGGGCCCGAAATTGGCTCAGAAGGATTTACGCAAGGCCGAATTCATCCGGGTAAAGGGAATAGGCGGGTATTCCACCGGCGACCTTAACCAGGGCACCAGTGCACCGATCTACCTGTGGTACACTACTTACAAGAACGACTTCGCCGTTGTTTCGGGACTGGGCTGGGACCACTTCTCCTTATTAAGAAAGAAAGACGCCGCTATGGTGCCGGCCGTGAAAGTGAACAGCGACGGCACCTCCGAGTTGGCCGTGGAAAACGGAGACACCAATAACGGTAACAATAAATGTAATTATAAGAGATCTTACTTGTTTTTCGAAGTGCGCGTGGAGGATTAGTCCGGCGTTAGAAAGTACAAAGCGGTAATTAGTCCGACGTTAGAAGTGTGTAACGAATAAGAAACTCTAATCAATGAAGAAGCAAGTAGTTTTGGCCGTTCTGCTGGCCAGTGTGCTTACCGCCTGCCACCGCGGCAGCGACGAACCCGAGTTGGAGCCCCAGACCATCGACGACGTGGCCTACCTGCAGGCATCGGTGGCGCCCGTGTCGCCCGAGGGCCGTCTTATAAGCCGGGTGTGCGGCCTGCCGCTCGACGCCTCCGACACCACGGTGCTCAGCGTGGGCGCCGGCTCGTTGGACAACGCCGTGGAAATAGTCAGGTCGCTGGTGTACCAGCCCAGCCGGCTGAAAGCTGCCAAAGACGGGAGCTACACCTACGCCCTGCGCCGTACCGACGGCAGCCAGCGCGGACAGCTGACGCTGAAGCCCGCCACCGACGGCGGCAATTTGCTGGCCACCCTTAGCGTGACGCCCGCCGGCCTGCTGCAGTACGTGAGCGAGGTGCAGTTCTTGGCCCAGTGGCCCGAGAACGGCTCGTCGCCCTACAGCTTGGGCTACTTCCGTACGCGCAACGACATAGGCTATGTGTGCCTGCGCGAGGCCAAGACCGGCGTTCTGGGCCTGTTTGTGGGCGTGACCGATGCCCAGTTCGATATGACAACGCTGCTGGGCAAGTCCTACGACGCCTGCGTGGCCAAGGTGCTTCCCAAGGAAACGGTGTTGGCGCTGGCTTCGGTAATCAATACCAGCACCGCCATACAAGATTTGTACGAATCCAATTTAGGGGTGGGCCTGTACGATTACCTGGGCTATGTGTGGAACGACGGTATCCGCTACGGGCTGGGAATGTACCAGATGCTTTCTGGCGACACGCTGGCCGTCACGGCCGATTCGCCCAAGGCGGTGTTGCTGACCTATTCCACCTTTGTCGACGGCGTGGTGCACGGCACCGGCCTCAGTGCGGTAGACGAGTTCTTCCCCCAGTACGGCGGCACCACCTACGACAACGACATTACCCAGGCCCAGGCCCCGCGCCAAACCCTGGGCCCCGTCCGTACAATACGCGAGTGACTCGCGTAGTGTAAGGTTGACTCGGGTTTGTGTGTGTTAATTGAATAAAAATCGCCGTCGGATTTCAAACCGGCGGCGATTTTGGTGATTTCGGGAGTTCACAGTGCGCGGAATTGCTCACGGGCTCTGTCGCGGCTTTTGGTTTACAACGCGTGGATCTGCGCTTCGCTCAGGCCGGTGCACTTCGATATTAGTGGAATGGACATACCTTCGGCCAGCATTGTGCGGGCAATTTCTTTGGAACGGTCGAGTTGGCCTTCTGCCCGTCCTCTGGCCAAACCTTCTTCCAGGCCTTCTTCCAAGCCCTGTTTCCGTCCTTGTTCCAGACCCTGCTTCCGTCCTTGTTCCAGACCCTGCTTCCGGCCTTGCTTCCGGCCTTGCTCCAGCCCTTGGTCCAGACCCTGCTTCCGGCCTTGCTCCCGACCGTGCTCCGGGGCTTGGTCGAGACCTTGCTGGCTGCCCTCCTCCA
>R17__coassemble_474_pt1 | contig 18792 bp, 7 predicted proteins | sample R17__metabat2_high_PE_026 | metagenome-assembled genome bin R17
TTATAATAAAGGCCGTGCCGCTACCCAGGCCGCAGATTACCTCCGGATTTGCCGCCCGCGCCCAAGTGGGCGCTCTTTGCCGCCATCGCGGTTTCGGGCGTGTGCTGCTGGTGACCGACAGTTCCGTAAAGGCACTGGGGCTGGCCGAAAAAGTGGAAAAATCGCTGGCCGATGCCGGCGTGGCCTTTGAAACCTTTGCCCACATAAGCGGCGAACCCACCTCCGACATTATCGAAAAAGGGCGCCAGGCGGCCATCGGGTTCCGGGCCGACTGCCTGGTGGGGCTGGGCGGCGGTTCGGTGATGGACGCCTGCAAAATGATGGCCGCCGGAGCGCGGCTGAAGGCCTTCCCGGTGAAAACCATCTTGCTCAAGTTTCTATGGATCCCGGGCAAGACACTTCCCATTGTAAACATTCCGAGCACGGCCGGAACCGGGGCGGAAACCACGGTGGGTGCCGTGGTTACCGACAGCCGCAAAAACCGCAAGAAATCCACGGTGATAATAGGTCTGAACGTAACGGACGTCGTGCTCGACAGCGAACTCACCCTGAAAATGCCGCGCAGCATTACGGCAGCCTGTGGCATAGACGCACTGAGCCACGGCCTGGAGGGAGCGGTGGCCTCGGTGTCTTGCTCACAGGAAGACCAATGGAAAAGCCTGGAATGCGTACGGCTGGTCCTGGAATGCCTTCCGCGGGTACTCAACCGGCCCGAAGACGTCCAAGCCCGGGAACAGATGTGTCTGGCCGCCCATTACGGCGGCAACGCCATCAACTGCCAACTGGCAGGATACGTGCACGCTTTTGCCCACTCGCTTGGCGCCAGATATCATATCTCACACGGACAGGCCATTGCCCGCTGCCTGCTGCCTGTGCTCCGGGCCGAAACGCCTTACTGCCCCGGCAAGATGGCCGCGGTGGCACAACATTGCGGCCTGTCGGAGGCAAACGATTCCCCGGAGACGTCGGTCCCGGCACTTTTCGATGCCTTAGACACCCTGGTGACACAGTGCGGTTTCGAAGCTATGCCCGCCATTCCCGAAGGCGATTTAGATGACTTGGTAAAAATGATCGATTCCGATTCCATAAACTATTCCGCGCCCGTGACGTTCACGGACGCCCAACTGAAAGACATACTCCGACAGCTATGACACCGACAGACATTCAACAACTTGTGACCTCACAACGAGAGTTTTTCCTTTCCGGAGCGACGCTCCCGGTAAAATGGCGTCTGGCGCAGCTCCGGAAACTGCGTCAAGCCGTCATAGACCGGGAACAGGAACTGGAGGCCGCGCTGGCCGAAGACCTGGGCCGAAGCGCCGTGGAAGCCTACCTGTGCGACATTGGGCCCATTGTGGTGGAAATAAACGAGACCATACGCGGGCTTCGCCGCTGGGCCCGGGCCGAAACCCACGCCAGCGGCCTGATGTGTTTTCCCAGCCTGACGACCAAGGTGTATAAAATGCCCTATGGCGTGACGCTCATCATCTCGCCGTTCAACTTTCCGATGCTGCTCACCTTGGGCGTGCTGACGGCAGCCATCGCCGGAGGCAACACGGCCGTACTCAAGACCAGTTCCAAGTCGCCGGCCTGCACCCGGGCGCTGGCCCGGCTGGTGTCGGAAACCTTTCCGCCGGAATACGTGTCGGTGGTGGACGGCGGGCACGACGTGGCCGACCTGTGCCTGGCCCAGCGCTGGGACAAGATTTTCTATACCGGTTCGCCCAAGGTGGCCCGTCACGTAATGGCCGAGGCCGCCAAGAACCTTACGCCCGTGGCGCTGGAACTGGGCGGCGAAACAGGCAACTGGTGCATTGTGCGCCGCGATGCCGACCTGCGCGACGCGGCCCGCAAGATTGCGTTTTTCAAACTGTGCAATGCCGGTCAGATTTGCATAAACATCAATCAGATAGCGGTGGCCCGCGAGGTGGTCGGGCCTTTCCTGCGCGAGCTCGAAGAGGCCTTTCTCCGCCAGATAGGCCCCGAACCGCATCGCAACGCGGAATATCCGAAACTCATCACGGCCCAGGCCTACGAAAAATGCGCGGCGCTGGCCGACGAATACCGCGACCGCATCGTGTTCGGCGGCGTGGGCGATGCGCAGGCCCGGAAATACGCGCCCACCATTATCTATCCGGTGGCGGCCGACGAGCCCATTGTGCAGCACGAGCTGTTCTGTCCGCTATTGCCGGTGGTGCCGTTCGACGATGCCCAGATAGACTCGCTTATGGACACCATTGCCCGACGGGAGCATCCGCTGGCTATGTATGTGTTCACCCGCGACCGGCGCTGGGCCGACAAAACTATGCGCACGCAGCAGTTCGGCGGCGGCTGCATAAACGAGGTGTGCGTGCATCTGATGGTAAAAGGGGTGCCTTTCGGGGGCACCGGGCATTCCGGAATGGGGGCCTACCACGGCGAATGGGGATTCCGCGAATTCACACATCCGCAGACGGTGCTGCGCGGCCATACCTGGCTGAACCTGCCCCTTAGGGAACATCCCTACGGCGGAAAAATGGAAAAGGCCAAACTGGCCATTCTTCGGAAATTCGAACGGTAATTTTTTGAGAAAGATGGAAGAACCGATATTGAACGCCCACAACAAGGCCGAATACGAGCCCGCGCATACGGCCGAGCATCTGCTGAACGCCACGATGGTAAAGATGTTCGGCTGTCCGCGCTCGCGCAACGCCCACATCGAGCGCAAGAAGAGCAAGTGCGACTACCAACTGACCGAATGCCCTTCCGAGACACAAGTGGCGGCCATCGAGGCCAAGATGAACGAACTGATCCGGGCCGCGCTGCCCGTGACCGTGGCCTTTATGCCCTGTGCCGAGGCGGCCTTGCTGGTTGACCTGAGCAAGCTGCCCGACGACGCCTCCGATACCCTGAGGATTGTGCGCATAGGCGATTACGATGCCTGTGCCTGCATAGGGGCGCACGTGGGCAACACCTCCGAAATAGGCGGCTTCAAAATCCTGAGCCACGACTTTGCCGACGGCGTGTGGCGAGTGCGTTGGAAAACCTTGGCATAAACAAGGTTCCGGGCCGGAGCGATGGGTCCGGTCTATCGCGAAAGCTTCTCGGTACAGACCGTGCCGTCGGTGTAGACGGTGCGACGGAGTATTATCTCGTTGCCCGAGGCCTGCCAGCCCAGTTGCAGGGATTCTTCGTCGGCTCCCTCGCTCACATACAGTACTTCGCCCAGCAGATTATAATAGGTAATGGACCGGATGCTGCGGCAAACCGCCGGCGCCGAAAGGGCATCCACGGCCCGGGCCGTCAGCACACCGTCGGCAAAGTCCCAATAAAGACCGTTTTCCAATACCGGCACGATGCTGTCGAACTGTCCGTCCACCGAGCCCGAAATGTTCATCAGGCGGAAACTGCGGCCCTCGGAAACCGTTTGGCTAAGGTTGTTCAGGCGCAGCGTGCCGCCGGCTGTCAGGTTCTTGCCTATGTTCAGCACGTCGCACTTGCCCGTGAGCGAGCTGACGTCTACCTCTAGCACGCTGCCGGCCTGCAAGGTCAGGCTACCGGCTATGCCGAAGCTTCCGAAGGCATCGTTCTTCAGGCTGAAGACCGCTCCGTCGACCACGGTCACATTGCCTTTTACCGAGCCTGTGCCGCCGGCCGTGGCTCCCGCCTTGACCGAAAGGGTTCCCGTACCGGTGGGGCCGTTTCCGGTTATCCAGAGCTTGCCGGCCTGCACCTCGGTGGCGCCGGTGTTGGTGCCGGTACCGCTGAGCGTCAGGGTGCCGCTGCCTTTCTTTATCAATTTGGCCGAAGCACCCGAAACGGTGCCGGCATAAGTGGTAGACCGGCCGTTGGCACCTATTTCCCACACGGCATTGTCGCCCGAGAGGGCGGCGTCCGTAGCCGTCGACGACAGGGCGCCAAATTTGACGGTGCTGCCCTTGGTGGTATGATAGGCCGTTACGCCGGCGCCCAGGTCGACGGTGGCCTTGGCCATTCCGTAGGTGTTGGCCAGGCGGAAGTCCTGTCCGGTGACGTTGATGGTACCTTCGAAGCCCGACCAGTCGCCCTTAAGCTCGGCCCGCACATAGGGCGAGTTAAGGTTGAGTGTGCCCTTGCCCAGCAGTTTGTTGGTAAAGTTCCAGCGCTTGGGCAGGTTCCACGAGGCCGTGCAGCCTTCGGGCACCACCACGGTATTGGACCACGGGCCTACGGTAGACGTGCTGTTGGCGTCGCGCATCTGGAACGTGCCTCCGCGAAGCACCAGCACGGCCGACCCTATCGACTGGCTGTTGGCGCTGACACTGCCCAGCGACAAGGTGCCTTGCCGTATCTCCACCGTGTCGAAACGGTTGCTGCCTTCCAGATTGAGCGAACCGCCGCCCGTCAGCACCAGCTTGTTCTGGCTGCCGCTAAGGTTGCCCGTCAGGGCCAGGCTCTTGCCCGAGGCGTTATTTATGGTAAGCGTTCCGTATACCGACATATTGCGGTCAGTGGCCAGCTGGGAAGCACTTTGCAAGGTAGCATTGCGCATAATCCAGTATTTGGCATCGCCTGGAGCCGCTCCGATGGAACTGGGCTGTCCGCCCGTAGCCAGCGCGGCCACCACCAGCGTTCCGTCCGAAAAGTCGATGCCGCCGGTAAAGGTGTTGGCCGTATTGAGCAGGCTGAGTTTTCCAGCTCCGGTTTTCTTGAGCGAGGCCTCGCCGCTAAGCGCACCGCTGCCGCTCAGCACATAGTCCTGCGTATTTTCGAACGTCAGGCCACCCACGGGCAGGGTTTCCGAGAGCGTCAGGGTTTTCTGCACGGCCTCGTCGGAAAAATGCACCGTGTCGCCGGGCACGAAAATGTCGGGCTGGCCGTCCAGCAGGAAATTCTGCGTCTGGTAGTCCCACGACTGGCCGTTCTGGCCGTTCCACTGCACACAGGCGGCGTTACGGGTTTCTTTTACCACCAGTTTCAGGCAGTTCTTTTCCACAAGCAGCTGGACAGGGACACCTTCCAGGCCGCTCAGCGCAAAGGTGCCGGCCGTGACATTGGTAGAATCGAAGCGGATCAGCTCCAGGGTGTCGGGCTGCAAAGACGTCAGGACATTGAATGCCAGGGCGTGGTTGCCGCCGCTCACCAGCAGGCTTCCGTCAATCACCAGCAAGTCGTTCTTGGCTGTCTGCGTCTGGTCCAGGTCGAAGGCCAGGGTATTGCGGCCGGGCAGCCGAAGGTCGCCGGCAATTTCCAACTGTCCGGGCTGCTGCTCCTGTCCGGGTTCCAGCCGACCGCCGTAACGGTTCAGACCGTTTTCGAGCACTACACCGCCGCCCAGACGACCTGTGCCACCCAACACGCCGCGGGCATCCACCCGCACGGCCGAGGCCAGGTTTCCCTCGATAAAGAAAGCCCCTTCGGAGACGCGCACGCCGCCGTCAAAGCTGTGGTTGCCCTTGAACAACACCTTGCCTTGCATAGATTTTACTATTTCGGTAGATCCGACAAGGGAATCCTTTTCGGCGGTCGGCTGTAGCACATAGTCGTGTCCCTTGGGGTTCATCAGCCACAAGACCGAGGGCGACATCGGGCCCTCCAGGGAAAGCGTTGCGTTGGCATTGCGGATGTCGAGCATAGCCGAGCGGCCGTCGAGCGCCGAAGTAAGCGTGTTTTCTTCCGTCAGGTACACCTCGGCCAGCTGCACCGCCGGCACGGGAGGTTCGGGCATATCGGCAGCCATATAGAAGTCCACATCGGGCGACTGGTAATAGCCGCGCGCCGTGGTCTGCAGCCGATAACCGGGATCCTGGAACAGACAGTACTGACGATGGTCGGTCTGGTCCCAGGTAGACACCACGGCAAAACCGGTGGTATCGCGGCGGGCCAGCACCATTTCCTCGCGCCAGTCGCCCAGGATGTCGCCCCAGAAGGCCGGGCGCCCGGCATAAAAGGCCTGCAGGTAGTAGTCGCCGCCCTCCAGATAGAAATTGGGCGTGACGCGTTCCATCGACTGCGTCTTGGCGTTGAAACGGTTGAAGGCGATGTTGTAGCCGCTGCTGCCGATGGGACTTACCATATAGCGGCTCATTTCGGGGCCCCACCACAGCATTTCGGCGGGGAACATTCCCGTGGCGCCGGCTATTTCGTCGCCGTGGCAGTCGTACACCTGGTTGTTGTTCATCGTGGAGAAATACTGCATTCCGCGTCGGTTCGGATCGAGCGCGGCACAGACGCCGCGGCCCACGTCGCCCACGGCACCCAGGTAGTTGGCCTTGATTATCTCGCCCGTGCAGGCATCCCACAGGCCCATACCTATTATATTGGTCTGCTGAATGAAGAACTGCTCCAGTCCGGGACGGTCGGGGTCGATGTCGGCCAGGCAGTGGCGGTCGCCGTGCTCAATGCCGGGAGCCCGGCACAGATGGCTGCCGTCGTCGTCGATGACATAGCTGATTTCCACAAATTCGTCCTTGCCGTCGCCGTCCACGTCGGCCGCCCGCACCTGATGCGATTCGTACTCCACGTCGTTGCGGTCGAACAGGGTGGCATACTGCACCACCAACTGGCTGTCAATCAGACGCCAGGCGGCAAAAGCCCCGGTAAACAGGCCGGACGTCTGCCGGTTTTTGTACTGGTACACCAACGAGGGATGGATGCCGTCCAGATAGTTGATGATGAAATGCCCGCCCACGTTTTTCCACTGGCTGTCGGAACGCTGGGTGGCAATATCGTTGAAATGAGGCAGTTCGGTCTTGGTAATGAAGTGGCCGTCCCGGCCGTCCACCACGGCCACCCACTGGGGGGCCGACCCCACCGACGAGGTGTAGTCGTACACGGTGCCGTCGGCGTTGAGCACCTTGGTGCCGTCGGCAAACACGGCGCCTTCCGACACGGCCACCATCACTTCACAACGGCCGTCGCCGTCCATATCGAACACGGTCACCATATCGTTGTGACCGCTGCAGATGGTAATGTTGGGCCCGACGCTGAGGCGCCACAGGAATTGGCCGTCGGCCGTGTAGGCCTCCACCTGGCCGGGCACCTTACTGCCCGAGGTCACCTCTTCGCCTTCCTCGTTGACCGTGCCGCCGCCCTGACGGTCTATCACATAGTCCAGCCGGCCATCGCCGTCCAGGTCGCCCACCCAGCAGAACTTCATCATCATTTTGGGATAGCCGGCCGGCAGGGGAGCGTAGTCGAAGTCGCGCACCAGACGGTTGGCTGCCTTGCCGGCCTCGAGCACCCAGCTTCCGGCGGGCAGATAGCCGGGCTGACCCAGCGTGCGGCCGTCCAGGGCCTTGAATTTCAGTTCCGACACCGTCACAGGGCCATCGGGCACGGTCTGTTCCACGCCGTCAATCACGGGGCAGACATACACCACCGAAGCCTTGTCGAGCGAAGATACGGTATAAAGGGCGTTGGTAGCGCCGCTCACCACGTCTTGGTTGAGTTTCCGGGGTTCGCCGCCGTCTACGCAGCGGTATACGTTAAAGCCGATGCCTTCGGGGTCGGTGGCCAGCAGACGCCACGACACAAACACCTGGCTGCTGCTTTTGACTATGGCCACCACGCCGCGGTCCAGGCGGTCGGCCTGGCGCTGCGCCGTTGCGGGAATCGAAAGCATCAAACCGGCAACGAACAGCAAAAGAGTCGGAAATCTCCGAAAACAGTTATTCATAATGCGCATTAAAAGAAGGTTCAAATCCATAAAAAAGCGATCTAGCGCCATTTAAGGCCCCGGGAAATCTTCAGGCCTTCGTAGGTTTCGTCCACCCGCTTGCCCCAGATATTGTAGATGTATTCCACAGCCGGTTGCTCCTGCACCTCCTGCAACTGCGACGGCGTGCCGGGAATACAGGCCTTGGCGCTGAGTCCGCCGTATTCGTTCACCGCCTGAACCTGATAGGTGCATTGCGGATGGTACGCACAGGACGTCCCGTCGGTAATGGCATCCACCTTGCCGTCCTTGGTTACCACATAGCAGATGGCATAGGGCACGGCCTCCCAGGAAAGGGTCCCCGACTCGGCCCGGAGCTGCGGAGCCCGGCAGGCTTCGCAAAGTACCTGAGGCTGCCACGAGTCGCTGCCGCCCATACAGTTGCGCACGGTGTAGCGGGCCGCTTCCTCGTCGGTAAGACGGTTCTGGGCCCGGCCCCAGATGGTGTCGTTGCCGCTCATATAATAATAGGTATCGCGGCGATGGCTCAGATCCAGCGGATTGCCGTAGGCATCCACGGTGTTGTAGTCGGCCCAGATGGCGGGCAGGCCGCCCATAGTCGGATACCAGCCGGTGGCCGGAATGGTTACCTCGGCCTTGGTGTTTATATAGACGGTCTTGGGACTGTTGTGCCAGGGACGGCCCAGCCACACGTCGGTCTGCGACGGGATGCCCGGAGCCGTAATAAGGTTGTTCATAAACACATAGCCCCATTCGGTATCGGCAGGATGCGACGGAGCCACGATGTAGCCGCCGCTCTTGCGCACGATGTTGATGGTGTCGGTATCGAAATAGACGTTGTTCGACCCGTAGATAAAGTCTACGGCACCCTCTATCCAACTGTCTTTCACATACACGCGGTCGTTGGCACTGCGGCCCGAATAGTAGGTGTCCTGATAGGAATACCAGCCGCACTGGTTGAACACGATCCGGTCGTTGTCGGTGACCAGGGCCAGGGCCTGCGGACCGGCCTTCTGCTCATAGCCGTAGGCGTTCATAAAACTGATGCCTTCGAAATAGCAGTTCTTGCTCTTGATACAGGTCGTAGCTCCCTCGTCAATGCCGTAGGCATTTTCGCCGCCGCACAGCCGGCTGTCGCTTATGAACACTTTGTCGCGTCCCTGCCCTATCAGATGGATGTAAGGTTTGTTGGCCGGGATAAGGTGATGACCGGTATAGGTTCCTTCCTTTACAAAAATCAGCCAGGGCTGCACCCGGTTGGCCGGCGCCGCACTGATGGCCTCGAGGATGGTCGTGTAGTCGCCGCTGCCGTCCTGGGCCACTACCGCATCGTACAGACGGGCCTGAGGCTGGGTGCGCTCCATTGTGGTGAAACGGATCTCGCAGCCCTCGTAGGCATTGCCGTTACGGTCGGTCACCACGCCGGCGGGAAGCACGAAGGTGTAATCGGTGTTGTATTCCAGTCCGGAGTATTTGAACAAGGCATTCTTGCCGGTAATTTCGGGCTGAAGCGACTCACCGCCCAGAGTGGCAGAGCCCTGCCCTGCCCTTACCTTTTCGTCGAAGGTTAGCACTATGGAGCCCGAGGCCGACACGCCGGTACCGCCGGCCGCCGGAATGGACGCGATGAGCACAGGCGGGACATCGTCCTGCGAGGCGTCTTTTTCGGCCAGGAAATAGGTTTCACCCAAGGTAAAGCCGTCGTAGTCGGACTCGACGGCCACTTTTCCGCTGTTGTAATCGGGATACAGGCGCACCCACAGCCTGGATTGGTTTTCGGCGGCATCGGGCAAGGTCAGCGTCTGCTGGGTCCAGCCGCGGGTGGGCATATGAAATTCGCCGAAGGTGGTGAACACGCTGCCGTCGGTGCTGTACTGGGCGTAATAGGTTTCGTAGGAATTATAGTCGTTGCCCAGGGCCGACACCATACGGATATCGTGGCAGCCCAGCGTCGAGAACGACATTTCGAAATAATACTTGTCGCTGAGCAGGCGCCAGATTCGGGCACCGTACTTGCCGTTCTGTCCGCCCTTGGCCACTCCGCAGGCCAGCCACGAGGTGGTGCTGCCGGCGGCGTTGCGCAGCGACAGCAGGCCGGCGTTGTCCGACTCGGCACGGAAGTCGGCAGAACGTTCCGTGGCCGGCTGGTCGTTGTAGAAGTCCCAGGCCACGATGTAGTCTTCGCAGGCATAGTTGGCCGTGACGGTCTTGGCCTGGTCCACCACCACCCGGCGTTCGGCGGCCGTGGTATTGTCTTCCCAATGCGTGAACGAAAGGATTTGGTTGCCCGAGGCCGTCACCTGCACCTCGGTGCCTTTTTCGTACCAGGAGACGCCGTCGACAAGCGTCCCCTCGGGCGCCAGCGACACCATATACAGATTGGCGCCGCCCTCGACGACGACATTGAGCGGAAACACTTCCAGCTTTTCGTACCGGGCTTCCAGATAAGTGTCTTGCCGGATATCGAGCACATACGGATTATCCTCGGAGATGAGCTCCACGTCGCGGTCCACCCAGCCCAGGAAACGATAGCCGAAGTTTTCGGAGGCCGTCAGGGTAAGCGTGGTTCCCTGGTCGAATTCCGTGCCGGCCGGGCTCACGGTAACCGTTCCCGCCTCGGACAGGTTGATTCCGGTGGTGAGGGTGTACTGCGGCACCACCTCGGGCGTGCCGATCACTTCGCCCGAGATGACGAAGTTCTGGAATCCGTATTCCTTGTTGTTGGCCAGTCCTTTTATATATATCTTCAGGGTGAAGGCATCGCCCGAGGCAATGATATTGGTTATATCGTACTGACATTCCGACACATAGGGCGATTCCTTGACCAGCTGCGGGGTAAAGTTCTCGGCCAGCGTCTGGGTTTGGGTGCCGTTGCCGGCCACCACGTCGAACTTGCCGCCGTTGGTGCCCACCTTGGCCGCCCGGAAACTGACCTTGGTGGGGTGGAACTGCACGCCCTTCTTGGGAATAAGGGTAAACACCAGGGCATCCTCCTCCAGGTTGGAGGCCACGCTGCTCGTGGACGGCTGCACGTTGGAAATGGTACCTATGTCGCTGTTGATGGTGCGCGTCTGGGTGTAGTGCAAGTCGGAGCCCATCGTGAACTCCATTACCGAAAACATATTGGCCGACTGGCTGGTGCCGGTGGTGGCATTGCCCGACGCCGACTTGAAAGGCCAGCTGACGGTGACCGGCGTGCCCCCCTCGTTTTCCAGGGCCGTGGCGCTCACCGGCACCTGCACTTCCTTGTCGCCGCAGGAAAGGGTGACGGTTTCGCTGAATTCACCTTCGCTGGCCAGTTCCAGACGGACTTGGAAAGTGCTTATCAGATTGCCGTCGGTATACGGCAGGGAAAGGCTCTGCGACCAGCTCTTGTTGTCGGCCGAAAGCTGCAAGCCCCCGGTACACGTAACAGACACATTGCCCGCGGCCGGCACCAAGTCGAAGGCGCTCACCTGGAAATCCTGCGAGAGCGTCTGTCCCTTATAGGCGGTGCCCAACGAGGCCTCGGGCGGATATACGCCAATGTCGCTCGTCAGGTTGATACTCCCGGCCAGAATGCCTTTTTCCTTGAGCAGCCGGGCGGCTGTACGGGCTATGAGCGTGGCGCCCAGCTGGGACGTGTGAGTGCTTCCGTTGCCGTCCATAACGAAGTTCTGGGTGTAGTCCTGGCCGTATTTCAGATACAGTTCGGCACTGGCCGTGGTCATATCTATAAAAGGCACGTCCAGTTCGGAGGCCACCTGCTGCATCTGCCACACATAGTCCATAGTGTTGTCCGATTCGGCCACCTTCTGGCCGGTCTTGATACCGCTTTCCGTCAGGAGGGAATAGCTGTCGCCCAGGTCGTGCCAGCCGTTGCGCTTTATGCTGCTGCCGTTGAAATAGGAACGGCAGATGGCCCCCATGAGGATGGGCGTGGCTCCCAAGGCACGGGTTTCGGTGACATACTTGCGCAGGTAGGCCTTGTAGGTGTCGAAGGGTGTGGTGCCGCGGTAGTCGGTATTGGCGGCCGAGGTGGCGTCGCCTATGCGGGTGTAGTAGGCCTTGACCGAATCGCCGTCCATTCCGTTGGTCTTCTCGTCGTTGTGGGCAAACTGTATGATGACGTAGTCGCCGGCGCTTATCTGAGTCTTGACGCTGGGCCAGTAGGCCGATTCCTGGTAGAAGCTCTTGGACGAGGCGCCCGACTTGCCCCGGTTGTTCACCGCAACGGAATCGGGGAGGAAAAACTGCTGGAAATACTGACCCCAGCCACGGGTTACCGAGGTGCTCTCGTCGTAGGTTTGCATAGTGGAATCCCCGATGGTGTGGACTTTGCGCTTGGCGGCATCCAGCGAGCTGCAGACCAGGAGGGCCGACAGCAGAAACAAGGCGGCTTTTTTCATAAAATTTCGTTTCACTTCGTTACACTCAATTTTATAGACTGTAGGCGGCGCCTCAGCATAGCAAGCAAGCTTGCTCTGCATTCGGCTTGCACTACAATGCATAGTGTTTGTATTTGCCACAAACTTACTCCTTACAAACCGAAAATCCTTGGACTTGTCCCGATTTCTGTCGGACAATCACCGGAATTTGGTCCGCCAGCAGGCATTTTCTGTGGCTCCAAAGCTCTCGGGGCGTGGATTTTGATCCGGAAGGTGGTGGTCGCGCCCGGCAGTCCGACCTTTGTAGAAACAAAAAAGAGGACAACCTTGCGGTTGTCCTCTTTGGCGGTGGTGCCACCGGGATTTGAACCAGGGACACACGGATTTTCAGTCCGATGCTCTACCAACTGAGCTATGGCACCATTGTCGTTTTTGACGGCGCAAAAGTATGGCGGATTTTTCAAACTCACAACCATTGACAATATTTTTTTTGAGAAACTTTATTTGGCGGGAACAAAAAAGGTCTTTACCTTTGCGGCCGTTATTGAATCGGGATGTAGCACAGTTGGCTAGCGCGCCACGTTCGGGACGTGGAGGTCGGAAGTTCGAGTCTTCTCATCCCGACCAATTGACAGAAAGGCTGTCCCGCCAAGGACGGCCTTTCTTTTTTTCACAGCCTGGACGACCACATCGGCGCACAACCCGTTTATTAACCGACATTCATTTAAATACGATAAAGCTATGCTTACACTCAAGTACATCAGCGAAAACAAAGAAGAAGCCATTGCCCGTCTGGCCAAGAAGCATTTCGACGCCCGGGAAATGATAGAGCAGATTCTGGTGCTGGACGAAAAGCGCCGCAGCGCCCAGGTGCAGGCCGACCAGACCGCCGCCGAAATGAACACCCTGTCCAAGTCCATCGGCCTTCTGATGAAGGAAGGCAAGAAGGACGAGGCCGCTGCCGCCAAAGCCCGCACCGCCGATTTGAAGGAATCCGGCAAGAAGTTCGAGGCCGAGCGAAAGGAAGCCGAGGACAAGATTCAGGAGCTGCTCCTGCTCATTCCCAACACGCCCCACGACAGCGTGCCCGAGGGCAAGGGAGCCGAAGACAATCTGGTGGAACGTATGGGCGGCACCGTTCCTGAACTGCCCGACGATGCCCTGCCCCACTGGGACCTGGCCAAGAAATACGATCTGATAGATTTTGAGCTCGGTGCCAAGATAACCGGCGCCGGATTCCCGGTGTACAAAGGCAAGATGGCCCGTCTGCAGCGCGCCCTTATCTCCTTCTTCCTGGACAAGGCCCGCGAAGAAGGTTTCCTGGAAATCCAGCCGCCCTACGTGGTGAACGCCGCCTCGGGCTACGGCACCGGCCAGCTGCCCGACAAGGAGGGCCAGATGTACCACGCCAACCTGGACGACCTGTATCTGATTCCCACGGCCGAAGTGCCCGTCACCAACCTGTACCGCGACGTCATTCTGGACGAGAAAGACCTGCCCGTGAAGAACACGGCCTACTCGGCCTGCTTCCGTCGCGAAGCCGGTGCCTACGGCAAGGACGTGCGCGGCCTGAACCGTCTGCATCAGTTCGACAAGGTGGAGATTGTGTGCATTGAGCGTCCCGACCGCTCCTACGAGCGCCTGGACAAAATGGTGAACTATGTACAGACCCTGGTCGAGGCGCTGGAACTGCCTTGGCGCATCCTGCGCCTGTGCGGCGGCGACATCAGCTTCACCTCGGCCCTCACCTTCGACTTCGAGGTGTATTCGGCCGCCCAGAAACGCTGGCTGGAAGTGAGTTCGGTGTCGAACTTCGAAAGCTACCAGGCCAACCGCCTGAAATGCCGCTATCGCGACAGCGCCACCGGCAAGACGCAGCTCTGCCACACGCTGAACGGTTCGGCCCTGGCCCTGCCGCGCATCGTGGCTGCCCTGCTCGAGAACAACCAGACGCCCGAGGGCATACGCATTCCCAAAGTGCTGGTTCCCTATTGCGGCTTCGACATTATCGACTAAACGGCCGGCCTGTTAATACAGCCGACGCCTTTGTCCAGACAGCCAGCCTACTCGAACAGCCAGCGGTGCAGCACCGCCATAATTTCCTCGCGGGTGTCTTCCGGAAACGTTCCAATGCGCGACCGATGGCTCCCGCGAGGCTGTATATATATAAGGATATTGTCGTCGGGCAACCGGAGCGTGCCGTCGGCATTGCGTTCGGGGGCCGACAAACCGCGCACCGTTCCGATGCCCTTCAGCGCATCGGCATTGGTGCGGGCCACCACCTTGGCTCCCTTACCCGAAACGGAAGCGCTCCAATAGTCCTCCACCGCCACGGCGCTCCAGGGATCGTACTGGCCGTAGATGAACAGCATCCGGGCGTCGGTGGTACCGAGGAAATCGGTCATCTTCAGATACATAGTGCTGTCGAAACGGAAACAGCCCCCGGCCACGGACGGTTCGCATACGCTGTCGGGCAGTGCCGCTTCCGATGGCTCCGCCAAGCAAGGAACGCCCAGCGTCGAAGAACCGTCGGTAAGCGAGCCGTCGGGCTGCACGTGGGGCAGGAAAATCTGCGGCAGGTATTCCTTGGAGGAATGAATGCTAAGATACTTGCGGAAGGGCTGGACGTCGTAGCCGTAATAGCCCAGTTCCTTGGCGGCCTGCACGTGGAACGACAGGTGGACGGAATTCTTTACCAGATAGTCGGGGCCGGCCACATCCATCATATACTTGAATACGGTGCTGTCGGGGGCGTTTTTCCCGGGAATGCCGTCGGTGGGTGTCCCCCACTGCCAGAAGGCGAAGGAAAATTCCAGGGCGCAGTAATCGTAAATGGCATCCTGACCCAGCCAGAATTGCAGGCCGTCGGCCACACAGAGCGAATCGAAGGCCGGACGCAGGCGTTCGCGGCGCCTGAGGAATTCCGTCTGGAAATCCTCTATTTTCTTACGCTCGGCCGGCGTGCCGCAGTAGTAGCGGATAAAGGGTTCGTGGCGGCCGTCCTCCAGCGAGCGGCAAAGCGGCGCCACATAGGGCACCGTCACATCCACGTCGCCGGGATAATACATACGGTACATATTGCAGGTCTGGCCGCCCTTGCTGATGCCGGTGGCTATCCACTTGCGGCCGTAGAGTTGCTTGAGCGAACTCACCACCCGGTGATGGTCGGCCGCGGCGTTGCGCGTGGTCAGGTAGTCCCAGTTGCAACCTTCGGGAGTGGAGGTATTGAAGTAGCGGTGTTCTATCACCACGTTGTTGGCATTCAGCAGGCGCGACAGCTCGTCGCGGTAGCGCAGGCGCGAGGCATAGCTGGCATCGTAGCCCTCGGTCACCACCACGGTAAGGCTGTCGGGACTGACGTGGCCCAGGAACACCCGCTGATGGAAGCTGTCGCCGTCGGGGCAGTCCCAATCCACCGGCTGCTCCACGTAAAGCAGGTATTTTCCGCCGGGAAACACGGTATCTTCCAACACGGCCACCGAATCTACATAAGGCAGGGCGGCCAGTCGGGCCACAAACAGACTATCGGCCGTGGCCGACACCAACAGCGGCAGGCACAGGGCCAGGCCAAAGGAGAGAATCTTATTCATAGAATTGCAATTATATACCGTCTTCGGTGAGCCATTCCTAGCGCACGCCCCAGATAGTGTTGTCGCGGGGATTCTGCGTCTGCTCGTATTTGAGGTCCTGCAACATACCCGACTTGACGCGGATGGTGAAGTTGTAGGATTTGTAGCGGCCTATGGGTATGAAGCTGGCCGACATTGTCCAGCAGTGAAGGTCGCGCGACACGGTGCAGTTCATTGTAGACAGGCTGTGCGTGTCGAAATTGTAGCTGCTCGAGGCCGACAGCTTCCACTTGTCGGTGAGCGACAGATTGCCGTTGAAACTGAGGTTGTGGGTGAACTTGTGGTTGTACTCGAGCTTTTCCTTGTTGAAGTCGGAACGGGCGTAGCGCAGCGTGTAGCTCAGACTAAGGCTCCAGGGCAACTTGTAGGGCATATAGAGCGACTCCTCGGGATCGGCGGGCTTGGTTTCCTCCTCCACGGCAGGCGGAGCCTCGGCTCCTTCGGCCGAATAGGGATCGTCTGGGGTCTCGGCCGCCGGCGCCTCTTTTTTCTTCTCCTTCTTTTTGAAGGTGTCGTTGTTAAGGGTGTAGGAGAACGAGGTGCCCGTGCTTATGAGCCGGCCCGGAATGCGGTTCTTCTCCCACTGGGTGACGTTGACGCGCACCGGCGTTCCCGACGACGAAAGCTGGTAGGTATAGGGGTCGAACGTTCCGCTCAGGTTCAAGGTGTACTTCGGGCTCAGTTTCAGGCGGATGTTGGCCGATATGTTGCTCCAGTTCAGGCTGTCGGCCGCCAGGTTGTAGGACGTGCCGAAGGAGAAATTGTCGATGAGGCTTATTTTCTTGAACACCACTTCCTCGGTGGTGTCCTTGTCGTCGCGCACCTTCATTTCCAGGTTGTTGGCAAAATTGAAGCTGACCATTCCCGACTTGCCCGAACCCGGCGTGCCGTAGAGCGAACTGGCATAGCGCGAATAGGTCTGCGTCTTTTCGTTGCCCTTGGCGTCCACGTAGGAAAGCGTCTCGTAATAGCCGTAGCGGTCTTCGCCGAAGTCGGGCCGGTACGAGAACGACACCGTGGGTGTCAGCACGTGGCGTATCATATTCACCTTGGTGCCGAAAATCTGGGGCAGCGGCTGGTAGAATCCATACAGTTTGGTCGAGGCCGACACGCTGGCCTGGTAGTCCCAGACGCGGTGGAAGCCCCAGGTGGTATCGTTGAGCACCCGGTCCACCTCGGCATCGTAGTACTTCTCCACGGAATTGGTATACCAGCGCTCGGTATAGGTGAACGAGGGCGTGATGTTTATGTAATTGAGGAAATTGTAGGTAGCGCTTATGGGAATGCTGTGTTTCATTCCGTTACGCCAGTCGTACACCAGCGATTTCTGGAAAAAGTCGTATTCCTTCACTTCGCTTATGCTGTTGGCCAGCGATCCGGAATAGCTCATACTTATCTTTTCGTAGAAGCGTTCCTTGCCCACCGCCTCCTTGCGTTTGAAGGGATAGAACCGCGACACGCTGAAACTCATATTGGGCAGCGAAACGGTAAGGGTGGAGTCCTTGCTGCGCTGCGACACGCTGGCGCTGGCACTGATGCTGAGCGGGAAATTCGGGAAGCGCTGCGAGAAGTTTATGCTGGAACTCTTGGTGTTCTGCGAAAAGGCCTCGGCATTGTAATACGATGTCAGGTCGTTGCGGGTGTAGCCGCTGGTGGCAAAGTTCACGCTGGCCGAGAAACTGCGGTAGGGATTGGCCTTGGCATCCTGCGAATGGCTCCACACGATGCTCATATTTTTCGACTCCGAATAGTCGGGCAGGCGTTTTTCGCTGTTGGCCGTCACCAGGTAGGAGAACGAGAAATTGCCGCCGAACTTGTAGCGCACCTTGTAGGCCGAACGGGCCTTGATGCCCCACGAGCCCTTGGAAAACAGTTCGCCGGTAAGGGCCAGGTCCATATAGTCGCTTATGGCAAAGTAATAGCCGCCGTCGCGCAGGTAGAAGCCGCGCGAGAGTTCGTCGCCGTACGAGGGCGTGATGATACCCGAAGAATATTCCGACGTGAAGGGGAAATAGCCGAAGGGCACGATGAGCGGCAGGTGTACGTCTTCCACCACCAGATGGGCCGGACCCGTGACGATGTTCTTGCCGGGGCGCACCTTGGCCTTGCTCAGCGACAGGTAGAAGTGCGGATGGTCGTGGTCGTCGCAGGTGGTGTATTTTCCGTCGGCCATGAACATCGCATCGTCTTCCATCTTCTTGGTCTGACCGGCCACCACATAGCCGTCGCCCTGCTGGGTCACCACGTGGTTTATGACGCCCTTCTGGGTGACGAAATTGTAGCGCAGCGTGCGGCTTTCGTAGTCGCCGCTCTTGTCCTTGAACACGGGGTTGCCGGTGACAATGCCCGCCGAGTCCTTCTGCCCCACCGCGCTTATGGTGGAGCTGTCCATATTGATGGTGATTTCGCCGCCGGTAAGGTTCATTTCGCCGTAAGTCACCTGTCCGTCCTTGTACAGGTGGGCGGTGCCCTTGGCGTCGAACACCAGCGAGTCGGTGGCTTCGTATTCGATTATCTCGGTGAGTTCGTCGGTGCCCTGTTTCTTGGGGGACGGCGGGACAGTGTCGGCGTCCGACTGCGACAGGGTGTCGGCGACGAGCGGCGGCAGGGAGTCGGCAAGGGCGGAGTCTGGCAGGGTGTCGCCGATGACAGATGGCGATTGAATGCCGTCGGCGGCAAGTTCCGGCTGTGTGTCGCCGAATGCAGACTGCGACAGGGTATCGGCGGCAAGCGGTGACGGGGTGGCGGCGGTATGCTGTGCGGTCCGGATTGAATCGGCGGCGCTGGTCGGATGGGCCGACAGAGGCATCGCCGTCATAGTCAGCAAGGCTATTGACAGCGGCCAGAGGAAGCGCTGTAGAATTTTCGGGGACGAATTTCGCATACCTAATTAAAAAACGCGCAAAAGTAGTGCTTAGGCCGTGCAAAATCAAATTTCACCTCGCTTTATAAGAAACTTTCACACCACATCGCGGGAAACTTTCGCGGCTGTGTAGGGAAAACTTCCGCGGCACGGCAGGGTAACTTCCAAACGTTGCAGAGGAAACTTCTTGCGGCGAGGCGGGGGAAAACATTCGAGGCACGCTAGGGAAAACAACTAGATTAGATAGGGGTAAAAAACTGAGAGACGCTGAAGATATAAATACAGAGGCGATGTAGG
>R17__coassemble_475_pt1 | contig 18782 bp, 10 predicted proteins | sample R17__metabat2_high_PE_026 | metagenome-assembled genome bin R17
CCATCGACGTGGCCGGGCTGGAGCGTTTGGTGGAGCACATATTGGCCGGCGGCGTGCACGGCCTGTTTATTCTGGGAACCACGGGCGAGGCGCAGAGCCTCAGCTATGCGCTTCGTTATGAACTTATAGAACGCGTGTGCCGCCAGGTGAACGGCCGGGTGCCCGTTATGGTGGGCATCACCGACACTTCGTTGCACGAAAGCCTGAAGATGGCCGAGAAGGCAGCGGCTTCGGGCGCAGCGGCCGTGGTGTCGGCGGCGCCGTATTACTATGCGCCGGCCCAGCCCGAGCTGGTGGATTTCTACCAGGCCCTGGCCGACCGTCTGCCTCTGCCTATGTTCCTGTACAATATGCCTTCGCACGTGAAAGTGATGATGGAGCCCGCCACTGTCAAGGCCATTGCCGAGCATCCCAACGTGATTGGTCTCAAAGACAGTTCGGCCAATCTGGTATACTTCCACACCCTTATTCAGATGATGAAGGACAAACCCGGATTCTCGCTCCTGATGGGCCCCGAGGAACTCACCGGCGAGGCCGTGATGATGGGCGCTCAGGGCGGCGTGAACGGCGGCGCCAACATTTTCCCGAAACTGTATGTGGATATGTACAATGCGGCGGCGGCCCACGAGGTGGACAAACTCAATGCCCTGCAGGAAACCATTATGTACATAAGCAACACTATATATAAGGTGGGCCGCTATGGCTCCAGCTACCTGAAGGGAGTCAAGTGCAGCTGCTCGCTGCTGGGCATCTGCTCGGACTATATGGCTGTGCCTTACCATTGCTTCAATGCTCCGGAACGCCGCAAGGTGCAGGAGATACTCGAGAAACTGGGTGCCAATGTCGTGAATCCGTAGCCTATGACCACCGACATCACCGCCCTCGACTACATTATTTTCCTGGCGTTCCTGGTAGGCATCGTCCTGTTCGGATGTTCGTTCTACATACGCGAACGCAAATCGAAAACCCAAAGCACCGGGCAGTTTACCCACGCCAACGGCAGTATGCCTTCGTGGGTGGTGGGAATGAGCATCTTTGCCACCTTTGTAAGCAGCATCAGTTTCCTGGGCTACCCGGGCGAGGCCTATACCAACAACTGGAATCCGTTTGTATTCAGCATATGCCTGCCCATAGCGGCCTGGCTGGCGGCCAAGCTGTTCGTGCCGCTTTACCGCAGTATGAACAGTGTGTCGGCCTACCACTATCTGGAAGTGCGGTTCGGCTATTGGTCCAGGGCCTACGTGGCGGTGTGCTACCTGCTGACGCAACTGGCCCGGATGGGCTCCATTCTGTTCCTGCTGGCGTTGCCGCTCAACTATATGCTGGGTTGGAGCGTGCCCACCATTATCGTTATCACCGGTGTGGCGGTGCTGGTGTTTTCTACGCTGGGTGGCATAAAAGCCGTGGTGTGGACCGACGCCATTCAGGGAATTATCCTTATCGTAGGCGCGCTGGCCTGCGCGGTGTTGCTTACCTGCCAGATTCCCGGCGGGCTGGGCAAACTGGTGGAAGTGGGCAGCGAATACAACAAGTTCAGTATGGGCAGCCTGTCGTCGAGCCTTACCGAAAAGACGTTCTGGGTGCTGCTCATCTATGGCTTGTTCACCAATTTGCAGAACTACGGCATAGACCAGAACTACATTCAGCGCTATATGACGGCCAAGGACGACAAGGCGGCCAAGAATTCTACCTTGTTCGGCGGACTGCTGTATGTGCCCGTGTCGCTGCTGTTTGTGTACATCGGCACGGCCTTGTTCGTGTATTACAAGACGGCAGGCACGCTTCCGGCCGACGTGGCGGGCGACAAGGTGTTCCCCTATTTCATCGTGAACAATCTGCCCACGGGCATCACCGGCCTTATGATTGCGTCTATCCTGGCGGCCGGAATGAGCACCGTGTCCACCAGTCTGAACTCGGCGTCCACCATAATCCTTACCGACTTTGTGAAACATTTCAAGCCCGACCTGTCGGAAAAGAAGGGAATGGCTGTGCTGTACGGCACCAGTGTCCTGCTGGGTGTGCTGGGCGTAGTGGTGGCCCTGCTAATGATGGGCGTGGACGGCGTGCTCGACACCTGGTGGAAACTGGCTTCCATATTCAGCGGCGGTATGCTGGGATTGTTCCTGCTCGGTTTTGTGTGCAAAAAAGCTTCGCGCCCGGCGGCGATGGCCGGCGTGGTGGTGGGCTTGCTGGTAATTGCCTGGATGAGCCTGAGCCAATACATTTTCAAAGGATCCCTGGAACCTTTCGCCTGCCGACTGAACGGGAACCTTACCATTGTGCTGGGCACGATGGCCATTTTTGTGGTGGGTTTCCTGGTAACCGTGCTGCTTGGCTCGCCCAAGGCCGACTCTAAAACCATTCAAGAATGAAAAAACTGCTTTCCGTGCTGGGCGGTGTGCTGCTGTTTCTGGCACCCGTCGTGGCCCAACAGACCGATGCCGAGTACCGCAAGGTAATTTACGGCCGTTCCGAAAAAATTGTGGAGACCCTGGGCATCGAAGACACCACGGTGCGTCACCGCATACTGGAAACCATCGCCACCCAATATATCGAATTGGGCGTCATCAACGACAACAAAGACCTTTCGGACGAGCAGCGCGATGCCAAGTTGCGCGCCCGCCATTATTGGTTTATCGGGGCCTTGGAAGCCGATCTGAACGCCGATCAGATGGAGAAAGTGAAGGATGGAATGACTATGGGCGTGTATCCCAAGACCTACCAGGCCCATCTGGAAATGATACCTACCCTTACCGAGGAGCAGAAGGCCTATATCCGCCTTTGCCTGAAGGAAGCCCGCGAATATGCGATGGACTGCTCCGATTCCAAGGCCAAACACGCCTGGTTCGGCAAATACAAAGGCCGCATCAACAATTATCTGTCCAAGCAGGGATACGACCTTGCCAAGGAACGCGAGGCCTGGAACGAACGTATCAAAGCCGCACAGAAATGAGCCGCTTACACCAGGTCGCCTTGCGGTGGCTGTGCCTGCTCGTGGCGGGCACTTTTGTGTCGGAGGCCCAGATGCGCCGGGGAACTGTCCCGGCCTGGCCCGACTATTCCTATTGCGGATATATGGCCGGCGAAGAGGCCATTCCCCAGGTGCCGGCCCGTGCTTTTGTACCTTGTATCGACGGCGATGCCACCGTCCTTATCCAACAGGCCGTAGACTTTGTGTCGTCGCTGGAACCCGACCAGAACGGGTTTCGGGGCGCCGTGTTGCTGGCGCCGGGCGTGTATCACGTAGGCGGCCAGATAAAGATAGCGGCATCGGGCGTGGTGCTTCGCGGCAGCGGCGGCATTTTGGGGAGTACTTCCTGCACCGAAATCGTAGGCACGGGCGACGACCGCACTACGCTGGTGCGTGTGGCCGGCAAGCTGGACCGCCGTTTCCAGCCATATAAAGAAATTTCGGCCAAGGTAAATGTGGGCGACAAATCCTTGACGGTGGCCGGGCATTCGCTCAAGGCGGGCGACCGCGTGCGCGTCAGCCGGCTATGTACGCAAGAGTGGATCGACCAAATGGATATGAATTCCTTCGGCGGCGAATCCAGCTACATCGGCTGGAAGCCCGGCGACGGCGACCAGCGCCCCGGCGACGTGGACATCCATTGGGACCGCCGTGTGTTGTCGGTTAACGGCGACGTGGTGGAGCTGGATGCTCCCATTACCTGCCATATAGCGGTGGGCGAGGGCCGTGTTTCGGCCTACGAGTGGCCCGGCCGCATTTCGCGCTGCGGCGTGGAAAACCTCTGCCTTACCTCCGAATGGGACGGCGTGAATCCCAAAGACGAAAACCACCGCTGGATGGCCGTGGAAATGGACAACGTGGAAGATGCCTGGGTGCGCCGGGTGGAATTCCGCCACTTTGCCGGATCGGGCGTGTTCGTAACAAACGCTGCCTGTCGCCTGACGGTGGAGGATTGCAAGTATCTGGCTCCGGTGTCGGAACTGGCAGCCGAGCGCCGCAACGCCTTCTTTGCGATGGGCGGTCAGTGCCTGTTCCAGCGATTGTATGCCCAGGACGGAATGCACGGTTTTTCGGTGGGCCGCTGCACGCCGGGCCCCGTGGCCTTTGTGCAATGTTTCGATGCCTGGCCCAACCATTTCAGCGGTGCCATAGGCGCCTGGGCTACGGGCATACTGTTCGACGTCTTTACCAGCGAAGGCGGAGCGCTTTCCTTTGCAAACCGTGGTCAGGACGGTATGGGGGCCGGTTGGACGGCCGGCTATTCGATGATGTGGAACTGCACGGCATCGCTTCTGGCCAATCCCAATCCGCCCACGGCCTGCAACTGGGCCAACGGCATCTGGGGGCAGCACGCCGGCAATGCCTATTGGAGCAACGTGGGTTCGTATGCCAAGCCCCACAGCCTGTTCTATTCCCAGTTGGCCGCCCGCGGTGCCGCTTGCGCGTCCGACGTGGAAAAGCTTATGCCGTTCGATACGCAGTCGGCCAGCAATCCGCCGATAGACAAGGCCCAGCTGTTTGTAGCGGAGGCCCGCCGGCCGGCATTGCAGCTTACCGAATGGATGGATTCGCTGGCAACAATGGCGCCCATAAGTTGCGACAAGGCTTCGGACTGCCGCACGTTCCAGCCGCAGAAACCTGTCCGGCAAAAAACGGCTTCCACGCCCAAAATGCATTTGGAAAACGGCGTGCTGGTGCGCGACCATCGCATCCTGACGGGCCGCCGTCAGGGAATTGTGTGGTGGAACGGTTCGCTCAAGGACCGTTATACCTATAACGCAGGGCCGCACATCACCCGCTTTGCTCCCGGCCGTACGGGGCAGGGCTTTACCGACAATCTGGACGAAATGACCGACCGTATGCTGGCCGGTCACGTGCTGGTGACCAACCATCATTACGGCCTGTGGTACGACCGCCGTCGCGACGACCACGAGCGCATCCGCCGGATGGACGGTTATGTGTGGCCGCCCTTCTACGAGCAGCCCTTTGCCCGCAGTGGAGAGGGCAGCGCCTACGACGGACTGAGCCGTTACGACCTTACCAAATGGAACGTATGGTATTGGAACCGCCTGAAGCAATATGCCGATCTGGCCGATGAAAAGGGCTTGGTGCTCTACCATCAGAACTATTTCCAGCACAACATTATCGAGGCCGGCGCCCATTGGGCCGACTGCCCCTGGCGCGAAGCCAACAACATAAATCATTTCGGGACGGTGGAGCCGGTTCCCTATGCGGGCGACAAGCGCGTGTATATGGCCGAACAGTTCTACGACATTACCGATTCGGTCCGTGCCTCGCTTCACCGCAATTACATACGCAAGTGTCTCGACAATTTTGCCGACAACGGTTCGGTGATACAGTTTGTAAGCGAGGAATTTACCGGCCCGCTTCACTTTGTGCAGTTCTGGCTGGACTGCATTGCCGAGTGGGAACAGGAAACGGGCAAACATCCCTTGATAGGGCTTAGCACCACCAAAGACGTGCAGGATTCCATTCTGGCCGATCCCGCCCGCGCGAAGGTGGTGGATGTCATCGACATCAAGTATTGGAGTCCCTCGCCCAATGGCGGATTCAACGCACCGCAGGGCGGACTGTCGCTGGCGCCACGCCAGTTCTCACGTCTGCGGGGCAACCGTTTCTCGGTGCCAGGCAACGGCAAGGGCCGCAGTATGGACGAGCGTTATTACGAAACCATTGCCGACTATCGCAGCCGGTTCCCCGAAAAGGCCGTGGTCTGCTCCAATGCAGCCGATGCCTGGGCTTGCTTTATGGGCGGTGCTTCGCTTTGTCCCCTGCCTTCGGGCCTCCCCGCGGAATTCCTGCAGACGGCCGCCGGATTGCAACCCCTTACCGGCAACGATCCTTCGGGTTGCTGGGTGCTCGGCAGCAAGGGGAAAGGTTATATTGTCTATAGCCGTTCCGAAGTGATTTTAGACCTTTCCACCGATAGAAAATCCTACCGGGCCCAGTGGTTGGATGCCCGTTCGGGCCAGCCTCAAGGCGAGCCCTTCCAGGTAAAGGGCGGCCAGGTATACCAGGCCGAGGGCAAAGGCGTGCTTTGGTTGTACAGATAAAGGAGGTGGCAATGAAGAAGTATACGATACTGGCGGGGCTGCTGGCTTTGGTACAAGTCCTGTGGGCTCAGAAATACGAATTCCCCGATTATTCCTATTGTGGCTACGAATTGTCCGAGCGTGAGATTCCGACGGCTCCGGTGCGGGCAGTGGTGCCTTGTGCCGACCACGATATGACGGCCGACATTCAGGCGGCTCTGGATTATGTGTCGTCGCTGGCACCCGATGCCGACGGCATTCGCGGCGCCGTGCTGCTTACCCAGGGGCAATATAAGGTGTCGTCCACGCTGTGGATACGTTCCTCGGGCGTGGTGCTGCGCGGAAGCGGAATGCATCCGACCGACGGAGGCACCGAAATCCTGGCCACGATGGACGACCGCCGCACCCTTATTCAGGTAAAAGGCGTGGACGACCGCGCTTACGGTCCGGCGATATTCCCCACCGACACGCTGATACCGACCGGCTCGATGTGCTTGCATCTGCCGGCCAGGTCGGGTTTGCGTGCAGGCGATGCCGTGGTTATTGAACCTGCTATATCGGGAAGCGACCCACGACAACGCGGAACCGCTTTCCAGATGGAGCGCCGCATAAAAGCGCTGGACGGAACCGAAGCCGTCTTGGACGCGCCGCTTATGTCCGATTTGCGCTCCTGCCAGCTGCGTCCGCTTATTTGGAACGGCCGCATAGAGCGGGTGGGCGTTGAAAACCTTTGTCTGAACAGCGTTTACGACGAAAACAATCCCAAGGACGAAAACCATTGCTGGATTGCCGTGTCGATGGAAAACGTGCAAAACGCCTGGGTGCGCCGGGTGCAGTTCCGCCACTTCGCGGGCTCGTCGGTGTTTGTGGCCGAGACGGCCTCGCGGCTTACCGTCGAGGACTGCCACAGTCTGGAACCGGTTTCCGAAATAGGCGGCCAACGCCGTTATACCTTTTATGTGAAGGGCCCGCTTTGCCTGCTGCAGCGCATTCAGGCCGAGCAAGGCTATCACGATTTTGCCGTGGGCGCGGTTCAGGGTCCGACGGCCTTTGTGCAGTGCTGGTCGATAGCCCCGTTCAGTTACAGTGGAACCATCGAGGCCACGTCTGCCGGTGTGTTGTTCGATATCTGTGCAGTCGACGGCAACAGCCTGCGGTTCGGACAGCCCAATCCCGCCAATGCCTTCGATGGCTGCACCTCGGCCAATTCGCTTATGTGGAATTCGCAGGCGGCCATCGTTTCGTGCGACAAGCCAGCTTTTGGCCAGAACTGGGCCTACGGAGCCTGGGGCGGTTTCAACGGCAAGGGTTCCTGGAGCGGAGCCAACAACCATTCCTCGCCCTGGAGCATCTTCTACAGCCAGTTGTCGGCCCGTCGGGGCCAGCGCTACGACGACGGCGGAAAACTCATCACGCTGAGCGGCGGCGGTACTTCGTCGGTAGAGGATGCCCGTTTCCAGACCGAGGCCTCCAGGCACGCTCCTGTTTTGCTTTCGGCCTGGATCGACACGCTCAGCCAGCGTTATCCCATTGTGTCCGATTACGATTCTCCGATGGAATCGGTATGGAAAGACTTCCTGCCCAACAGCGGCGAGGAGGCTGAATCGCATCCCATTGAATTGCGCGACGGCTTGTTGGTGCGCGACGGCCGTATCCTTACCGGGACGCGCCGGAATCCTTCTTGGTGGCGGGGCTCGGCTTCACAGCCAGCTTCGGCCGATCCCCATCTGGTGCGCTATGCCTTGGGCCCCGAAGGTTACGGCATTACCGACAATCTGGACGAAATGACCGATGAAATGGTATTGAACCACCAATTGGTGACCGATTTCAACTATGCTTTGTGGTACGAGCGCCGCCGCGACGACCACGAGCGCATCGCCCGCATCGACGGCGACGTGCGTCCGCCGCTGTACGAACTGCCTTTTGCCCGCAGCGGTCAGGGGCGTGCCTACGACGGACTTAGCCGTTACGACCTGACCAAATGGAACAACTGGTATTGGCGCCGCTTGGCCGAGTATGCCGAAATAGGCGATGAAAAGGGCTTGGTGCTGTTCTATCACCACTATTTTCAACACAACATTCTGGAAGCCGGCGCCCATTGGGCCGATTTCCCTTGGCGCCCCACCAACAACGTCAACCATACCGGTTTCCCCGATCCGACGCCTTATGCCGGTAACAAGCGCGTGTTTATGGCCGAGCATTTCTACGACGAAACGCATCCCGTGCGTCGTGAACTGCACCGCAACTATATCCGCAAATGCCTCGACAACTTCTCCGAGACGGGAAGCGTCGTCCATTTCATCAGTGCTGAGTTTTCCGGTCCGCTGCATTTCACGCAGTTCTGGTGCGACGTCATAGCCGAGTGGGAGAGAGAAACCGGCAAGCGCCCCCTGGTGGCCATCAGCGCGCCTAAGAACGTGCAGGATTCCATTTTGGCCGACGAGGCCCGCTCTGTGGTAATCGATGTGATAGACATCCGCTATTGGTACGAGGCCGCCAACGGCCGTGAGTTTGCACCCGACGGCGGGCTTAACCTTAGTCCGCGGCAGTTTGAACGCTTTGGCAAACCCGGCGCGGCATCGGACGAATCGGTGTATCGTATGGTGAGCCATTATCGCGAGCAGTATCCCGGAAAGGCAGTGATTTATTCGGCCGACAGCTATCCCGAGCGGGCCTGGGCGGCCTTTATGGCCGGCGCATCGCTCTGCCCGTTGCCCGCAGGACTGCCCGATGAATTCTTGCAGGCGGCGGCCACGGTGAAACCTTTGCCCGGTGCTTCCTGCCGGACTCTGTACGAACCGCAGAAAACCTATATAGTGTTGTCGCACGACGGTCAGGCTACCATAGACCTTTCGGCCGAGACGCGTTCCTTCCAGGCGCAGTGGATCGACCGGCAGACCGGCCGTCCCCTGGGCAAGGAATTCACGGTGAAATCGGGTAAAATACAGTCTTTGGCGGGCAACGGTGTGCTTTGGCTACGCTAAGAGCTGATCCCGATTCCGGTACAAATGTCGACGGGTAGGTTTGCAAGCAAGCGGTTTGCACTATTTTTGCGGATAAAATTCAGCTGAGACCTATGAAAAGAATTATGTCTTTCGCCCTGGCCCTGTTGGCACTTTCTACCCTGCAGGCACAGAACGATATGTTGGATCCGGCCAAGGATCTGGTGCATTATTCGGGCATCGTTATGTCCAACGTGGATTATCACCACGGCCAGTTGCAACCGGCCATAGGCGTGCACTGCCAGCAGATTATGCGGGCCAATCGCGCCCTTCCCGAGCAGACCGACGGCTATGGCTGGACCTACAACCACGCCCCGATGATTGCCCGGTGGAATGGACAGTTCTATGTGGAATACCTGAGCGATTCCGTCTCGGAGCACATTCCTCCCTGCCATACGCTGCTTATGAAGTCGGCCGACGGACAGCATTGGTCCAAGCCCGAGGTGATATTCCCCGAATACCTTATACCCGAAGGATTCCAGAAAAATGCTTCCGGCCCCAAGGCCGATGGCAAGACCTGTGCCGTAATGCACCAGCGCGTGGGCTTTTACGTTTCGCCCAAGTCGGGCAAACTGCTGGCCCTGGCTTTTTATGGCGTGGCGTTGTTTCCCAAAGACGATCCCAACGACGGCGACGGCATTGGCCGTGTGGTGCGTGAAATAAAGGCCGACGGCTCCTACGGCCCCATTTATTTTCTGCACTACAACCATCTGTTCAATCCCGAGAATGCCAAGCGCAAGGATGCCCCGGTGCTGACGCCCGACGGCCGCAAGTACTGGCCCACGGCCTATCCGTTCTATAAAAAGTCCAAGGACAAGGCCTTCGTGGCCGCCTGCGACGAAATCCTGGCCAACCCCCTGTATACGATGCAGATGGTGGAAGAATCCGACCGCAACGACCCGATGATTCCCCTGAACCGTCCGCTAAAGGCCTTTTCGTACTATCATCTTGACAACGGCGACGTGGTGGCCCTTTGGAAACACGCCCTTACGTCGATAAGTCACGACCAGGGCCACAGCTGGTATCCGCAGATAGGCCGCGCACTGGGTTTTGTGAACAGCAATGCCAAGATATGGGGCCAGCGTACCTCCGACGGCCGCTATGCCACGGTGTACAATCCCTCGGAATACCGCTGGCCGCTGGCCATATCCACCTCCGACGACGGCCTGGAATACACCGACCTGATGCTGGTGCACGGCGAGATTACGCCTATGCGCTACGGCGGCAACTACAAGAGCTACGGTCCGCAGTATGTGCGCGGTATCCAGGAGGGCAACGGCTTGCCCGACGACGGCAAGATTTGGCTCACCTACAGTATGAACAAGGAAGACATCTGGGTGGCTTCGGTGCCGGTGCCCGTCACTTGTACGGCGACGGCCCACGAAACCGATGTCTTTTCCGAAATGCCCGATGGAAAGGAACTGGACCACTGGAACACCTACGATCTGGTGCTGGCTTCGGCCCGAATCGAGAAAAACGCCGATGAAAAGGCCTTGGTACTGCGCGACAGCGATCCATTCGACTACGCCTGCGCCCAGAAGATATTCCCGGCTTCGTCGGCCTTCCGGGTGGAATTCGAAGTGGTGCCCGGGCAAAACGATTTCGGTACGCTTCAGGTGGAGCTGCAGGATGCCCAAGGATTGCCCTCGGTGCGCCTGAGTTTCGACCCCGACGGGAAAATCTACTGCAAGAACGGTGCGCGCTACGGTTCGCTGGGCAGCTACCAGGCCGGCCAGCCCTGCCGCGTGGTGATGGACGTAGATTGCCTGCATCGCTCCTACAACGTCGGCGTGAACGGTGGCCGTCCCTCGACTAAGATATTCTATGCGCCGGCTGCCTCGCTGGAGCGGGTGGTGTTCCGTACGGGCTCGCCCAAAGACTGCCCGACGCCCGAAACGCCGGCCGACCGCTATACCGATTTGGACAACGCCGATGCCGTGGAACCGGCCCAGGCCGTCTTCCGGATTCTGTCGCTGGCCACTTCGGCGGCGGAATAATTGCATTCGTCAAAACCAAGGAGAGAATGCAGTTCCGTGCGTTCCGACTTTGGAAGGAACGCAAGCGGCGTTTATGCATTTCAAAGATTTTTTCCTTTGGAAAAAGGGCTTTATCTTTGCCCGTCGAAACGAAATGAATATCAACCTCTAAATATTGTTCGGTTATGTCTAAAGTTACCATTATCGGTGTCGGCAATGTGGGAGCCACTGCCGCCAACGTGATTGCCTGCCGCGAAATTGCAGACGAAGTTGTTCTCCTCGATATCAAAGAAGGTATTCCCGAAGGCAAGGCCCTGGATATGAAACAGGCCTCCTGCATGCTTACTATGGATACCAAGCTGGTGGGCACCACCAACGACTACAGCAAGACCGCCAAGAGCGATGTCGTGGTCATCACTTCGGGTATTCCCCGTAAGCCCGGTATGACCCGCGAAGAACTTATCGGCGTGAACGCCGGCATCGTGAAGGGTGTGGTAAAGAACGTGCTGGAGTATTCCCCGAAGGCCATTCTGGTGGTTATTTCCAACCCGATGGACACGATGACCTACCTCACCGTCACTTCTACCGGTATCGACCGTCACCGCGTCATTGGTATGGGCGGCGCTCTCGACAGCTCGCGTTTCAAAACCTATCTGGCTCAGGCCCTGGGCGATGCCAGCCTGAACGACATCGAAGCCACCGTCATTGGCGGCCACGGCGACACCACGATGATTCCCCTTACCCGTTTTGCCACGTACAAGGGCGTTCCCGTCAGCCAGCTGCTGAGCAAGAAGAAACTGGAAAAGGTGGTGGCCGACACGATGGTGGGCGGTGCTACGCTTACCAAGATGCTGGGCACCTCGGCCTGGTATGCTCCCGGTGCTGCTGCCGCTTATGTGGTGGAAAGCATCCTGCACGACCAGAAGCGCATTGTCCCCTGCTGCGTGTATCTGAATGGCGAATATGGCCAGAACGACATTTGCATCGGCGTTCCCGTGCGTCTGGGCCGCAAGGGCTGGGAAAAGGTTATCGACTTCAAGCTGAACCAGGAAGAGCAGGCACTGTTCGAGAAGAGCGCTGCCGCCGTACGCAAAACCAACGACATCCTCAAGACTCTCTAAAAAGTCTTCCTACAAAAGCAGGTCCTCACAGAATGGTGGGGCCTGCTTTTTTGTCGGATTCCATCTGGCGGAACTGCCACCGAAAAACTTGGAATCGTTTTCGAGAAATTTAGAACTGCCACCGAAAAACTTGGAATCGTTTTCGAGAAATTTAGAACTGCCTCCGAAAAACTTGGAATCAATTCCTTGAACCTTGAAACCTCCCGAAACCCAGGAACAATGAAAAAGACCTTTCTTCTGTTCGGACTGCTGCTGCCTTTGGCTACGATGGGCTCGTATGCTCAAACCGCTGCCTTTTCCCAGGGCGGAGTCCCTGTTGGCCAGTCCACGGAAATGCCCCAAGATAGCTTGCAGGCCGACACCTTGCAGCACAATGTCTTTTTTGAACAGCTGACGGCTCCGGCCGCTCCGGGGCAGGGCCAGGTGACGGTTACGCAAGACGAGCGCATTTTCCGGCGCATAGGCAATCCCGGCGTGAATACCGCCGACAACCAGGTGACCATAGACGGCCGCCGGTATGTGCAGATGACGGGCTACCGAATCCAGGTGTTTTCGGGCAACAGTCAGGGGAAGGCCAAGAGCGAGGCCTTCAGCAAGGAAGCTCTCATAAAGGCCGAAGTGCCCGAAATAACCACGTATGTAAAATTCCAGGCGCCTTTTTGGCGGCTGCGCGTGGGCGATTTCCTTACCTACGAGGACGCCTACGATATGATGCTCCGGTTCAAGAAAACTTTCGTTTTCGGCCGTGAGATGTCCATTGTCCGCGAAAAGATAAACGTCCCGCTCGACTGATTTTACAGAACCGTGTTCCTTCTGCGCCGGCGCCCTGTGTGACCGGCGTTTTTTGTGCCTAGGTTGCTGGCGGGCGCGGGGTTTTGCGTCGGACCTTTCAGGCCTTCGCCCCCGGTTGGGAAACGGGTTCCCGTTCGGCGGGGTAGGCTATGCGCGTGTGGTAGATGCTCTGGAGTTTTTCCTTCAGCTCGGTTTTTATTTTCTCCATTTCCTGGAAGGTAAGCGGCACATCGCGGTAGTAGCCCTCGTTCACCTGCTGCGCTATAAGGGTGTCGACCAGTTCGCCGATGGCCGTTACGGTGTATTTCTTGAGACTTTTCGAGGCGGCCTCCACTGTGTCGGCCATCATCAGGATAGCCGTTTCGCGCGAGAAGGGATTCGGCCCGGGATAGTAGAAACAGGCCGGCACCTCCGTTTCCTGCGGATGGGCGTTCAGGTAGACGGTGCGGAAATAGCGCGCCGGCGCCGTGCCGTGGTGCGTGCGGATAAAGTCTTTTATTACGTCGGGCAAATGGTGCTGCGCGGCTATTTTAAGCCCTTCTGCCACGTGGCTGGTAACCAGCGCGGCCGCCTGATCGGCCGGCATTTCCAGCAGCGGATTGGCATTGTCGTTCTGGTTTTCGGTAAACGACGACGGACTGGCCATCTTTCCCAAATCGTGGTACAGCGCTCCGGCGCGCACCAGTCCGGCATTGGCCCCGATGGCCTGGGCGGCCGCCGACGCCAGGTTGGACACCTGCATCGAGTGCTGGAAAGTGCCCGGGCAGGTTTCGGAGAATTCCCTGAGCAAGGGGGAATTGATGTTGGTCAGTTCCAGCAGCGTTACGCTCGACGTGAATCCGAACATCCACTCGAACAGATAGATAAGCAGATAGGAACAGAGCATAAGCACCGCACAGATGCCCAGATACACAAAAGTCTGCCACTGGATTACCTGAAGGCTGCCTTCCTGCATCAGGGCAATGCCTGTGTAGGCCACGGCGCTCGACAGGAACAGCAGCAGAATACACACGGTAAGCTGCGAGCGCTGCGTAACGTCCTTCAGCGTGAGCACGGTAACCAGGCCCACCACCGACTGAAGCATCAGGAATTCGAAGGGGAAGGCCGCCATAGGCGCACATAGCAGAATGGTGAACAAGTGGCTCACCAACGCCTTGCGCGAATCGAAAAACGTACAGAACAGCACCGGCACTATGGCATAGGGAACCATATACACGTTCAGCAGCGAATTGTTGTTGGCGATGAACGCCGTGAACAGGCAGAGCAGTACCATCAGTATCAGAGCAAACACCAGGTAGGAGGTGCGGGCGAAGAAGGCGGCGTTCATCTGCTTCAGATAGAAGAAATAAAGTAGGAAGAGCAGGACTATCCACACGGCTTGCCCAAACAGCACCTCGTAGCCGCCCGAGCTAAGGTTGCGTTCCTCGGAGTGGCGTTTAAGAGAGACAAGTTTCAGATAGGTTTCGTGATTCACCAACTCGCCTTGGTCTATGATGCGCTCGCCGCGCTGCACCATACCGAACGTAAGCGACAGCCCCATAAGCAGATCCTGGCGGGCCTGGTCGGAATTTTCCTGGTCGTAGACGCAGTTCTCGGTCAGGTAATTTTCCAGATGACAGTCGTTTATGAGCACATTGCGGTCTATGTTGGCCGGCAGGTTGGCCAGCAGGGCCGAATAGGCCTTTTTGGACGTGAACAACGAAGCCCGGTCGCGTCGTTCCCCAATGTTGTCCACCACCATCATTACGCTGTTTATGTGCTCTTTTTCGAGCCGGTTGAGCAACTCGGCCGGAACAATGCCCGCCGAATACACCAGTTGCAGCTGGTCCTTTAAATAAGCAAGGTAATACGAAGGCACGGTGGCCCGCAGATAGTCGTTGTAGTCTTTCTCCAGCTGGGACTGCACGCGCTGGCCGGCCTCGGCATCCATCACCACGTAGGGCTGGAAGGTGGCCAGGGCACTGTCGCGCTCGGCTTGGATGGCTTCCTCTGTTTTGTAGATGGAAAAACTGTAGGGCGCGGTGAGCAGGCCGTAGCGCCAGGGGCTTCCCTCCTGGAACTGGTAGCGGAATTTCCCTTCGCGCGGATAGACAAGCAGCACCAGAGCCGCCGCCAGCACAAAGAGCAACACCTTGAATATGATGGAAGTAGTGTTCAGAAAACTTTTTTTAGCCATAGTAATCCGACGTTAGGTTAGCATTTAAAGCAGGGCTGCAAGGCAGCCGCCCGAAAAACGTCCGCAAAGTACAGAAAATAATCGTACTTTTGCCGCTCCAAATCGAAATGAGTATGTCCGAAAGAAAAATCCGCGTGCGTTTCGCACCCAGTCCCACCGGCGCCCTGCATATTGGCGGCGTCCGCACAGCCCTTTACAACTATCTGTTTGCCAAGAATATGGGCGGCGATATGATTCTCCGTATCGAAGACACCGACAGCAAACGCTTCGTGCCGGGAGCCGAGGCCTATATCATCGAGGCCCTGACGTGGCTGGGCATCCGTTTCGACGAAGGTGTGAGCTTCGGCGGAAACTACGGCCCCTACCGCCAGAGCGAGCGGCGCGACATCTACAAAAAATATGTGGACGAGCTGGTGGCCAAGGGCGCGGCCTACTATGCGTTCGACACGCCGGCAGAGCTCGAGGCCCGGCACACTCAGAACCCCAATTTCCAGTACGATGCCCACAGCCGTATGGAAATGACCAATTCGCTGACGCTCAGTCCCGAGGAAGTGAAAGAGCGTCTGGAGCGCGGCGACGTGTACACCGTGCGGTTCCGCATAGAGCCCGGCCAGATCATCGAAATCCACGATATGATACGCGGCCAGGTGTTCTACAAGTCCGACGTGCTCGACGACAAAGTGCTGTACAAGAGCGCCGACCAGCTGCCCACCTACCATCTGGCCAACGTGGTGGACGACCATCTGATGGAAGTGACCAACGTTATCCGGGGCGAGGAATGGCTGCCTTCCACGCCGCTTCACATATTGCTCTACCGTGCTTTCGGCTGGGAAGACACGATGCCCGAGTTCGCCCACTTGCCGCTGCTGCTCAAGCCCGACGGTAAGGGCAAGCTGTCCAAGCGCGACGGCGACCGGCTTAATTTCCCGGTGTTCCCGATGGATTGGAAAGACCCCGTCACGGGCGACGTTAGCAAGGGCTATCGCGAGGCCGGCTATTTCCCCGAGGCCGTCATCAATTTCCTGGCGCTGCTGGGATGGAACCCCGGCACCGAGCAGGAAATGTTCACGATGGAAGAGCTGATACAGCAGTTCTCCATTGCCCGTTGCAGCAAGGCCGGCGCCAAGTTCGATTTCGAGAAGGGCAAGTGGTTCAATCATCAGTATATGCTCCAGAAACCCGACGAGGCCATCCTGCCCGATGTGCTGCCCTATCTGCAGGCTCAGGGGGTGGAACTGACGCCCGAAGGCTTCGGCCCCGACGGAGCACAGACGGTTTTCGACGGACGTCGGTTTACCGAAAAATATGTTGCCGGCGTGCTGGCGCTCATAAAGGATCGTATGAACTTTGTGAAGGACTTTTGGGAGAACGCTTCGTATTTCTTCCACTCGCCCGAGACTTACGACGAAAAGACGGTAGCCAAGCGCTGGAAACCCGAATCGCCCCGCCAGATGGCCGAATTCATAGACCTGTTTGCCGACGACGCCTTTGCCGATCCGGCCGCTATGGAAGAAAAGGCCAAGGCCTGGTGCGAAGCCAATGCCTACGGAATGGGCATTCCTATGAACGCCCTGCGCCTGGCCGTGGTGGGCGAGGGCAAAGGTCCCCACATTTTCCATATTCTGGTACTTCTGGGCAAGGACGAAACCTTTGCCCGCATACGTCGCTGCGTGGAGGCGCTTGGCTGATGTACTCGCTGGTATTCCAAATTTATGTGTGGCTGTTCCACCTGGTGGCGCTGTTCAACAAAAAGGCAGCCAAGATGGTACGCGGCCAGCGCGAGACCTATGACAGATTGTCGCAGGCCCTGCAGCCCGACGATCGGGTGCTTTGGTTCCACGCCGCCTCGCTGGGCGAGTTCGAACAAGGCCGTCCGCTTATGGAGGAAATCCGCCGCAACCATCCCCGGTACAAACTGCTGCTGACGTTCTACTCGCCTTCGGGTTACGAAGTGCGCAAGGATTATGCCGGTGCCGACGTGGTGTGCTACCTGCCGTTTGACACGCCTTCCAACGTACACCGTTTCCTGAAGCTGGCCCATCCGGCGCAGGCCTTTTTCATAAAATACGAATTCTGGCCCAACTATTTGCTGCAGCTTGGCTTGCGCAAGGTGCCGGTGGTGCTGGTATCGGGCATTTTCCGTCCCGGTCAGGCCTTTTTCCGCTTTGGCGGACGTCCGTTCCGCTGGATGCTGGGCCGCTTCGAGCATTTGTTTGTGCAGAACCGCGAATCGGCCGAGCTGCTGGCTCACGCGGGGCTGGGCCAAAAGGTGGAGATATGCGGCGACACCCGTTGCGACCGCGTGCTGGCCATTGCTTCCGAGGCGAAGAACCTGTTCATCTTGGACGAATTCACCGGAAAGGGTTCCGGGCATCCCAGCCAGGTGCTGATTGCCGGCAGCAGCTGGCCCGCCGACGAGGAAAAGTTCATTCCGTACTTCAATGCCCATCCCAATCTGAAACTTATCATTGCGCCCCACCAGATACACGAAAGCCATTTGCAGTACATCGAATCGCTGGTGAAGCGTCCGTGCGTGCGCTACTCGCAGCTGACGGCCCAGAACGCGGCCGGTGCCGACTGCGTCATAATCGATTGTTTCGGCTTGCTTTCGTCCATTTACCGCTATGGGCAGATGGCCTACATAGGCGGCGCTTTCGGAGCCGGATTGCACAACACGCTCGAGGCCGCCGTGTATGGCATTCCGGTGGTGTTCGGCCCCAAGTACAACCGTTTCGACGAGGCAAAGGCCTTGGTGGCCTGTGGCGGCGGAGTGAGCATTTCCAGTGCGGAGGAACTTAACGCATGCCTGGACCGCTGGCTTTCCGATGCCACGGCTTTGGAGACGGCCGGCCGGGCTGCCGGCGATTACGTGCGGCAAAACAGCGGCAGTACGGCCCGCATTTATGCTTACGTCGCAGCAGGGCTCTGACATTGTGAGACATCCGCCGGCTTCAGCCCAGCAGGTGCTCCAGCAGAATCAAATCTTCCTTGAACGTCACCTTTAGGTTGGCGGGATCGCCGTCCACCACGTAGATGGGCTCGCCGGGCAGGTAGCGGGCCACCGTGCCGCAGTCGTCGGTGGCGGTGAAATCGTCGCGCTGCAAGCCGTTCTCGTAGGCCTGGCGAATGGTTTCCAGATGAAATCCCTGCGGTGTCTGCACCTGGCGCAGGCGGCGCCGGTCGGGAATGGCCACGAGCCGGTGTCCGTCGGCCGAGGTCTCTATAATGGTGTCGGTGGCGGGCATCGCCACATCTACGGCCTTGTAGTGGTCAAGAGCCATAATCACTTCGGTAACAATGCGATGCGACACCATAGGACGGGCGGCATCGTGGATTAGCAGCCGGCAGTCGCCGAACATTTCCCCGCAGGCCCGGATGGCCGCCAGGCTGGAATCGTAGCGCTCCTGTCCGCCGGGAAGCACCTTCATTACCTTTTCCCATCCGTTGCGGTGCACCAGGGCCTCCATTTGGCTTATGTAGTCGCTGTGCATCACCACCAGAATGCCGTCCACCATAGGATGGTCTTCGAACACGTCCACGGTGTGCTCGATGATGGTGCGTCCGGCCACCTCGATAAACTGTTTGGGAATGCCGCCTCCCAGACGGCTGCCGGTGCCTCCGGCCAAAACGGCAACGATATTCTTCATATTCGCTTGAATGGGACGGCGAAGGTAGGGCTTTTTTATGTACG
>R17__coassemble_476_pt1 | contig 18752 bp, 13 predicted proteins | sample R17__metabat2_high_PE_026 | metagenome-assembled genome bin R17
ACCTCGCGCATAGGCACTTCCAACACGGGCGACCAGACGGTGTTCACCGACGACGACGGGCAGTCGTACCTGTGCTATTCCTACGGCAGCGGCCGCGGAAAAATCTACCTTTCGAAAATAGGTGTGGAAAGCAGCGGCAAGATAGGGCTGCTCGACGTGAACCAGATTTACAAGGGCAGCGGCCGCGAGGGCGACTGTATGTTCAAGTACCAGGGCAAGTACTATGTGTGCGCCTCCGACCTGTACGGCTGGAACGCATCTAATGTATACTATTTGGAATCCAGCAACATATACGGTCCCTACACGCCCACAAACAATATGCAGAAAATGCCCGGTTCGGAAGACGACTACGGCCACGTGACCCAGACCGGATTCTTCTACACCCTGAAGGGCACCCAGCAGGAAACCGTGCTCTACTGCGGCGACCGCTGGGCCGGATTCGCCGGCAATGGCAACGGCTACAACCAGTGGTGCCCGCTGTCGTTCGTGGACGGCAAGCCATATTTCAACTCGCTGAGCAAATGGAGTCTGAATGCCGTGACGGGCGAATGGCGGATAGAGAAAGGCAACAACTATGTAAAGAATTTCAGCTTCGATGCCGACCGGGTGAACATTCCCAGCACCAACAAGCCGGCCCAGACCTATATAAAAGGCTGGTCGTTCAAGGTGATAAAAGGCAATGCCATCGTGCAGGGCGGAGCCGACTCGCCAGTGCTCAATGCCAACAACTCGTCGGCCGACCGAGCGTATGTCATGGGCAACAAGTGCCTGAACATCTCCGACAAAACCGCCTTTACCCGCCAGATTTACCAGCAGGTTAAATCGGCCGAGACCCTGCCCCTGCCCGACGGCACATACGAACTGCAGGCCAAGGTGAAATGCGGGAGCGCCTTCCCCACGTTTTATATGTACTGCCAAAGTCCGGCCGACACCTGCCGCAAAGACATACACTTCGGAGACGGAGACTGGCATACCGTCAAAATTTCGGACATCCGCATTACCGGCGGCAAGGCCGAAGTGGGATTCTATGCCGACGGAGAGGCCGACCAGTGGATTCACGTGGACGATGTGTCGCTGGTGCTCACGGAAGAACTCACCGCCCTGGACCGCCCCGACAGCAAGGCCGTGGAAATTCATTCGGACGGGCTGGCTGTCAACCTGCAGGGAATGCCGGTAGACGGCTCCTACCGGGGAATAGTCGTCAGGCACGGACGAAAGTTTCTGCAGCAATAGCGGGCCGGGGGCTGTCAAGCCTTTTTTGCGGAAACAATGGTTGTGCCGGATAGGGCGATGTCGGTAAGCTACTGCCCCAAAATGGCTTTATGCCGGGTTAGGCATTATTAATATGAATTAACTAATACCCCCAAGGAGATTGAGTGGAAAAGCCATACTTTTGCGCCGTTTTTGTACCATCCGCTGATTTTTGGATAACGCATTGATTATATGAAATTACCACTCTTGATTATCGGGGCATTGACCTTAGGACTTCCCCTTTGGGCAGCCCCCGGAACTCCCCTGGACAAAGACGGCACCACGGTTCAAGACAACTTCGGCGAAGCCGTCCAGGACGAAACGGCAGCCGACAGCCTTTCGGACGAAGCCGCCCAAACCGCCGGCAGCATTTCGCTGTCGCTGGCCGAGGCCCAGCAGTATGCCCTCGACCACAACCGCACGCTGAAAAACGCCACGCTGGACGTGCAGAAAGCCAAGGCCGCCAAATGGCAGGCCATTGCCTCGATGCTGCCGCAGGTGAGCGCCTCGGGCGACTATTCCAACTACTGCGGCTACGAGATGAACTTCGGAGCCATGTCGATGGCAATGCCCACCTCGGGCACCCTGGGCGTGACGGCCTCGGTGGCCCTGAGCGGTGCCCAGATAATTTCGGCCAAACTCAGCCAGATAGCGATGGATATGTCGGACGTCACCCTTCTGCAAAACGAAAAACAGATTGCCGACCAGGTGAAGACCCTGTACTATTCCGCCCTGGTGATGGAGCAGACCGTGACCTTGCTGGAGAGCAACCTGGACAATATGAACCAGCTGTACAAATACACCGAGGAATCCGTCAAAGTGGGCGTGTCGGAACAGACCGACGCCGACCAGCTGCTGGTACAACTGGCCACGATGCAGACCAGCATCCGCTCCAGCCAGCGCTCGCTGGAAATGGTATACAATTCGATGCGGCTGCAGCTGGGCATCGACGTCGAGACCGAGATAAAGCTCACCCAGACCATAGACGAGCTGCTCAACATAGAGGCCGCCGCCGCCCTGATGGGCGAGGAATTCGTGCTGGACAACAACTACAGTTACCAGCTGCTCAAGCAGAACACCGAGCTGGCCAAGCAGCAGGTGAACGTGGCCAAATGGAACTACGGGCCCACCCTGAGCGCCTACTACCAGTATTCGGCCAAGACCTATTTCGGCCAGGAGGAAGGCTTCAATATGACACCGCCCAATATGGTGGGTGCCACGCTGAGCGTACCCATTTTTTCGAGCCTGAGCCGACTGAAGGGCGTGCAGAGCGCCAAGTTCGACTATGAAAAACAGCTGAACACCCTGCAGGACACCCAGGACGCCCTGCTGGTGCAGCACCGGCAGCTTTGCTTCAACCTGAGCAACGCCTACGAAACCTACGAAACCCAGAAGAAGAACATCGACGTCACCCAGCGGGTGTTCGACAACATTTCCAACAAATACGAATACGGCGCGGCGTCCAGCCTGGATCTGACCAACGCCGGCACCAACCTCATATCGGCCCAGAGCAGCTATGTGCAGGCGCTGATGGAATTGGTGAACGCCCAGATTTCGTTGGAGGAGTTGCTGAACAAGTGAGCTTAGAGACTAGAGCTTAGAGACTACAAACAAGAAACAAGAAACAAGAAACAAGAAACAAGAAACAAGAAACAAGAAACGGAGAGTTTTGAGATAGTAGATGGAAAAATTGAAAACAAACTATATGAAGACTGTATTTAGAAATGCCTGCCTGGCCGCAATGGCCATCGCCGCCCTGGCCTGTTCGGGCAAGCAGGGCACTGCCGCCACCGCGACGGCCGAAACCGAACGCATCGAGAAAGTGAAGACCACCGTGCTGAGTCCCAGCGAAATTGCCCGCGAACTGGAAATTTCCACCACCCTGCAGGGCTACGAGACCCAGAACGTGGCGCCCTCGCTCACCGGCCGCATAGAGCACATTTATGTGGAAGTGGGCTCCAAGGTAAAGAAGAACGACAACCTGGTGCGTATGGACCAGAACCAGTACCGCACCGCCAAGCTTACTTTTGCCAACCTGTCTACCGAAATGCAGCGTATGGAAGCCCTGCACAAATCGGGCAGCGTCAGCCAGCAGACCTACGACCAGACCAAGCTCAGCTACGACCAGACCAAGGAAAACCTGGAATTCCTGGAGCAGAACACCTACGTGAAGGCGCCCTTCCAGGGGGTAATTTCGGCCAAGTCGTACGAAGACGGCGAGCTCTACAGCGGCCAGCCCATTTTGGTGCTCACCCAGATAGACCAGCTCAAGGCCCTCATTGCCATTCCCGAGAAATATTTTCCGCAGGTGAAGGCCGGTATGAAGGTGAAACTGTATTCCGACATCTATCCCGACGAGACGTTCCCCGCCAGCATCGAGCTTATCTACCCCACCATCGACGCCTCCACCCACACTTTCCAGGCCAAGCTGGCGATTCCCAACAAGGACGAGCGCCTGCGCCCCGGAATGTACGTGAAGACCACGCTGCCGCTGGGTCGCGAAACCATCATCACCGCGCCCTATGTGTCGGTGCTCAAGCTTACCGGTTCCAACGAGCGCTACGTGTTCCTGAACGAGGGCGGCTATGCCAAGCGCGTCAACGTGACGATGGGCCAGCGCTTCGACAGCCAGATTGAAATCTACGCTCCCGAAATAAAGGCCGGCGCCGAAATCGTGAGCACGGGCCAGGGCCGTCTGGTGGACGGCGTCAAACTGGAAGTCATTGCCGAATAACCGACCTAAAGAAATCTCACGATGAGCATATACAAATCAGCCATCAACAAACCGGTGACGACCATCCTCATCTTCGTGGCCGTCATCATTATCGGTCTGTTCTGCTTCCGGCAGCTGCCGATAGACCAGTTCCCGGAGATGGATCCGCCCTACGTGTCGGTGATGACCACCTACGCCGGCGCCTCCGCCTCGGAAATAGAGACCAACGTGAGCAAGATAATGGAGAACAGCCTGAACTCCATCGACGGCCTGAAGGAAATCACCTCGTCCTCCAAGGAAAACATCTCGCTGGTATTTATGGAATTCGAATGGGGCACCCAGCTGGACGAAGTCATAAACGACATCCGTTCCCAGGTGGACATCGTAAAGGAATCGCTGCCCGACGGCTGTTCCACGCCCTTCATATTCAAGTTCAGTTCCAGTTCGAAACCCATCGCCCAGTATGCCATCACGGCCAAGGAAAGCTATGCCGGCCTGGACAAGATCCTGAACGACGACCTGCTGCCCGTGCTGAACCACGTGGAAGGCATAGGCAACCTGACGCTGTCGGGTACGCCCGAGCGCCGCATCTATGTGGAGATTGACCAGCAGAAGCTGGACGCCTTCGGCATTCCGCTCGAAACGGTGGGCAGTGCCGTCAGCGCCAACAACCTGAACCTGTCGTCGGGCACGGTGAAGATGGACAAGGAACAGTACTCGATGCAGGTGCGCAGCGAATACGTCGAAAGCGCCGAGATTGCCGATATGGTGGTGACCACCACGGCCGACGGCCGCCAGGTGTTCGTGCGCGACATCGCCGCCATCCGCGACACCATCAAGGACCTGAGCCTGGACGAAAAGTTCAACGGCAGCGAAGCCGTACGTCTGATGGTGACCAAGCAGACCGGTGCCAACACCGTGCAGATCTGCCGCGACCTGGAAAAAGAAATAAAGAAGGCCGCCAAAATGCTTCCCTCCGACGTGAAGATAACCAAGCTCTACGACGACGCCGACGACATCCAGGACTCCATCGATTCGCTGGAGGAATCCATCCTGTATGCCCTGCTGTTCGTGGTGCTGGTGGTGCTGTTCTTCCTGGGACGCTGGCGCGCCGCGCTCATCATATCGCTCACCATCCCCATTGCGCTGGTGGTGGCCTTCATCTACCTTAAGTTTGCCGACAGCTCGCTCAACATCATTTCGCTGTGCTCGCTCACCGTGGCCATCGGTATGGTGGTGGACGACGCCATTGTGGTGCTCGAGAACATCACCACCCACATCGAGCGCGGTTCCAGTCCGCGCGAGGCGGCCATCTATGCCACCAACGAGGTGTGGGTATCGGTTATTGCCACCACCCTGGTAATTGCGGCCGTGTTCGTTCCGCTGACGATGCTCAGCGGCATTGCCGGCATTATGTTCAAGGAACTGGGCTGGATTGTGACCATCGTGGTGTGCACCTCCACGCTGGTGGCCATTTCGCTCACGCCTATGCTGGCCTCCAAGCTGCTCAAGTCCAAGAAAGTGCACGTGGACGAGCAAGGACAGCTGGTAGAGGAAGACACCCACAGCGGCTGGTACGATCGCATCATCGTCCGCGGCATACTCGACCGCATCGACAGCTGGTATGCCCGCGCCCTGCACGCCTGCCTGAACCACAAGGCCCTGACGCTGTGTATGTGCCTGCTGTTCTTCGCGGCCTCGCTTATGCCTTTCCTGCAGGGAAAAATCGGTACCGACTTTATGCAGCAGTCCGACAACGGCCGTATCGACGTGACGGTGGAACTGCAGCTGGGCAGCCGCATCGAGGAGACCATCAAGACCGCCCGGCAGCTGGAGGCCCGTTTCTACGAGCTCTGCCCCGAGATAAGGACCATTTCCACCACGGCCGGCTCGAGCGACGAAAGCAGCGTGGCGGCTATGTTCTCGTCCACCACCAACTACAAGATTTCGATGCGCGTGAACTGCGACAAGAAGGGCACGCGCGAGCGCAGCGTGTTCCAGATTGCCGAGGTGCTGCGCAGCGAAATGGCCAATTACCCCGAAATCCTGGACTACCAGGCGGCCGTGAGCGGCGGTATGGGTATGGGCGGTGCCTCCACCGTCAACGTAGAGATTTACGGCTACAGTTTCGACGACACCTATGTGACGGCCGAGAAGGTGAAGAACCAGATTGCCTCGCAGGTGGCCGGCGCGCGCGACCTTACCATCAGCCGCGACAAGGACCGCGTGGAACTTAAGATAACGCTCGACAAGCAGAAGTTGGCCCGCCACGGGCTGAGCGCCGCCACCGTGTCGACCTACATCCGCAACCGCGTGTACGGAATGTCGTGCGGCTACCTTAAGGAGGACGGCGACGAATACGACATCCTGGTGCGCCTGAAGGAAGAAAACCGCAATTCGCTGTCGGACATCGAAGACCTGAGCCTGCCGCTGCCCACGGGCGGCCGCATAAAGCTGAGCGAGATTGCCAGCATAGGCGAATACTGGACGCCGCCTACGATTACGCGCAAGAACCGTCAGCGCTACCTGAGCGTGAACGTCACGCCCTACAACACCTCGCTGGGCGAACTGGCGGCCGACATCCAGCAGGTAATGGACCAGATGGATCTGCCGCAGGGAGTCACCTATGTGCTGGCCGGCGACTACGAAGACCAGCAGGATAGCTTTGCCGATATGGGCGCCCTGCTGCTGCTCATCATAATGCTGGTGTACGTAGTGATGGCTTCGCAGTTCGAGTCGTTCTCCAAGCCCGCCATCATTATGCTGGCCGTGCCCTTTGCCTTCTCGGGCGTCATTCTGGCCCTGTGGCTTACAGGCAGTTCGCTCGACCTTATCGGTTCGCTCGGTTGCATTATGCTGGTAGGTATCGTGGTAAAGAACGGTATTGTGCTGGTAGACTACATAAACCTGATGCGCGACCGCGGCTACGCCCTGAACGACGCCATCGCACTGTCGGGCGCCTCGCGTCTGCGTCCGGTGCTTATGACGGCCTTCACCACCATCCTGGGTATGGTGCCTATGGCCCTGAGCCAGGGCGAAGGCTCCGAAATGTGGCAGCCGATGGGTATCGTGGTGATAGGCGGTCTGACGGTGTCGACCTTCGTCACCCTTATCGTGGTGCCCGTGATGTACGGCCTTATGAGCAAGAGCGGCGAGCGCGACCAAGTGGCCAAGAACCGCAAGAACTTCATATTTATGCAGTTGGCCGACGACCGCAAGCCCCAGGAAGGCAGCAGCTCCCAAAACGGAAGCGAGCCTCGGAAAGGACAAGGTGCGGAACCCTCCGGCCAAGAAGTGAAACCCTCTGAAGAGTAAATGGTATGAAAGCTGTAATGATTGTATTCAACCAGGCCAACACCGAGCGCATCGAGTTTCTGTTGGACGAACTGGGCATACGCGGATTCACGTTTTTCGAGCAAGTGCAGGGACGCGGCAGCGTCGAAGGCGAGCCCCGGCGCGGCACCCACACCTGGCCCGAGATGAATTCGGCGGTGATGAGCGTCGTGGACGACAGCCAGGTGGATGCCCTGCTGTCCACCGTCCACAAGCTGGATATGCGCAACCAGAAAGTGGGCGTACGGGCCTTCGTATGGAACATAGAGCAGACGGTTTAGGCGTCTGTCGCACAGCTGCCTGCAAAAAGGCATTGCCAAGGCTAAAATTTTGAAAAGCAAACGGGACAAATTATCTTTGTCCCGTTTGTTTTTGCACGTACGAACGTTATGATATCCTTCGACAGAGTAAACAAGCCAAGCTTCTGGTACTCAATAGTATACCAGTATGTAAGATTCGTGCACAAGCACGTCTATTTCAGCGATTTCAAAGTAATCAACCGCCGCCGTCTGCCGCGGACGGGCGAAGGCTACCTGGTCATATGCAACCACCAGAACGGCCTTTGCGACGCCATCGGCGTCCTGAATACCGTAGGCGGCGGCCGCCGGCCGGTGTTCATTGCCCGCGGCGATCTGTTCAAAAAAAGCAATTGGCTGGCCAAGTTCATCCGGTTTTTCCGCATTATGCCGGCCTTCCGCGTGCGCGACGACGGCTGGGGCGGTCTGGGACAGAACGAGGCCATTTTCGAGGAATCGGCCCGCATCATAGACGAGGGCGACGTGGTGGCGCTGTTTCCCGAAGCCACCCACCAGCACGGCCACTACCTGGCCAACTTCAAGAAAGGATTCGCCCGCATTGCCTTCAAGGTGGTGGAAAAGAGCAACTTCACCAAGGCCCTCAAGATAGTGCCTATGGCCCACCACTACTCCAACTATTTCTCGGCCCGCGAAAAGCAGACGATGGTAGTGGGCGAGCCCTTCACCTTTACCGAGCTGTACGACCTGTACCGCGAAGACCCCAACAAGGCCATTGCCCAGCTTAACCAGAAAGCCCACGACGCCGTCCAGCAGCTGATGCTCGACATCCAGGACAGCGACAACTACGACCAATACTACACCCTGTGCAAGATGGGCCGCGTGGAATACCTCAAGCGCCACCACCTGCGCTCCACCAATCCCAGCGTGCTCGAGGCCGACAAGGCCATCGTGGCCGAGATAGACCGTTTCAAGCAGGAAAAGCCCAGTGAATTCACCGACCTGATGGAAAAGGTGAAGGAATACATAGGCCTGCTCAAGAAAGTGAACCTGCGCGACTGGACCCTGCGCCGTATGCTGTTTCCGGCCTTTATGGGCCGCGCCCTGGCCGGGCTGTTGCTGCTGCCGTTCTATCTGTACGGACTGGTCGCCAACAGCGTGCCGCTCATCATTACCAACTGGATTACCGGCAGCAAGATGAAAGACCGTATGCTGCACGCCTCGGTGCGCTTTGCCATCTGCATTTTCGTGCTGCCCGTCTGGTACCTCATTCTGTTTGTCGCGGCGTGGATATGCCTGCCCAAGTTCTGGATGGCGCTGCTGTTTGCCGTGTCGCTCTATCCCACGCTGCTGGCCTTCCTGCGCGGCTTGACATTCTATCCGAAACTGTGGCACCGGCTGCGCGCCTCGTGGATGAAATTCCGCCGCAACCCCGATCTGCTCAGGGCCTGCGACGTGCGCCGCGACATCCTGCAGGTAATGGACCGGGAACTTATCAAGTAAAACTTCATACATAAAAAATACATAACAGCAACAATGAACAACATCGACGTTTTGTTGGGCCTCCAGTGGGGCGACGAAGGAAAAGGGAAAGTGGTGGACGTGCTGACGCCCGGTTACGAGACCGTATGCCGTTTCCAGGGCGGTCCGAATGCCGGCCACACGCTGGAATTCGAGGGCAGGAAATACGTGCTGCGCTCCATTCCTTCGGGCATTTTCCAGGGCAACAAAATAAACATCATAGGCAACGGCGTGGTGCTCGACCCCGCCCTGTTCAAGGTAGAGATAGACCAGCTGGCCGCCAGCGGACATCCCCTTACCGAGCGGCTCAAGATTTCGCGCAAGGCCCATCTGATCCTGCCCACCCACCGCTTGCTGGATGCCGCCAACGAGGCCGCCAAGGGCTCGGGCAAGATAGGCACCACGGGCAAGGGCATAGGCCCCACCTACACCGACAAGGTGAGCCGCAACGGTCTGCGCGTGGGCGATATCGAAACCAACTTCTGCGAAAAATACCGTCAGCACAAGGAGCACCACCTGCAGGTGCTGGCCCAGATGGGCTACGCCGTGGATGCCGACAAGCTGGCCCAGGCCGAGAAGGAATGGTTCGAGGGCGTGGATTGTATGAAAACCTTCGAATTCATCGACAGCGAGCACTACCTGAACCGCCAGCTGAAGGAAGGCCGCCGCATTCTGTGCGAAGGTGCCCAGGGGACGATGCTCGACATCGACTTCGGATCGTATCCCTTCGTCACCTCTTCCAACACCATCTGCGCCGGGGCCTGCACGGGACTGGGCGTGGCTCCGAGTGCCATCGGAAAGGTGTACGGCATATTCAAGGCCTACTGCACCCGCGTGGGCAGCGGTCCCTTCCCCACCGAGCTGTTCGACGAAACCGGGCAGAAGCTGCGCGACAACGGACACGAATACGGCAGCGTTACCGGACGTCCCCGCCGCTGCGGCTGGATAGACCTGGTGGCCCTGAAATATGCCGTGATGATAGACGGCGTAACCGACCTTATAATGATGAAGAGCGACGTGCTCGACGACTTCGACACCATCAAGGCCTGCGTGGCCTACAAGGTGAACGGCGTGGAAACCGAGGAATTCCCCTACGACCTGGAGCAGGCTCAGGTGGAACCCGTCTATGCCGAACTGCCCGGCTGGAAAACCAAGATGTCGGCTATGAAGGCCGAAAACGAATTCCCCGAGGAATTCAACCAGTACCTGAGCTTCCTGGAAGACGAACTGGGCGTGCGCATCAAATTCGTGTCGGTGGGTCCCGACCGCGAGCAGACCATAGAACGCTACACCGAGTAAGATATGGCCGCACAGAAACCTTCCATACCAAAGGGCACGCGCGACTTCTCGCCCGAGGAGATGTCCAAGCGCAACTACATCTTCAACACCATCCGCAGTGTGTACGAGCTGTACGGCTTCCAGTGCATCGAGACGCCGGCTATGGAGCAGCTCTCCACGCTGATGGGCAAATACGGCGACGAGGGCGACAAACTGCTCTTTAAAATACAGAACTCGGGCGACTATATGGCCGCTCTCACCGACGAGCAGCTGCTCTCGAAAGACTCCGCCAAGCTTACCAAGTACTTCTGCGAGAAAGGCCTCCGCTACGACCTTACCGTGCCCTTCGCGCGCTTTGTGGTGATGCACCGCAACGAGCTCAGCTTCCCCTTCAAGCGCTACCAGATACAGCCCGTGTGGCGCGCCGACCGGCCGCAGAAAGGCCGCTACCGCGAGTTCTACCAGTGCGATGCCGACATTGTGGGCAGCGACAGCCTGATGAACGAGGTGGAACTGCTGCAGATTATAGACGAGGTGTTCCACCGTTTCGGTGTGCGCATAGCCATTCTGCTGAACAACCGCAAGATCCTGAGCGGCATAGCCGAGGTGCTGGGCGAGGAATCGCATCTGGTGGAAATAACCGTGGCCATCGACAAGCTGGACAAGATCGGACTGGAAAACGTCAACCGCGAACTCGAGGAAAAAGGCGTCAGCCCCCAGGCCATTGCCGGCCTGCAGCCCATCCTGCAGCTCAGCGGCAGCAACCGCGAGAAGCTGGAAGCCCTCAAAGGCATTCTGGCCCAGAGCCAAAGCGGATGCAAGGGCATCGAAGAACTGGAATTCATCCTGGATATGACCGACCGTCTGGGGCTCCGCGCCACCCTGTCGCTGGACCTGTCGCTGGCCCGCGGCCTGAACTACTACACCGGCGCCATCGTGGAAGTGAAGGCGCTGGATGCCGTTATGGGCAGCATCACTGGCGGCGGCCGCTACGACAACCTGACGGGCGTGTTCGGACTGCCGGGCGTGAGCGGCGTGGGCATTTCGTTCGGAGCCGACCGCATTTTCGACGTGCTCAACCAGCTGGACCTCTATCCGGCCGAATCGCTCAAGCGCACCCAGGTGCTGTTTGCCAACTTCGGCACCGAGGAAACGGCCTGGTGCCTGCCCCTTATCGCCTCGCTGCGCCAGGCGGGCATCCGCACCGAACTCTATCCCGACGCCGTCAAGCTGGGCCGCCAGTTCGGCTATGCCGACAGCAACCACATTGCCTACGTGGCCATTGCGGGCGCCAACGAAATTGCCGGCAACCAAATCAACCTTAAAAATATGCAGACCGGTGAGCAGCAGACCATCGACAAGGACCGCGTGCTCGAATTCTTCCAGTCGATACAATAAAGCGCCAGGACAACCGTCCCACCGGATTTAACGAAAATACAAACCAAAGATATGACACAGGAACTCAGCGAACAGGAATTGGGCCGCCGCCAAAGTATGCAGGCCCTGCGCGATATGGGCATTGAACCCTATCCCGCCGCCCTTTACCCCACCGATGCCTTCTCTACCGAAATAAAAGCCAGTTTCAAGGACGACGAAGAGCCCAAGCGCCAGGTGTGCGTGGCCGGCCGTCTTATGAGCCGGCGCATTATGGGCAAGGCCTCGTTTATGGAACTGCAGGATTCGAAAGGCCGCATACAGGTGTACGTGAACCGCGACGAAATATGCCCCGGCGAGGACAAGGATATGTACAACACCGTGTTCAAGAAGCTGCTCGACATAGGCGACTTCGTGGGCATCAAGGGATTTGTGTTCCGCACCCAGACGGGCGAGATTTCGGTGCACGCCCAGGAGCTTACCGTGCTGGCCAAGTCGCTGCGTCCGCTGCCCATCGTCAAGTACAAGGACGGCGTGGCCTACGACAAGTTCGAAGACCCCGAACTGCGTTTCCGTATGCGCTACGTGGACCTGGTGGTGAACGACGGCATAAAGCAGACCTTCGAGAAGCGTGCGGCCGTCATCCGCACGATGCGTTCCGTGCTCGACGCGGCCGGCTACACCGAGGTGGAGACGCCCACCCTGCAGAGCATTCCCGGCGGCGCCTCGGCCCGTCCCTTCATCACCCACTTCAACGCGCTCGACATTCCTATGTATATGCGCATTGCCACCGAGCTGTATCTCAAGCGGCTCATCGTGGGCGGATTCGAGGGCGTGTACGAAATAGGCAAGAACTTCCGCAACGAGGGAATGGACAAGAACCACAATCCCGAGTTCACCTGTATGGAGCTGTACGTCAGCTACAAAGACTACAACTGGATGATGTCGTTCACCGAGAGCCTGCTGGAGCGCATCTGCCAGGCCGTAAACGGCAGCAGCGAAACCACCATCGACGGCAAAACCATCAGTTTCAAGGCCCCGTTCCGCCGCCTGCCCATTCTGGAGGCCATCAAGGAAAAGACCGGCTACGACCTCGAGGGCAAGAGCGAAGACGAAATACGCGCCATCTGCAAGGCACTCAAGATGGAAATAGACGACACGATGGGCAAGGGCAAGCTTATCGACGAGATATTCGGCGAATTCTGCGAAGGCACCTACATCCAGCCCACCTTCATTACCGATTATCCCATTGAGATGTCGCCCCTTACCAAACTGCACCGCAGCAAGCCCGGCCTTACCGAGCGCTTCGAACTGATGGTGAACGGCAAGGAGCTGGCCAACGCCTACAGCGAGCTTAACGACCCCATCGACCAGGAAGAGCGTTTCAAGGAACAGATGCGCCTGGCCGCCAAGGGCGACGACGAAGCTATGATTATCGACCAGGATTTCCTGCGCGCCCTGCAGTACGGTATGCCCCCGACGAGCGGCATTGGCATTGGCATCGACCGTCTGGTGATGCTTATGACCGGACAAAGCACCATTCAGGAGGTGCTGCTGTTCCCGCAGATGCGTCCCGAAAAGAAACAAGATTCAAACGACACCCAGGAAAATGGCTGACACCGGCAAAGTCTGCGTAATGGGTGGCGGCAGCTGGGCTACCGCCATTGCCAAGATGCTTCAGTCCCACCCGGGCACCGAAATAAACTGGTATATGCGCAAGCCCGCGCAGATACGCCAGTTCAAGCAGCTGGGGCACAACCCCAAATACCTGACGCTGGTGGATTTCGACTTGGACCGCATCCATTTCTACAGCAACATAAACCTGGCCGTCAAGAACTCCGACACGCTGGTGTTCGTAACGCCGTCGGCCTTCCTTAAGTCGCATCTGAACAAGCTCAAGACCAACGATTTGCACGACAAGATAATCGTGACGGCCATCAAGGGCATCGTGCCCGACGAAAATATGCTGGTGTCGCAGTATTTCCACCGCTTCTACCAGGTGCCGTTCGAGAACATCGTGGCCCTGGCCGGCCCCTGCCACGCCGAAGAGGTGGCCTACGAACGGCTGTCGTACCTTACCTTTGCCGGATACGACCTGGAACTGGCCCGCCGGGTGGCTGCGCTGTTTGCCTGCCGCTACGTAAAGCCCACCATCACGCAAGACGTGTCGGGCATTGAATTCGGCTCCACCCTCAAGAACGTCTATGCCATTGCCTCGGGCATCTGCCACGGGCTCAAGTACGGCGACAATTTCCAGGCCGTGCTGGTGGCCAACGCCATCGAGGAAATGAACCGCTTCGTGGCGGCGGCCTGTCCCGGCGTGGAACGCGACATCGTCAAGTCGGTGTACCTGGGCGACCTGCTGGTGACCTCGTATTCCAAGTTCAGCCGCAACCGTACCTTCGGCACTATGATCGGCCGGGGCTATTCGGTGCGCACGGCCCAGTTGGAAATGGAAATGATAGCCGAGGGCTACTACGGCACCAAGTGCATCAAGGAGCTGAACGACACCATCTACCACGTGGAAATGCCCATTATGGAAGCCGTCTACAACGTGTTGTACAACCGCATTGCGGCGTCCATCGAAATAAAGCTGCTCAGCGAGCACCTGCACTAAAAGACTTTATAGCTGATTTTTGGCGGATCTGCCCGGAATTTCTAAACACATTATATTATGGAAAATATCAGTCTTCAACTGGACAAAGTCTACGGATTTGTCTCCAAGGAAACCGTTATGAGTTATCGGGCCGCCTGCGAAGCTGCCCAGTCAACGTTGGAAAAAGGCGACGGCAAGGGAAGCGATTTCCTGGGCTGGCTGCATCTGCCCAGTTCCATCAGTGAGCCCTTCCTGGACGAGATTCAGGAAACGGCCGACGCGCTGAGCCGCCGCTGCGAAGTGGTGGTGGTGGCCGGCATAGGCGGAAGCTATCTGGGCTCCAAAGCCGTCACCGAGGCGCTGAACAACAGCTTTGCCCAGCTGCAGCGCAAGGGCTGCTGCTGTTGCTGCCGCAAAAAACATCCGGTGGTGCTGTTTGCCGGACACAACATTAGCGAAGACTACCTGGCCGAACTTGTCAATTATCTGAAGCACAAGTCCTTCGGCATCATAAACATTTCCAAGTCGGGCACCACCACCGAAACGGCCCTGGCCTTCCGCCTGCTCAAGACCCTGCTCGAGAAGAAGGTGGGCAAACGCGAAGCGCGTCAGCGCATTGTGGCCATTACCGATGCCCGCAAGGGCGCCCTGCGCACCCTGGCCACCCAGGAGGCCTACAAGACCTATGTAATTCCCGACAACGTGGGCGGACGCTATTCGGTGCTGACGCCGGTGGGCCTGCTGCCCATTGCCGTGGCCGGATACGACATCCATCAGCTGGTGGCCGGCGCCGCCGAAATGGAAAAGCAGTGCGCCCAGGAATTCGACAGCAACATTGCTATGCAGTATGCCGCTGCCCGTCAGGCCCTGTATGCCGCCGGCAAGAAGATTGAGATTCTGGTGAACTACCATCCGAAGCTCCACTACGTGTCGGAATGGTGGAAACAGCTCTACGGCGAAAGCGAGGGCAAGGAGAACAAGGGCCTGTACCCCGCCAGCGTAGACCTTACCACCGACCTGCATTCGATGGGCCAGTGGATTCAGCAGGGCGAGCGCATTATTCTGGAGACCGTGGTTTCCATAGCCAAGCCCAGGCAGAAAGTGGAGATTCCCTTCGACCAGGAGAACCTGGACGGCCTGAACTACCTGGCCGGCAAGCGCGTGGACGAGGTGAACAAGATGGCCGAGCTGGGCACCCAGATTGCCCACGTGGACGGCGGCGTACCCAACATAAAAGTGGTGATGCCCGAGCTGAACGAATACTACCTGGGCCAGCTGATGTACTTCTTCGAAAAGGCCTGCGGCATAAGCGGCTACGTAATGGGCATCAACCCCTTCGACCAGCCCGGCGTGGAAGACTACAAGCGCAATATGTTTGCCCTGCTCGAAAAGCCCGGTTACGAAGAAGCCACCAAGGCCATCAAAGAACGTCTCAAATAAGCCTATGTTCGAAGATGCCAAGCGCCGGTACCTGCAGGCCGGCGGGCAGTCGGTGTTCGAGCCCAAAGCCGCCCTTATCGATATGGACGGCGTGCTGTTCGACTCGATGCCCAACCACGCCGACAGCTGGGTACAGGTAATCCACGGCCTGGGACTTCCCTTTACCCGCGAAGAGGCCTATCTGCACGAGGGACGCACCGGGCGGGGAACCATCGAAATCATATTCCGGCGCGAGTTGCACCGCGACCCCACCGACCAGGAAGTGAACCATCTTTACACGACCAAGGCCCGGCTCTTCGACGAAATGCCCAAACCGGCCGAAATGCCCGGTGCCCTGGACCTGCTCGACGCCATCCGCGACAGCGGCGTGATGCGCGTGCTGGTAACCGGCAGCGGACAACGGCTGTTGCTGGGCCGCATAGACCGCCATTTTCCCGGCCACTTTACCGAAGACCATATGGTGACGGCCTTCGACGTCACGCAGGGCAAGCCCTTCCCCGAGCCCTATCTGATGGGGCTCAAGAAGGCAGGCGTCGGTCCGGCCCAGGCCGTGGTTATCGAGAACGCGCCCCTGGGCGTGCAGGCGGGCAAGGCGGCCGGCATCTTTACCATCGCCGTCAATACCGGCCCGCTGGACGACCACTACCTGTGGGACGCAGGCTGCGACTTGCTGTTCCACAATATGGCCGAGCTGAAAGCCGCGTGGAACGAGGTGGTGAAACCGTTGGCAATATAATCCAGAAGTATGAAGAAGGAACTTGTCTGCCTGTTGGCCGGATGGCTGGCACTGTGGCTGTTCTCCGCCTGTCAGCCCAATCCGAAAGAGGAAGAGCCCTCGGGCGCCAAGCGCACGGTGCTGGTGTATATGGCGGCCGACAACAACCTGTATTACTATTCCGGCATCAATTTCGGCCAGTTGCTGGCCACCGCCGACCAGGAGGCACTCAACGGCGGGCAGCTGCTGGTGTTCTGGGACGATCTGGACGGATTGTCGCGTCTGTTCCGGGTGGAAGCCTCGGCCAATCTGGATCAGGCCGATGCCGACACCACCCTGCTCAAGAGCTATTCCTTCGGAAACTGCCTGACGCCGGAGTCTATGGCGCAGGTGTTCACCGACGTCCACGAACTGGCGCCTGCCGACGAATACGGCCTTATTCTGTGGTCGCACGGCACCGGATGGCTGCCGGCCGACTATGTGCAGCGGAACGTCGGCTGGAATGCCTCCCAACCGGCCGAGGACCTGTCCTCCGACAACGGCCTGAATGCTGCCGAGGGCGTACGCCTGCCTTGGTTTGCCGGCAACGGGCGCGAGTCCTGGCCCGCTGGACTGCCGGCCACCAAATGGTTTGGCGAAAGCGACGGGGAACATATGGACATAGCCGATCTGGGACGCACCCTGGAACGCTTTCCCTGGGAATTCATTATGATGGATGCCTGCTACGGAGCCAGCATAGAGTTTGTGTACGAACTGCGCAACGCGGCCAAGTATCTGGTGGCCTCGCCGGGCGAGATTGTGGGCTGCGGATTTCCCTACCACTGGATACTGCCCGACCTGTTCGCCTCCGACACCGATACCAAAGGCATCTGCACGCGCGTGTGTGAGACCTTCCATCGCTACTACTCCGACCCCGACAACCAGGAAACCTATTATCACTCGTCGGCCATTTCGCTCATAGACCTTTCGGCGGTGGATGCCTTGGCCGAGCGCTGCCGCCAGCTGCTGGCCACGGCCGACAGCCTGCCCTACGAGTGGAACCATCTGCAGAAATACGACAACACCCAACCCGGCTACTTCTACGATCTGGAGTCCATTCTGGAAGAAGCCCTGGGCGGCGGGAGTACGTCCAAGAGCGCGGCGCAGGCTTCGACGAGAGGCGCGCTTCCGGAGGATCTGTTTGCCGGAGCGGTACTTCTGCATCGGCACACCGACGAGTTGCTGAGCGCCCTGGCCAACTACAATTCCTGGATTCCGCTGGAAGTTTGCTGTGGTCTGTCGGCCTACGTTCCCCGCTACGACTGCTCGCCCAACCCGAACCTGGATTTCCTGAACGGGCGGTATTACGACACGGCCTGGGCCAAGGCCATCGGGCTGACGGCTGAGGAATAAAGCCTCGGGGCTGCGCCACGGGCCGAAACGACGCTGCCAAATCGGCTCCGAACGGCATTGCCCCAACGGAATGGCCTGCCTGCGTCGCAGGCGGGCCGAAACGACGCGAATCGGGCGGCACGGAACGGCGGCCGGGCCGACAAATTTTTCCGATGGGAAAACTGCCCGCCATTGTGTTGGATAATTGTCGGACTTGCCCTATCTTCGCGCCGCTATTCCAAACAGAAGGTCCCGTAGTTCAATGGATAGAATATTGGATTCCGGTTCCAACGATTGGGGTTCGACTCCCCACGGGATCACACCTGTTTAACGAAGAAGTGTGCCGGATGTTCCACACCACCGGTGTTTCCCGCTACATAAACATATGTCCCAAGCCGGCTCAGATGGCCCGCGTGTGGGAGGTTTTCCAGGAAGACTACTTCGGAGCCGTCACGCCTTATGCCCTTTATGCTCACCTATATCCGCGAGAAGTTGATCAAGCTGTCATAACCGAAAATCCCGAGCCGTTTATACCTAGGCCCGGGATTTCCGTATGATTGAGGCTGGTTTCAGAGTTCTTGAGGAGCCTTCGGCTCGGCGTTCTGTTCTTCGCCTTTGTAGGTGTATTTGATGCCGAGGATGTCGAAGACCTGGCGTTGTTTCAGGGTGGGCGTGGAGAACGAGTCTTTGTATTTTCCGACGAAGTGGACCTTCGAGTATGTCTCAACCTTGTCGAGCATATCGCTTGCGGACCAGTAGTGTCGGTCTTTCTCTTCGATTTTGGGAACGGTTCTCTTGAGCGAGGATATCAGGATGAGAGCGACGAAGTTGATGAAGATTTTGCCGGTGATTGAAGGCCATGGTCGCCTTATCCTTGCGAAGGGGGTCGTAGAAGATATGGTACCA
>R17__coassemble_489_pt1 | contig 18274 bp, 11 predicted proteins | sample R17__metabat2_high_PE_026 | metagenome-assembled genome bin R17
GCGCAGCTCGTTCTTGCCGCTGGAGAACCCGTGGCGGTAACGCTCGCGGATGCTCAGCTTTACGTTGCCCGACTTGAGCGAGCCCACCACGTCCACCTCGCCGAAATGGGTGTAGACACCGCCCGGTTCGAAAGTGGGCAGGTAATTCACGCCCAGGCTCAGCCAGGGCAGCACCTTGCAGCCCACGCTCAGGCGGAAATAGTTGCACTCCAACCGCTGGAACCAATAGTTGTCGTGTTCAAAATAAAAAGTGGCGTACATACCGTTGGCAAAATCGTGGTTCACCTCGGTAAAGATCCACCCGCCGAAAGTCTCGTCGTCGGCCTCCCGGGCCGATGCCCGCGGCGCGAAGACCACCGCCAGGGCCAATGCCGTCATCAAAAATCGTTTCATATGTCTATTGGTTTGTACAGCCGCGACTGAGTCGCGTGTGGGCAAATCCGCACACCGCGCAACCGTGTCGCGTGTTACGGATCAGTCCACAATGAAGTTTTTGCGCTGTCGCAGGAAGAAGAGCAGGCCCAGCACCACCCAGACGAGCAGCATCAGGTAGCTTTCGCGGCAGAAGTGCACGCCCTCAAGACCGGCGATGGGAACGAGCTGCAGAATGACGAAAGCCAGCGAAAACAGGCAGCCCAGGCCCGCCAGGGCGCGCAGGCGGAAGGTGCCGTCGCCGTCGCGGTTGGCCGTGACGATGGTGGAAGCGCAGGTCGCCAGGAAACCGATGCTGGCCCCGATGGCGCTCATATCCACAAACCAGCCCAGCGCCTCGCGGCCCAGAATGGGTCCCGACAGCGACACCACGATGCAGAAAATCATAGCCGTATAGGGCGTGCCATACTTGGGATGGATCTTGCCGAACACCTTGGGCAGGTAGCCGTCCTTGGCCATCGAGTACATCAGGCGGCTCGAGGCCAGGTAGAAACCCATAATGCCGCTGAGCACCGCACAGCTCACGGCCACGCCTATGAGCACCTTGCCAAACGTGCCCAGGATTTCCTCGGCCGCAATGAGCAGCACCCAGTCGCCGGCCATCACGCGTTCGGGCCAGTTCCGGCAGGCCGCGGCGGCCACGGTATTGTTGGCTATGTAGACAAAGGCCCCGAACACAATAGCCACCGTCATAATAAGCATCACCTTCTTGTACGGGAACTTGAATTCCTCGGCCGCCTGCGGTATGGTGTCGAAACCCACATAGGCCCAGGGAGCGATGGCAAACGTAGCCAGGATGGCCGTCCAGATGCCCTGACGGCCCACGTGGGCAAAAGCGCTCACGTCGCCGCCCGTCGCTCCGGCTGCCACGGCCGCCGCCCGGTCAAATCCCCACTCGGGGCTGGCATTCAGCAGCGAGGCCTTCGGACTGGCGATGGCCGCCACCGTCAGCGTGAACACCGAAACGGCCAGCAGCGAGGCCAGCACCGTCTGGATGAACCCGGCCTTCTCTACACCTATTATATTAAGCCAGCCGAACAGCAGCAGGATGCCCATCGCCAGCAGCATCTCGCCGCACCACACGTCAAATCCGGCTATCTGGTAGTGGAAACCCCACTTGAGGATGTCGGCCGCACCGTCCAGACCGTCCACGATAAGGCCGATGGCCGTGGAATTCATAGGCACATTGGTAAGGTAGGCCGCCACCAGAAACCAGCCGCAAAGGTAGGCAGGCACCCGCCCGAAGCAGTTTTTGGTAAAGGTGAACTCGCCGCCTGCCTTGGGGTACTTGGGCACCATATAGGCATACGAAGCCGCGATGATTATCATAACGAGGGCTCCGGCAATCATAGCAATGAAGGTGCCGTCTATGCCCGAATTCGGCAGGAATTTCTTGCCCGGATTGATGAACGATCCCCATCCGATGATGCATCCGAAGGCCAGGGCCCACACGTGCATCGGCGACAGCTGCTTCTGCAGCCCGGTTTTCTTTTCTGTCATACGTTTATGCTGTTAAAGATATTTTTCCTGGATTTCCACCATCCGCAGGTTCTCCTCGCGGGTGAGCGGCAATTCGGCCGACGCCTGCCGGACGCCGTCCACAAAAGTCTGCAGCTCGTAGCGCAGGCCCGCCTGCTCGTAAGGGAAATACACCTTGCGGTTGTCGGAGGCGTTTTCGTAGCGCAGCTCAAAATAGTCGGTCTTCCACCAAGGCGCAGGCACATAGATATAGCCCTTGGTGCCCGACACCACCAGACTGCCTTCGCTCTTGACTCCGGTACCCACCTTGAAGGAGGCAACGGCGCCCGGGTATTCCAGCACGACGTGGGCAAACACCGTACGGCCGTCGGTTTCGCGGCGGAAGGAATGCACCTTCAAGGGGCTGGTGCCCAGCAGTTTGAAAGCCGCCAACAAGGGATAGGTGGCATTTTCCCTAAGACGGTCCTCGTTAAAGTCGGCGGTGGTGCGGGCCGGGTCGAGCATCGTGGTGACGGTGGCGGAAATGTCGGCCACCTCCCCTATCTCGCCGCTGCGGGCAATCTCCACCAGTTTGCGGAACGAAGGACAGTAGGCCGTCTTGAGTGCCACCTGCAACTGCAGGCCCTTCCGTCTGGCCAAGGCATACAGGTCGGCCGCTCCGCGACGGGTCTGGGTAAAGGGCGTCTCGCAGAGCACGTGCCGACCGGCTTCCAGCGCCATCCGCACATAGTCGTAATGCGTTTTGTAGGGCGACGCCACGTAGACGGCATCGCAGGCATCCAGCAGCGAGGACGGACTTTCGGCCACGGTGGCAATGTCGAAGTGTTCGCAGAACCGGCGGCACTGGGCCAGGTCGGGATTGTAAGCGGCCGCCAGACGGCAACCTTCCACGTAGTCCGCTTCGTTGGCAAAGCGTTCGGCTATGGAGCCGGTGCCCACCACCCCTATTCTGAGCGGGCGGCTGTGCTGCCAACGAAGGCTGTCGGGCGCAAGGGGCGTCTGCAGCGCCTGCTCTATTTTCCTCAGATTCCGTTCTCCTATGCCCACCCGGCCCGAAAGCCAACGGGAGAGCTCGGTTTCCTGCTTCCCGAGGCGGGCGGCCAGGTCGCGCTGGGTAAGGCCCTGCTGTCGTAGGGTGGTCTTTATGCGGCGTATGAGTTCGGTGTCCGACATCGGCTTTTCAATTTTCCGCCGCAAAAGTGTGGGATTATTTTCAAACGCAAATCAAAAATGAACATATTTTTTCTTGAATATGTTCAGTTCTACGATTCATCCTCACATCTACAAATAAAAGTGTTCAGCATTTAACCATCTTGGACACCGGATCCGGAGACATAAGTCATTCCGTTCCCGTCGGGCAAAGTTGTTCAAAACAAGGGTTATTCCGTCCGGTAATGCTGTTCGTAGAACAGGCGATAGGCCTCTTCGGGGAATTCCTCCTGCACCAGCTGCAGGTTCGATTCCGAGAAGATGAACAGTTTCAGGCCCGGATATTTCTCGGCCGGATCTATGCCTTGGAACGTCAGCCAGGCCGCATAGCGCTGCACGTCTTTCGCATCTTCGAAACTGCGCACCATAAGCACGTCCTGCTCCCCTATCTTCTCCAGGCTCAGCTCGTAGTCGCGCACCAGGAAATTGGTGAAGTTGTAGAGCGCCACGTCGAACAGCAGCTTGTTGGCATTGATGGAATCGGGGCTGTAGCCGAAGGCCAGCACGTGGGCCTCGGACGGGTCGTAGGTAAACTTTTCGGCCAGCTGTTCCAGCCGTGCCTGGGCAATGGAATCTTCCAGCGTCATTCCCGACGACAGGTAAAAATTGGAAAATCCCACCGGGCGGCGGCCGTCGTTCCAATAGGCCAGCATTTCCGAGGCCAAATCGGCAAGGTCGGTGTCGGGATACTTCGAGGCAATTTCGGAGATGAGTGCCACAAAGGTATCGCCGTCGCTGTCCTTGACGGCTTCCAAGGCCCTCAGGAACAGGAATTTGGGCCGGAGCGGCGTCATAGCGTACCGGTCCTCCACCAACTGGCAGTTCAGTTTGACGCTGTCGGACGTCCCGGCCACGAAATGGTCGTAGGTGGCGGCGTAGAGCGAATCCTGCACGGCATACATCTGCCTCAGGTGCGGCAGATATAGCGAGTCGCGCAGCTTTTCGGCCTGAGGCGTCTCGGGGAAATTGTCCAACAGGAAGGAGCGGTTGTCCTCGGCCTCGTCCAGACGGGCGGCCTGCGACAGCAGCAGGAAGGAAACATAGCAGATTTCGGGGGTGTAGAGGGAATCCTCGGGGAAACGTTCGCGGTAGCCGGCGAAGGTACGCAGCGCCAGGTCGTCGTTGCGCATCGTTTCGCGATACACCATTCCGGCCTGGAACATTGCCTCGGCCACGCGGGCCTCCGATTCGGCCAGCTGTTCCTCGGTAAGGGGCAGGTCTTTGAGGTAATAGCCCACCTGCAGGGGATCGTCCGACGGCTCGAACTCCACTTCGGGGCGATCAATTTCTTCCTCGGTCGCGGATTCGGAATCGGATTCCGGTTCCACGTCGGCCGGGAGTTGTTCCTGACTGCCGCCGGCAGCCGAAGAACCGAAAGTGTTCTCCAGTTCGGCAAAGAAGGCGTCCTTGTTCTTTATGCGCCAGTTGTCTTCCAGTTTGCGCCTACCCCAGTTGCGCTCGAATTCCTTGCGGCCGGCGGTTTTGGCGGCCTCGTTGTAGAAATACCAGCTGTTGTCGCCGTTGGCCAGCAGGTTGGGCTGGTCGGCCGCCACCTCGTTGCGGCTGCGGTTTTCGTCGGTAAGTTCCTGGTTGGCGCTCAGGGCCTCTTCGCGGGCCTGACGGCGGGCTTCCTCGCGGGCTTGCTTGCGAGCCACGGCTATCAGGCTGTCTATCAGATGGTCGCGCTCGGCCTCGGGCATAGCGGCCACGGCCTGCAGGCTGTCTTCGACAAAAATCACTTCCAAATAGGGACAAAGCTCGCCCAGCACCCGGCTGCGTTCCTCCACCAGTGCGTACTGGGGTTTCTCTTCCTTGATAAGCGACTTGGCCTCGTCGTAGCAGGGTTGCGCCGGACGGAAATCTTCGGTGTCGTAGTAGAAGCCGCCCAGGCTCACCAAGGCCTGTGCCTTGTAGGGCCCGTTCTGGGTGCTCCTGTCGATGGCTTGCCGGTAGCATTCCACCGCCTGGGCCGTGTCGGACTGCGAAAACCAGATGTTGCCCATAGCGTAGTAAATGGCATCCAGGTAGTTGCGGTTGTTGGGGCTGCGGCTCATCCGACGCAGCTTGCGCAGGGCCTGTCGCTGGCTGCCCTCATCGTATACCTCGGTCTGGCGGATGCGAGCGTTCAGGTCCATCTCGTAGGGCGGGTTCATCCGGGGAATGCTTCCGTACAGTTCGTAGGCCCGCCGGCGGTTGCCCGTTGTCTGGTAGAGCTGGGCCAGCAGATAGGTGTAGCGCTGACGGTCGCGGCGCCGGTCGGTGCCGGCCAGGGCAATTTCCACAAAAGGAATGGCATCGGCATAGGCCTCGCGGCGTATCAGGTAGTCGGCATAGACGGTGGCATAGAAACCGGACAGCTCCCGGCTGAAACCTTCCTCGTTCATTTTCACCAGAATGTTCTCGGCCTCGTACATCCACTCCAGTTCCATATAGGCGCGGGCCGTCCACAGGCGGCATTCGTCGCAAAGCAGGCGGTCCTGCGGGAAATGACGCAGCGTATACGAGGCCGTGGCGGTGGCGGCCAGGTAGTCGCCGCTCTGGAACTGGGCCTTGGTCATCAGCAGGAACACGCTGCCCATCACCGGATTGAATTCCTCCTGGGCATAGAACTGCTTTTCCTTCTCGGAGGCGTTGCGGGCGGGCTTTTTTTCGGGTTTCACCCTTATGGAGTGCTGCTTTATGGCCTTCTCGCACTTCTGGATGGAAGTCTTCATATTGCCGGCCCCTATCCGCGACAAGGTATGGTCGCGGCTCAGGTATACAGGCAGCAGTTCGGAATAGTCCTCGTGGTACTGCTGCTCCATCTGCTCCATTCCCTTGCGGTAGCTTTCCTGCCCGTTGAACCGCACGTTGTAGCGGGTGGTAAGGGCGTGGTACCGCCGGGCCGCCCAGGTATTCTTCTGGGTGGAGCAGCCGCACAGCAAAAGCAGGCCGGCCAAAAGCAGAGGCAGTATCCGACGCATATACCTTATATAACTATGGTTCGGGGCTTTTATTGTGTGGACGCCGAACTAAAGCTGACGTACCCGCACAAGGCATCGTAGTCGGCCCCGAAGGGACGGTAATACACGTATATCTGATATTCGTTCCCGGTGTTCCAGTAGCTGCCCTCCACCCGCGAGGCCGGGATTTCCGCCGCGTTTCCTGCGGCGTCTTCCGAGGCCTGACGCCACACGTACAGATAGTTGTAGGCACCCTGTTTCAGCAGCAGTTCCTGTTCGTAGGCCCGGGTGTCGGCATTGTATGTCATACGGGCCTGTCCGGGACGGCCGTCGGTAAGGTCGCCGAGCAGATACAGGCCGCCGTCGCCGGGAAGGGCCTGGGGCATAGGCAGCGAAAAGTGCACCCACAGGTAATCGGCCTCGCAGCGGCTGTCGTCGAAGGCCTGCCGGGCACGCACCAGGTAGCGGCCGTTCTGGTCTTGGTCGTAGGTGTAACCCAGCACGCGCGGCTGGTCGGGCCACAGAAAGGCGTGGTACAGGGGACGTCGGAATTCCAGGCGGTCTACGCCGTAGCCGGCCAGCTTGAAATTGGAAATATCGAAACGACGGTATTCGTTGCCGCCCTCGAACACCAGTTCCGGGCGGTGCCGGTACACCAGGCGGTCGGCCCCGGTCATAAGCGGCTGCACGTTCCACACTTCGGTGTCGCGGCGACGGTTCTGGCGCACCACCACCTTCAGATCGGTGTCGGGCCGGTCCAGCCGGTTGCCCGAGGGATACAGCTCGAATTCCACCTGCTGGAAACGCTCGTTGTAGCCACGGTCGGTCTGGGCGTTCACCCGGGCGTTCAGGGTAAAGCGGGCGTCGAGCACCGAAAAACAGGCACAGGCCAGAATCTGTTGCGGGTCGTCGCGGTCGAAGATTTCCACGGCATAGTTGCCCGACAGCTTCAGCCGAACGTCGTCGTTGGGCAGCATAAGTTCGTAATGGGTATATTCCACCAGCGTTCCCTGCGACACCTGGCCTTCGGGGAATTCGTTTTCGGAAAAGCCCTCCATATATTCCATTTCGTGCAGGCCCGAAGGCATCCAGCGGGCATCGCAATGCAGCAGGCGGTAGCCCATCTGCCGGAAATCGTGCGACATCTCGTCGAAGGCGATGAGCACCTGCCGGTCGGTATCCAGCCCTATGACGGGCTCTTCCTCCCAGGAATCGGCCCGGTACACCTGCAGGGTGCGGATGCGGTCGTCGATAGGAGCCGTCCGGTAAGGGACGTCGGCAGCCCGGGCCGCGAGAACGGAAAGCAGCAACAGACCGGGAAGCATTTTCAGGGATTTTGGCAACAGCGACATATCGGACAGTTTACGAAGCGGTGAATATTCGGATTCGGGAAGTCAGAACTGGAAATAAATGAAGGCCTGCAGATCGGACGTTATGAACTGGTACACGACGAACACCGTCAGCACCACCGCCGGCACCATAAGCCAGAGCGGCATCCGCGAGAACCATATGCGGTAGCGGCGCTTGAAGTTTTCGGGCAGCCAATGCACTATCATTCCCAGCGCAAACAGCAGGAACACCCGCCAGTTCTGGGAAATTATTTCGGGAATGAGGTCGGCCGACCAGCGGCCGCCTATCTGGTTTATCATATCGGTGGCCGTCTGCCAGGCAATGCGGTTGGCCTCGGCGGGGTCCAGATTGGAGCCGGAGCGGAAGAACAGCCGCGTGAACGACACGAACACGAAGGTCTGCAGGATGCCCCATACGCGCCCCAGGCCCTCGGCCGAAGTAAAGAACGTCCGGCGGCGGATGGGCAGTGTCTCTTCCAGCTTGGCATACAGAAAGCGGACGATGGTGGCTATGCAGAGCACTCCCAGCCATACCTCGGCAATGTGCGCAAGCGGGCTCTGCACCAGATAAGTGTCGGTAAGAAAGACTGCCAGGAACAATCCGGCCAGCACCAGCATCCGCTTTAGGGGCGACCAGCGTTTCCAGCTTTTGTACACAATCACTCCCAGGCCGTTCAGCCCGCCCCAAATGACAAAATTCAGGCTGGCACCGTGCCACAGGCCGCCCAGCAGCATCGTATTGAGCGAGTTGAGGTTAGTGGTAAGGCGACGCCGTTTTTCGGGATTTCCCCGGGAAGCGAGCAGCGACACGCCCAGCACCAGCACGATGGCGCCCAACACCCACAGGCTGCGGCTCAGCATCACGGCCACCAGGCCCATAAACAGAATCCAGAACCAGGTGCCGAAGGTGGCCTTGCGGTTGCCGCCCAGAGGAATGTACAAGTAATCCTGCAGCCAGCGCGAGAGCGATATGTGCCAGCGTTTCCAGAAATTGCCGGCGTTGCTGGCCTTGTAGGGCGAGTTGAAGTTGCGAGGCAGATGGAATCCCATCAGACCGGCCAGTCCTATGGCAATGTCGGTGTAGCCCGAGAAATCGGCATACACCTGCAACGAATACACAAACAAGGCCGACAGATTCTCAAACCCCGTGTACATCGTAGGGTTGGCGAATATGCGGTCTATGAAGTTCACGGCCAGGTAGTCGCTCAGCACCAGCTTCTTCACCAAGCCGTTCAGTATCCAGAACACGGCCACGCCGAACTGCCGCCGCGACACGTGGAAGGGCTTGTATATCTGCGGAATAAAATTCGAGGCCCGCATAATGGGGCCGGCCACCAGCTGCGGGAAGAAGCTCACATAGAACCCGTAGTCGAGAATATTGTGCACCGGCTGCACCCGGCGGCGGAACACGTCCATCGTATAGCTGATGGTCTGGAAAATATAAAAGCTTATGCCCACGGGCAGCACAATGCGGTCCACACAGAAAACGGGCCGGCCGGCCAGGGCGTTTCCGGCCAGCGAGAACACGTTCACCACCTTGAAACCGGTGCCCAGGATGGTGTTGAGCAAGTCGGTCAGGAAATAGGAATACTTGAAAAAGCAGAGCAGCGACAAATTAATCACCAGGCTCAGGCCCAGCCACATACGCCGCCGCCCCTCCCGCCGGCTGCGGTCGATGGCCCGGGCCAGAAAATAGTCCGAGCAGGTACAGAAGAGCAGGATAAGGATGCACAGGCCGCTGGTCTTGTAATAGAAGAACAGGCTGGCCGCAAACAGAAAGGTGGTGCGCAGCAGGCGGCGCTTCTGCATCAGGCTGAACAGGGCAAACACCAGGGCGAAGAAGGCCCAGAAGTAGAACTGGGTGAACAGCAGGGGCGACTGTGGGTCGAAGGCAAAGGTATGGCCCAGATACTGCGCCGCCAGTTGGAGGTAGTGCATCGCGTTCATAGGCCTTTGCGTTGGGTGTGCCGGGCATAGTCGTCCATCAGGGCCTGGAACAGCAGGTCGCCCAGCAGTTCGTAGCCGGCATTGGTGAAATGGATTTTGTCGGGCTTCATCAGACCGGCCTGTTCCCACTGCCGGGCCGAGCCCAGGCCGCCCATCAGGGAAAACACGTCCCAAAGAGCTGCTCCGTACTGCCCGGCCATCCGGTAGAAGGCCTCGCGGGCCTGCAAGCCGTTGGAATTGGCCTTGGTCCGGCGCACAAAGCTGTCGTTGTTGGTCAGGAACAGGGTACAGCAGGCCGGATTGACCGCCTGGAACTGCGTCAGCACGCTGTCGTACCGGGCCACAAAGCTTTCCTGGGTAAAGTCGGACTGGACGGCGTCGTTGATGCCGATGCCGTAAATGACCAGATCGGGCCGGAGCAGGCGCAGGTCGCGCCCGAAATCCTCGCAGCGCAGATAGGTGCCCAGCGAGGCGCCGTTCACGCCCAAGGCGTGGCAGGTAATGCCGGGCTCGTCGTTGGAGGCCAGGATTCCGGTAAGGGTAAAGGACAAGGTGTCACAGCTGTTCTCGGGCAATACTTCCCGACGGCGGAAACCGATACGGAGGGCATCGGCCGGCGGTGTGTCGAACTGCCAGCCGCCGATGGTCGAATCGTAGCTGCCCCTTATTTCGTCGGCCGTGGCAAAGGGCGGAAGCGAATCGGAGAACGGCCACCCAGCCACCTGTACCACCGGCTCCCAGCCGGCCGAATCTTCGCGGCCCAGCAGGCACAGCCGGCAGAACGAGACGTTTCCTGCCGAATCGGGGTTCAGGCGCAGGGAAACGGCCGCGGCCGTATCTGCCGTCATCAGGGCAATGGCGCTCATTCCCAAACGGGTATCGTTTTTGGAAGCCACCTTGCGGGCATAGGTCCATTCGCCCTCGCAGTCCACCCGGTAGCCCACGGGATTGTTGGTTTTGGCCGCGCGGTAGGGGAACACGAATCCGGGGGCGTGGCTTTCGTTGGGCGACAGCTGCCGGAAATGCCGCTGCAGGCAGTAGGTAAGCACGCCGGCCTGCACGTGCGAGCCGCCTATATGCACAATGTTCAGTTGGCCGCGGCCCTCGAGGAGCAAGGTGTCCAGCTTGTTGTAAAAGTTTTCCAAGGCCAGGGAATCGGAGGGGAAGCGAAGCCCCAGGAAAGCAGAGTCGGCTCCGGCAAGCCCTTCCGGGAATCCGGTCGCGCGGGCCGTTATGGGCAGCGCCAAGGCCACCAGCCACAGGAACTTTACGGCCGTCAGGCATTTCGCCGGACGCTTTGCCGCCGCCAAACGCTCCGTTGCAACAAAGCGTTTCATAGCAGGCCCTCCCCTTCTTCGTCTTGCAAGTCGTCCGGTCCGATCGAGTCGGCCGGGCAGAAACCGGTCGAGTCGGCCGGGCTGCCGTCCGGCGAAGCGGCAGCACAGGACTCCAGGATTTCCTCCAGCTCGCGGGCGTAGTCGTGCGTACGGTCCAGCTGCTGTATTTCCTGCATAATGGAATCGTTCAGATGCTGCTGACGGAACCGATGGTAATCGTCGCACGCCTCCAGGCTCTGCCGCAGCAACTGCGCCATATGGCGGGCGCCTTTGACCGTGAAATGGACGTGGTCGGCCGCGGCCATCGGAGGCTGGGCCTTCACCCACTCCACCATTGAATTGCGGCCGCCCATAACGCGGTACATATCCCAGAAGGCTGTGTTGTTTTCCAGGCAGACCGCGCGCAGGGCCTCCACCGTAGGTTCCAGCATCGGATAGGTGACCAGTTCTCCGTCCACCGACACCGACATATCCGAAGGACCCACGAACAGCAAGCGGGCCTCGGGGGCCAGCCGGTGGAAAAAGCGCAGCTGACGGCCTATCTGGCGGGCATACAGGTCTATGTCTTTCTGTTCCTGTATGCTTGGCATCCTGTTGCCGCCGAACTGCAGGATAATAAGCCGGACATTAAACCGGTGAAGCGTTTCGCGCAGGGCTTTCTCGTCGATGGAGGTGAACACCGTACCCGAGCAACCGCGCATTGAAATGTTGTCTACCTGTACGCCGTTTTCCGATTCCAGCGACAGGCCGTAAATGTCGGCATCGCCGTAGAAAGCCAGCTCCAGCTCGCGCACGGGGCGGTCCAACTGCCATTCCATCAGCCCGAATTCGGTGGAGTCGGACTGTTCGCGAACCGACGGACCGCCTTCCAAGGCCAGTTCGGCCCGGAATCCTTCGCTGTTGTGTCCATAGAGCACGCGTATGTGGGTAAACTGCCCGGAGCTGTTCTGGCGGTTGCGGTACCGGGGCTGCAAGCTTATATGGGCCGAATCCCTTACCTCGCACACAAGTCCCATCGGGCCGTAGCGGCGATGGTCGGCCCGCATCGTGGCCGGTCCGTATATGGTATATTTGGTCAGGTCGCCCGAATACTCCTGCACCGAGTTGGGCATCGACAGGGCTTGGATGGCCGGTATCAGGCCCGGGCCAAAGCCGCCGTAGCGTTCCTGGAAAGCCGTTCGGAGCACAGCGGTAATGCGGTCTTGCTCTATCTGGGAATCGCCGTAATGCATAATGTGCACCGGCGTTTCGCGGGCCTCGGACAGCGCCTCAAATACGGGATCGAAAAAGGTCGGATCGTCGCCGGGAAAACAGATGCTCACCGGAGACTGACCGAAAAATTCCCGGAACCAGTCGAGCGAGTCGGCCAGCTGCGACAGGCGGTCGAGGCGGAAGGCCTCTTCCATTCGGGCCAGCTGCTGCTCGGGACTCAAGACCGGCACGGCCGCTTCGGAAACCTTGGCCGTATCGGGAACCTCAAGCACCTGTTCCAGCGAGGGAAAACGCAGGTGCACCGGCCCCACGTCCAGGCCCTCGGGCGGAAAAAACACAGCAACCGCCCCCAGCAGCAGGATTACCGCCAGCAGGAAGCCGAGTATTTTCCGCGCAGACATCGGGCCCGAAATAAGGAATCAATACACCCGGACGGGGCCTAGCGTTGCTCGGCCACGGCCTTGCCGGCCGCCAGCGCCTTCAGGTTCTTTTCCACCACGTCGTCGCCCTTGCGGCCGAAGATGGCCCGTATGCCGGCGGCAATGCTTTCGTAAGCCAGGGGCAGGAAGGGCGTGGCCGCCCCCAGCAGCACCACATTGGCGCTGCGGGCCGAGCCGCAGTCCTTGGCGATGGCCTCCACGTCGAGCACCACCTTGTTGGGCAGCGCCTCGAGCGCGGCCTGCAAGTCGGCCGTGGCCGGATAGTTGGGAATGTTCACAAAGGGCACCGACGAGGTCACCACCCAACCGTCTTTTTTAAGGTAAGGCAGGTAACGGAGCGCTTCCATAGGCTCGAGCGACAGAATCAGGTCGGCCCCGCCCTGCGGAATCAGGTCGGAATGGATGGGCTGGTCGGAAATGCGCAGGTTGGACTGCACGTCGCCGCCGCGCTGGCTCATTCCGTGCACCTCAGACTGTTTCATATACAGGCCCTCGCTCACGACGGCCTCGCCTATGATGGTGGCAATGGACAGGATGCCTTGTCCGCCCACGCCCGAAAGAATTATGTCGATTTTCATTTTGCTTGGTTTTACATTGGTTCTGCAGATGCCGCGCCACGGGAGCGTCTGCCGGAAAAACTTATTTCTGAGCGGCGGCCTGGGCTGCCTGGGCGGCGGCCTTGTGATGGCGGGCGGCCGTCTGGATGCATTCGCGCCGCGGTATGATTACCGACAGGCCCGGATAGGCAATCTCTTCGCGGATTACCCGCACCATTTCCTCGTGGTTCTTCTTGAGCGGCACCAGCACCTTGAGGTGTTCGGGCTTGACGCCCAGCCCCAGGCAGATGGACTCTATCTTGCCCGTACCGGCCGAATCCTGCCCGCCCGTCATACCGGTGGTCTCGTTGTCGGATATAATCACGGTAATGGGTGCGTCGGCGTTGACGGCGTCCAGCAGGGACGTCATTCCGGAATGCGTGAAAGTGGAATCGCCGATTACCGCCACGGGATATTTCACGCCCGCGTCGGCAGCGCCCTTGGCCATTGTAATGGAGGCGCCCATATCCAGGGTGGAGTTCAGCGCCCGGAAAGGCGGCAGATAGCCCAGGGTGTAGCAGCCGATGTCGCCGAACACCTTGGCCTCGGAGCCCAGGGAACGCACCACTTCGGTAAGGGCGTCGTACATATCGCGGTGGCCGCAACCCTGGCAGAGGGCCGGCGGACGCGGCATCACCACCTGCGGACGGGCATACAGTTCCGGCCGGGCCAGCCCGAAGGCCTCGGCCACGATGTCGGGATTGAATTCCCCGTCGCGGGGCAACAAACCGCTCAGACGGCCCTGCACCTTATGGTTGTCGTAGATAAGTCCCTGCAATTGCTCTTCGATAAAGGGATAGCCTTCCTCCAGCACCACCAACGTCTCGCACTGGGCGGCCATACGCCGCAGCGTAGCCACGGGCAGCGGGTACTGCCCTATCTTGAGCACCGGGAAGGGGCAGCCCTGCGGAAAGTTCTCCATCAGGTAGTTGTAGGCAATGCCGCTGGCCACGATGCCCTGGCTCTTGTCCGGGCCGTCTGTGTATTGGTTGAAGGACGAGTTTTCCGAGGCTTCCTTAAGAAATTCCTGCGTCTTCAGGGCCACTTTGTAGCGCTGCTTGGCATTGACGGGCAGCAGCACGAACTGCTTGGGATCGTCCGAAAAATGCAGCTGGTTCTGCTCGCGGACGGCCCGGCGCTGCACGCCGGCACGGGAATGGGCCAGACGGGTGGTAAGGCGCAGCATCACCGGGAAACCGCACTTTTCCGACAGCTCAAAACCGGCATACACCATATCGTAGGCCTCTTGTTGGTTGGATGGTTCCAGAATGGGCAGCAGGGCGAAATGGCCATAGTAACGGGAGTCCTGCTCGTTCTGGGAACTGTGCATCGAGGGGTCGTCGGCCGCCACGAACACCAGGCCGCCCACCACGCCCGAAATGGCCGAGTTCATCAGGGGATCGGCCGCCACGTTCACGCCCACGTGCTTCATGCACACCAGGGCGCGCTTGCCCGAGAAAGCCATTCCCATAGCGGCTTCCATAGCTGTTTTTTCGTTGGCCGACCAGGCACAGTGTATGTTTTCGCCGCTGCGGGCGACTTGCTGCTGAATGTATTCCGTAATTTCCGTAGAGGGAGTGCCGGGATAGGCATATACTCCCGAAAGCCCTGCGTCCAGGGCCGCCTGGGCAATGGCTTCATCGCCCAGCAACAATAGTTTTTCCATAGCTTTTATTGGTGACAATACGATGCCGCGAAAGTAACAAAGCCGGAGCACTTGGGCAAGTTGCTCCGACACAGATTTTCACTAGGATTTTCGCGCAGATCCGGGCGACGGCTTGAATGCTGTTTCGGGCGCAGATTGAATGTGGTTTCGGGCGACGGCTTCGTTCCGGATTCGGGCGACGGCTTTCCGCGCCGGCCTCGCATTAGCGGCTTCCGTAGCCCACGGTCAGCACGCGCCGGGTGCTTTCGTCCAAGGCGGCATCGGCGGCCACCCGGAAGCCCGCCACCCACAGAATGGAGCCGTCGGCATCGGTAAGCAACCAGACGGCAGCGCGGCTGAATCGGTCTAGCTTGAGGTCGGTAAAGTAATCGCTCAGCAGCCGCGAGCCCCGCATTCCATAGGGCCGGAAGCGGTCGCCGGGCCTGGGGTGGCGGGCCTTCAGGGGGAACTTCACCCGGTCGGCATCGAGCGTGGCTTTGCAGGGGTCGCGCGAAACCCATTGGGCATAGGGGCGACCCTCCAGCGCAATGGTTTCCAGATGGAATATCCGTTCGGCCGGAAGGTCGAGAGCGGAAGGTTCGCTTTGGACGCCTTCGGTTCCCGACACGTCGGCCACGACAATGATCTGACCTGCAGCGGATTCGGATTTGACAACTGACTCGGAGCTCTCAGCGGCTTCTGGGCCGACAGCAAACTCAGAACTCACAGCAGTTTCGGGATTGACAGCGATTTCGGGGCACGCAGCAGTTTCGAGATTGACAGCGGTTTCTGAGCACGCAGCGGTTTCGGGCCTGACAGCGGTTTCGGAGCTGAAAGCAGTCTGATTTTTCGGTGCCAGCAGCCAGCGGTCGCGGTCCAGCAGCAGACAGTGCGTAGCCGATTCGAAGCGCTTGCCCGGCTGGGCGTGCCGTTGCCGCCACACCGTCTCCACCGTCCGCGAATCGAAACCATAGGCCGACAACCAGGCGTGGAGCAGGCTTTCGGGAATGGTCTCCCCTTCCAGCTGCGACACCGACATCTCGGCCGCAATCGGCCATTCCGAATCCGGCAAACCGTCCGCCTTGCCCACCGTGGTTTGGGCCATCGTCAAACCAAGCCTCGTTTCTTCTTCCGAGTTTCCCAAAACGGGGCCCGGAGTGCCGACTCCGGCCGCCACCGGCTTTACCAAGCGGGCCACGCCTTCGCGAAGTTCCCGCTCGAACAGGGCGTCGGCCTCGGCCAGGAACGCAAGACTGCGGCCCATTGTCTGCCGGGCCGAGGGCTGGATGTCTTCCAGCAGGGGCAGTACCTGCAGCCTGATACGGTTGCGGCGGTACACGGCCTGGGCATTCGTGCTGTCCAGCACATAAGAAAGGCCGTGCGCCTCCAGATAGTCCATAATGTCCTGCCGCGACAGACACAGCAGCGGCCGCACCACCCGACCGTTCACCGGGCGTATGCCCGTCAGGCCGTGCAGTCCGCTTCCCCGCAGGAAATTCAGGAAAAACGTTTCCAGGCTGTCGTCGGCGTGGTGTCCCACGGCAATCCAGTCCAGGCCTTCGGCCCGACGGATTTCCTCGAACTTGGCATAACGCATTTCGCGGGCCGCCATTTCCACCGAAACGCCTTCGGCCCGAGCCTGGTCGGCGGCATACAGGTCCACCACCCGGCAGGGCACGTTCAACTTCTCGCAAAATTGTCTGGCAAAGGCCTCGTCGCGGTCGGACTCGCTGCCCCGCAAGTGGAAATTCACGTGCACGGCCAGGCAACCGAAGCCCAACGAATGCAGCAGGTGAAGCAAGGCCACCGAGTCGGGGCCGCCGCTAAAGGCCACCACTCCCCGGCTGCCCGGCGCCATCAGCTGCCGGTCGCAGACAAACGATTCCACCGTTCTACGTGCGTTCATAATGGTCTATTCCAATTCAATCCGTACCACCGAGGCCGCATCGGAGGGCAGGCGCGAGCCCTTGCGCAGCGTCAGCCTCAGGCCGTCCGTCCCTTCGCGGAACCCGCATTCGTAATTCTTTTTTACGCTGAGCAGCGTGGCCGACTTTACCCGGCCACCGACAGACGACAGCTTTTCCGTCGAAAGCGCCGGCAGCAGCAATTCGTTTTCGGCGCCGGGCCAGTCCAGGAACAACGTATACACCACGTTGCCCTTCTGCGTATAATGCACGCGGTAGCCCTCCTGTGCCGCATCGGGGGCAGCCTTTAAAGCGCCCGCCTTCGGAGCGTTCGCCAAAGTGACAGCCGCCGGAGCAGCCTTGGAAGCGCCCGCCTTCGGAGCGTTCACCGAAGGGATGCCAGCCTTCGAAGCGTTCGCCGCCAAGGAAGCCTCCGCCGGGAACACCGTCTCGCCCGACACCCGGTAGGGCCGCGTGCCGTAAATGGCCTCGCCGTACGACCACAGCCACACGCCCACGTTGGCCACCACGTCCTGCTGGTTCTGGGGGAAGGTGCCGTCGGCGCGGGGCGACAGGTTGAGCAGCAGGCAGCCGTTGTTGGCCGTCACCTCTATAAGCGTCTGGATAATGTACGAAGCCGGCACCACCTGCATTCCCTTCACGTAGCCCCACGAACGGTGGTAGCCGTCGGCAATGGTTATGTCGGTGAGCCAGGGGACGGAATCTATCTCGCGCGGATGACTCATTTCGTGGTCGAGCATACCCAGACTGCGCGGAAATTCCTCATACTTGTAGGTGAAGGCCACTTCCCTGCCCTCCTGCCAGGCCTTGTTGAAGTAGTGCGACAGCATTTCGAGGCGGCGCGACTCGGGAATCTGGTCCATCCAGGCATCGAAGTAGAGCAGGTCGGGGCAGTAGGCGTCTATCACCTCGTCCAACTTGTCCTGCCACAGCTGCAGCCAGTCCTCGTGGTCCATCAGGCAGCCGTACATCTTTTGGTATTTCGGATCGAAGGCGGCCCACGACGAATCCACTTGCACATAAGTGTAGTTGTTTTCGTTGTGCATCGACAGGAAAAACTTCATTCCGCGCGCGCGGACGGCCTGGGACAGTTCCCCCACCAGGTCGCGCCGGGGGCCCGTTTTCCAGGCATTGAAGGGCGTGCATTGCGAACGCCACATAGAAAAGCCGTCGTGGTGCTCGCCCACCATTCCGGCAAACTGCGCGCCGCTCTCGCGGAACATCTTGGCCCAGGCGTCGGCATCGAAATGCTCGGCCCGGAACATCGGGATAAAATCGTGGTAACCGAACTCGGAAAGCGGGCCGTATATGGCTTCGTGGTAGCGGTGGGCGCCCATCAGGAAGCGGTCGGACGAATCGCTGCGGGTGGAATGGCAGTAATACTGTTCGTTTCCGTAGGCAGGCACGCTGTACACGCCCCAGTGGCAATAGATGCCGAATTTGGCGTCGCGCATCCAGTCGGGCACGGCCTGGTGCTGCGCCAGCGATTCCCAGCTGGGTTCGAACGGTCCCCGGGACAGGCGTTCCGCCCGCCTCTGGGCCGGCGAGGTGCAGGCCGTCAGGCACAGCAACGCCCCCAAGACCAAATACAGCATACTGCGTTTCAACATATTAGCACCTTCTCGCATTATTTTTCGGTATTTCTTCGCGTTGTTCCGTTCGCGTTTGTTCTTTTCGCGTTGTACACTCCGGGTTTGTGTAATAATAGTCTATATTTCGAGTTCGTAGATTAGATTAAGTTAATTGCGTTGTGTAATAATA
>R17__coassemble_496_pt1 | contig 18048 bp, 24 predicted proteins | sample R17__metabat2_high_PE_026 | metagenome-assembled genome bin R17
ATCCTATGCAGATCAAGGATACCCGCAGGCTTATTGCACGTTTGAAGACTGTTGTGAAAGAAAGAAGTAATCAAGAACAAGCTAATTCGTAAGTCTGATGGAAACCAGGAATTTGAGAAAAGAAAGATTAGGTGTGGTTATCAGCAGCAAGGGCGACAAGACCATCGTGGTGGCCGCCAAGTTCAAGGAAAAACACCCGATCTACCATAAGTTCGTCAGCAAGACCAAGAAGTACTATGCGCACGACGAAAAGAACGAGTGCAACGTGGGCGACACCGTAAAGATTATGGAAACCCGTCCGCTGAGCAAGACCAAAAGATGGAGATTAGTTGAAATCGTTGAAAGAGCTAAATAAGTATGATACAGACTGAAACCAGGCTCAATGTAGCCGACAACAGTGGCGCCAAGGAAGTGCTGTGCATCCGCGTACTGGGCGGTACCGGCAAACGCTATGCCACTGTGGGGGATATTATCGTGGTAGCGGTAAAGAAAGTTATCCCGTCCAGTGATATTAAGAAAGGTATCGTCTCGAAGGCTGTCGTGGTGCGCACCAAGAAGGAAATCAAGCGCGCCGACGGTTCCTATATCCGTTTCGATGACAATGCCTGTGTTATGCTGACGAATGCTGACGAACTCCGTGGCAGCCGTATCTTCGGTCCGGTGGCCCGCGAACTTCGTGCGACCAACATGAAAATCGTGTCCTTAGCTCCGGAAGTACTTTAATCATCAGAAACCATTCAACAATGAGCAAGTTACATATCAAAAAAGGCGATACCGTCTATGTGAATGCCGGCGAAGACAAGGGTAAAACCGGTCGCGTCCTGAAAGTCGATGTTGAGAAACAGCGCGCCATCGTAGAAGGTATCAATCTGGTGTCCAAGCACACCAAGCCCAATGCCAAGAGCCCGCAGGGCGGTATCCTCAAGCAGGAAGCCTCCGTCCATATCTCGAACCTGAACCCTGTCGATCCCAAGACCGGCAAGGCTACCCGCGTGGGTCGGGTCCGCAACGCGGAAGGCAAGTTAGTTCGTGTATCCAAAATTTCAGGAGAGGAGATCAAATAATGAATACTGCAAGTCTGAAACAAGATTACAAGGAGCGCATCGTTCCTCTTTTGACCAAGGAATTCGGCTACACCACCGTTATGCAGGTGCCCAAGCTGAAGAAGATTGTCATCAACCAGGGTCTGGGTATGGCCGTCAACGACAAGAAGATCATCGACACCGCCGTTGCCGAACTCACCGCCATCACCGGCCAGAAAGCCGTGGTTACCATTTCTCGCAAGGATATCGCCAACTTCCATCTGCGTAAGAAAATGCCGATTGGTGTGATGGTGACCCTGCGTCGTGAGCAGATGTACGAGTTTCTGGAGAAGCTGGTGCGCGTGGCCCTGCCCCGTATCCGTGACTTCAAGGGCATCGAAAGCAAGCTCGACGGCCGCGGCAACTACACGCTGGGTATCCAGGAGCAGATTATCTTCCCCGAAATCAACATCGACAACATCGAGCGTCTGATGGGTATGAACATCACGATGGTGACCAGCGCCCGCACCGACGAAGAAGGCTATGCCCTGCTTCGCGAATTCGGTCTGCCTTTTAAGAACAAAAAATAAATAGTATCGTTATGGCTAAAGAATCAATGAAAGCCCGCGAGGTGAATCGTGCCAGACTGATTGCCAAGTATGCCGAAAAGCGCAAACAGCTCAAGGCAGAAGGTAACTATGAAGCCCTCCAGGACCTGCCGAAGAATTCCTGCCCGACCCGCATCCACAACCGTTGCAAGATGAGCGGCCGTCCCAAGGGATACATCCGTCAGTTCGGTATTTCGCGTATCGAATTCCGCGAAATGGCGTCGAAGGGTCTCATTCCCGGCGTGAAGAAAGCTAGCTGGTAATCAATTAAGTGACTGGAAATCACATAGTGTTAAATATTGTCCGGAACAGCCGGATCAATTTAAATCAAAGTTTTATGACAGATCCTATTGCAGATTATCTGACAAGATTGCGGAATGCCATTATGGCCAACCACCGCGTGGTGGAAGTTCCCGCATCGAACCTGAAAAAAGAGATCACCAAGATCCTTTTTCAGAAGGGTTATATCCTGAACTACAAGTTCGAGGATGAGGTCGGCCCCCAGGGCAACATCAAGATTGCCTTGAAATACGACCCGGCTACCAAGATGAATGCCATCCGCTGCCTGGAGCGCGTGTCGCGTCCCGGTCTGCGTCATTACGTGGGCTACCGCGAGATGCCCCGCGTGCTGAACGGCCTTGGCATTGCCATTCTGTCCACCTCCAAGGGGGTGATGACCGACAAGGAAGCCAAAGAGCAGAAGCTCGGCGGCGAAGTTTTGTGTTACATTTATTAATAGGAGGATTCAGCTATGTCAAGAATTGGAAAATTGCCCATCGCTCTTCCTAAGGGTGTAACCGTAGAGATCGACGCCGAAAACGTGGTAAGCGTGAAAGGTCCCAAGGGCCAGATGAAACAGGCGGTCAATCCCGACATCACTGTCAAAATCGAAGACGGCCAGGTGGTCCTGACCCGTCCCTCTGACGATAAAGAACATCGTTCGCTTCATGGTCTGTACCGTGCGCTCATCCACAATATGGTGGTGGGTGTTTCCGAAGGATTCCGCAAGGAACAGGAACTCGTGGGCGTGGGTTACCGCGTTTCCAACGAGGGCCAGGTCCTGAAACTCGGTCTGGGCTACACCCACGAAATATGGATGTGCCTTCCCGACGAAATAAAGGTGGAAACCAAATCGGAGCGTAACAAGAACCCGTTGATTATTCTCGAATCGTGCGACAAGCAGCTCCTTGGCCAGGTATGCGCCAAGATCCGCTCCTTCCGCAAGCCCGAACCTTACAAGGGCAAGGGTATCCGCTTTGTGGGCGAAATTGTCCGTCGCAAGGCCGGTAAGTCTGCTGCCAAGAAATAATCAACATAATACATTACAGATATGACAACGAAAGAATTGAGAAGAATAAAGATCAAGGCGCGCGTGCGCTCCAAGATCTCCGGTACGCCTGAGACTCCGCGTATGACCGTCTTCCGCAGCAACAAGCAGATTTACGTCCAGTTCGTGGACGACCTGGCCGGCAAGACCCTGGCCTCTGCTTCCTCGCTGAAGATCGAAGGCAAGGTCAGCAAGAAAGAACAGGCCGTCAAGGTGGGTGAAATGGCTGCCAAGAATGCTCAGGAAGCCGGCATCACCGCCGTAGTGTTTGACCGTAACGGCTATCTGTACCACGGTCGTATTAAGGAAATGGCTGACGCCGCCCGCAAAGGTGGTCTTAAATTTTAATCGATATGGCAGGACAAATGAATAGAGTCAAATCGACCAACGATCTTGAGTTGAAAGACAGACTGGTGGCCATCAACCGCGTCACCAAGGTTACCAAGGGCGGCCGTGCCTTTACCTTCGCAGCCATTGTGGTGGTGGGCAACGAAAACGGCGTCGTCGGTTGCGGTCTGGGCAAGGCCGGTGAAGTCACCGCTGCCATCGCCAAGGGCACCGAAGCAGCCAAGAAGAACCTTATCAAAGTCCCCGTATTGAACGGTACCATTCCTCACCAGGAAGTGTGCAAGTTCGGCGGTGCCGAAATTATCCTGATTCCCGCTTCCCACGGTACCGGTCTGAAGGCCGGTGGTGCTATGCGTGCCGTCCTGGAGAGCGCCGGTATCACCGACGTGCTGGCCAAGTCGAAGGGTTCGTCGAACCCCCACAACCTGGTGAAGGCCACCATCAAGGCGCTGGGCAATATGCGCGATGCCTATCAGGTGGCTCACGACCGCGGCATCTCTGTTGAACGTGTATTTAAAGGTTAAGGAGGATTTACTATGGCAGTTATAAAAATCAAACAAGTCAAGAGCCGTATCGGTGCTCCTGCTGTTCAGAAGAGAACCCTCGATGCCCTGGGCCTGAAGAAACTCAATCAGGTCGTGGAGCACGAAGCCACCCCGGCCATTCTGGGTATGGTGAACAAAATCAATCACTTGGTTAAAATTGTGGAGGACTAAAACATGAATTTGAATAATTTGCAGCCGGCTGCCGGCTCCACCAGAGATCGCAAACGTATCGGACGTGGCCCGGGTTCGGGTATGGGCGGTACGTCAACCCGTGGTCACAAGGGTGCCAAATCCCGTTCGGGTTATCACAAGAAAATCGGTTTCGAAGGCGGTCAGATGCCTCTGCAGCGCCGTCTGCCGAAGTTCGGTTTCAAGAACATCAACCGTATCGAATACAAGGCCATCAACGTTTCCACCCTGCAGGCTCTGGCCGACAAGGGTATCAACGTCATCAATCCCGACGTGCTTCAGGAGGCCGGTTTCCTGAACGCTACCCAGCTGGTGAAAATCCTGGGCAACGGTCAGCTGACGGCCGCCGTGGAAGTGACCGCGAACGCTTTCTCGGCTTCGGCCGTCAAGGCTATCGAGGCCGCCGGTGGCAAGGCTGTCGTCTATGGTTTCGTGCCCGAAGAGAACTGATAACTTTCTAAACAGACAATCGAATGAAATTCATTGAAACTTGCAAGAATATCTGGAAGATTGAAGAACTGCGCGACCGCCTGTTGACCACTCTGCTGTTCATCGCCGTGTTCCGCTTCGGTTCCTTCGTGGTGCTTCCCGGTATCGACACCGGCATGCTCACCGGTCTGAAGAACCAGACCAGCGAGGGCATCATGTCGCTGTTGGATATGTTTACCGGCGGCGCATTCTCGAACGCATCGGTCTTCGGTCTGGGTATCATGCCTTACATCTCGGCATCCATCATAATCCAGTTGCTGGGCATTGCAGTACCTTATTTCCAGAAATTACAGCGAGAAGGTGAAAGCGGCCACCGCAAGATCAACCAGTATACCCGTTATCTGACGGTTATCGTGCTCTTGCTGCAGGGTCCGGCCTTCCTGGCCAACCTGAGTGCCCAGGGAGTTGCGCTTCCTGCCGGCTTCTGGTTCCGCTTCTCTTCTGTCATCCTGCTGGCGGCCGGCAGTATGTTCGTCCTGTGGTTGGGCGAGCGCATTACCGACAAGGGTATAGGCAACGGTATCTCGATGATCATCCTTATCGGTATCATCGCCCGTCTGCCCCAGGCCCTGGTGCAGGAATTCGCCTCCCGTCTGGAAACGACGGCCGGCGGTCTGGTGATGTTCCTGGTGGAAATCCTGCTGCTCCTGGCGGTGACCATCCTGGCCATCATGCTGGTGCAAGGAACCCGCAAGGTGCCCGTGCAGTATGCCAAGCGCGTGGTGGGCAACAAGCAGTACGGCGGTGCCCGTCAGTATATCCCCCTCAAGGTGAATGCTGCCGGCGTTATGCCTATCATCTTTGCCCAGGCCATTATGTTCATACCGCTTTCGTTCATGCGTTTCTCCACCGAGAGCTCGGCCGGTTTCTGGCGCGTCATGACCGATATGAACGGCTTCTGGTACAACTTCATCTATGCTATCCTCATCATCCTGTTCACGTACTTCTACACGGCCATTACCATCAATCCGACGCAGATGGCCGAGGATATGAAGCGCAACGGAGGATTCATCCCCGGCGTGAAGCCCGGCAAGAAGACGGCCGACTATATCGACGAGATTATGTCGCGCATCACCCTTCCCGGTTCCTTCTTCCTGGCTTTCGTGGCCATTATGCCGGTGTTCGCCCGTATGCTGGGCATCAGCAGCGGTTTCGCCCAGTTCTTTGGCGGTACGTCGCTCCTGATCCTGGTGGGTGTGGTGTTGGATACCCTGCAGCAGATTGAAAGTCACCTGCTTATGCGTCACTACGACGGCCTGCTCAAGTCGGGCCGCATCAAGGGCAGAACAGGCAGCATCGCGGCGTATTAATTCGTTCCGGAAATGATTTATCTGAAGACTGAAGACGAGATAGATCTGCTTCGTGAGAGTAATCAGATTGTAGCCAAGACCTTAGCGGAGGTCGGGAAGTACATACAACCCGGGGTTACAACTAAATATTTGGATCAGATAGGCGAGGACTTCATCCGTTCTTGCGGTGCAGTCCCCTCCTTTCTGAACTACAACGGATATCCGGCATCTCTGTGCCTGTCCATCAACGATGTGGTGGTGCACGGAATTCCGTCTGTCCGTCAGGTATTGAAGGAAGGAGACATCGTCTCGGTGGACTGCGGTGCCTACAAGAACGGTTATCACGGCGACTCGACCTACACGTTCCGTGTGGGCGAGGTGGACGAGAAAATCGTGGCATTGCTCCGCACCACCAAGGAATCGCTCTACCTGGGCATTGAACAGGCCGTCGAAGGCCATCGGCTGGGGGACATCGGCAACGCTGTCCAGACCCATTGCCAGCGCAGGGGCTATACGGTGGTCCGCGAAATGGTCGGTCACGGAGTGGGCCGCCATCTGCACGAGGAACCCGAGGTCTGCAACTATGGCAAGAAAGGCTCCGGCCCGATGCTCAAGACCGGTATGGTGATTGCCATCGAGCCGATGATCAATATGGGAAGCCGTCAGATCTATATCGAGAACGACGGCTGGACCACCCGCACGGCCGACCACAAACCTTCGGCTCATTTCGAGCACACGGTGGCGGTGCGCAAGGGCAAGGCCGAGATCCTTTCCTCCTTTGATTACATTCAGGAAGTATTGGGAGACCGATTCATTTGACAGATAAAACGTTTTAAAGACAGAAAAGTATGGCAAAGCAAGCTGCTATTGAACAAGACGGAACCATCGTGGAGGCATTGTCCAACGCTATGTTCCGCGTCGAGTTGGAAAACGGCCACGAGATTACGGCCCACATCTCCGGTAAGATGCGTATGCACTACATCCGTATCCTGCCCGGCGACAAGGTGCGCGTGGAAATGTCGCCGTACGATCTGTCCAAGGGACGCATTTCGTTCAGATACAAATAATTAAAACAGATAAAGACATGAAAGTCAGAGCTTCTATCAAAAAGCGCAGTGCCGACTGCAAAATCGTTCGGAGAAAAGGACGCCTGTACGTTATCAGCAAAAAGAACCCCAAGTTCAAACAGCGTCAAGGTTAATAAGTAACAAACAAAAACAGTAGTATACTATGGCAATAAGAATTGTTGGTGTAGATTTGCCCCAGAACAAGCGCGGCGAAATCGCGTTGACCTACATTTTCGGTATCGGTCGCAGCAGCGCCCAGAAGATCCTGGCCGCCGCCGGTGTCGACAAGGACATCAAGGTTAAGGATTGGAACGACGAACAGGCCGGTGCCATCCGTGAGATTATCGGCAAGGACTACAAGGTGGAAGGCGACCTGCGTTCCGAAGTCCAGCTGAACATCAAGCGCCTTATGGATATCGGTTGCTACCGCGGTGTACGTCACCGTATCGGTCTGCCTGTGCGTGGCCAGAGCACGAAGAACAATGCCCGTACCCGCAAAGGCAAGAAGAAAACCGTTGCTAACAAGAAGAAGGCAACCAAGTAAATTAAACTATAAAGATTCAGAACAATGGCAAAAAAGCAAGTTGCAGCTAAGAAAAGAAACGTCAAAGTTGACGCTATCGGACAGGCGCACATCCATTCCTCTTTCAACAACATCATTGTCTCGCTCTGCAATGCCAACGGTCAGGTTATCTCCTGGTCTTCGGCTGGCAAGATGGGATTCCGTGGTTCGAAAAAGAATACTCCTTATGCCGCTCAGATGGCAGCTCAGGATTGTGCGAAGGTCGCCTATGACCTTGGCTTGAGAAAAGTCAAGGCATATGTAAAAGGTCCTGGCAACGGCCGTGAATCGGCGGTTCGTACTATTCATGGAGCCGGTATCGAAGTGACGGAAATCATCGACGTCACTCCGCTGCCCCACAACGGATGCCGTCCTCCGAAGCGGAGACGCGTCTAAGTGTTAGTTAGGTATTGTCAAATTTTTAAAATCAGAAAACAATGGCAAGATATACAGGCCCCAAGAGCAGAATCGCCCGTAAATTCGGCGAACCCATTTATGGCCCTGACAAGGTACTGAGCAAGAAGAACTATGCTCCCGGCTTCCAGGGCAACAACCGCAGACGCAAATCGTCGGAATATGCGCTGCAGCTGCGTGAAAAGCAGAAAGCCAAATATACTTACGGAGTGCTGGAGCGTCAGTTCCGCAACACCTTCGAGATGGCTCAGCGTACCAAGGGTATTACCGGTGAAGTGCTGATTCAGTTGCTCGAATCCCGTCTTGACAACATCGTCTACCGTCTGGGCTTTGCTCCCACCCGCGACGCTGCCCGTCAGCTGGTTTCCCACCGTCACATCGTCCTGGATGGCAAGGTTGCCAACATCCCTTCCATTCTGGTGAAGCCCGGTCAGATTGTAGGTATCCGCGAACGTTCCAAGGCTCTGGAAGTGGTAGAGAACGCACTTTCCGGTTTCAACCACAGCCAGTATCCCTGGCTCGAGTACGATGCCGCCAGCAAGTCGGGTAAGTATCTGAACGTGCCCGCCCGTGCCGACATCCCCGAGAACATCAAGGAACAGCTCATCGTTGAATTGTACTCCAAGTAATTCGCATAACCATGGCCATTTTAGCATTTCAGAAACCCGACAAGGTTATTATGTTGGAAGAAAACGAACGGTTCGGCAAGTTCGAATTCCGTCCGTTGGAGCCCGGCTTCGGCGTTACCATCGGCAACGCCCTGCGCAGGATCCTGCTTTCTTCGCTCGAAGGATATGCCATAAATTCCATGCGTATCGAGGGGATCACTCACGAGTTTGCCACCGTACAGGGCGTTCGTGAAGATGTCACCAACATCATCCTCAATCTCAAGCAAGTCCGTTTCCGTCACATCGAAGGCACTGCCGATACCGAAAAGGGCAGCATCAAGGTGTCCGATATGGAAGAGCTCACCGCCGGCGATCTGGGCAAGGCGTTCTCCAATTTCGAGATCCTGAACCCCGAATTGCTCATCTGTTCTATGGAGAAGGGCACTTCCTTCACACTGGAACTCAATGTGAACAAGGGCCGCGGCTACATTCCCGCCGACGAGCAGGAGCTGCAGGAAGCTGATATCTATACCATCGCCATCGATTCCATCTATACACCTATTGTCAACGTCAAGTATGCCATCGAGCCCTTCCGCGTAGAGCAGAAGACCGACTACGACAAGCTGGTGCTTGAAATCTCCACCGATGGTTCCATTCAGCCGAAAGAGGCCCTGAAGGAAGCCGCCAAGATTCTTATCTACCACTTCATGCTGTTCTCCGAAGACAAGATTACGCTCAACGAAAGCGAAACCGAAAGCGGCGAGGAGTTCAACGAGGAACTGCTTCATATGCGTCAGCTGCTCAAGACCAAGCTGGCCGATATGGACCTTTCCGTCCGTGCCCTCAACTGCCTGAAGGCTGCCAATGTGGAGACGCTTGGTCAGCTGGCCACCTACAACAAGGCCGAGCTGCTCAAGTTCCGCAACTTCGGCCGCAAGTCGCTCACCGAACTGGAAGACCTGTTGGCCCGTATGAACCTGTCCTTCGGTATGGATATCACCAAGTATAAACTCGATAAAGACTAAAGAACAATGAGACATAATAAGAAATTCAACCATCTGGGCCGTCAGGCCGCCCATCGGCAGGCTATGCTGCAGAATATGGCTGCGTCGCTGATTATGCACAAGCGCATCTTCACCACGCTGGCCAAGGCCAAGGCCCTTCGTATCGTCGTCGAACCGATGATTACCGCTGCTAAGAACGATACTACCGCCAACCGTCGTCTGGTGTTCAAGGATCTCCAGAACAAGGAAGCCGTGACCGAACTCTTCCAGGTGGTGGCTCAGAAGGTGGGCGAGCGCCCCGGCGGCTACACCCGCATCATCAAGACCGGCAACCGTTTGGGCGACAATGCTCAGACCTGCTTCATCGAGTTGGTGGACTTCGACGAGAATATGCTCAAGGTGAAGGCCGAGAAGAAGGCCCGTACCCGTCGTTCGTCGGCCCGCAAGAAAGCCGAAGCGGCTCCCGCCGAAGTGGCTCCCGCCGAAACGGTGGAAGCTCCCGCCGCCGAAGCTCCTGCCGAGGAACCCAAGGCCGAGTAATCTCAGCTCCGGATATCAAAAAGAGGGTGACTTCAATTTGAAGTCACCCTCTTCGATTTTTACAGGGACAGACTTCACCCTTTTTTGCCCTTGGAGCAAAATTTGTAGCCGAACATTCCAAAACAGATTCTAAATTTGCGGAGATAAAAACAATTGGTCCGGAGGCGCCGCCTGCCGACTTTAAAATAGAAAGATGCGAAATATTATGAGGCAAAGCTATTTCGGGCTGTTGTGTATGGCCTTGTGTCTGTCTGTGAGTCCCCTGTCTGCCAAGAAACTGGTGCCGGCCTTTCCCGGGGCCGAAGGTTTCGGACGCTATGTGAGCGGCGGCCGCGGGGGAGTGGTCTACCACGTCACCTCGCTCGACGACAATCCTTCCAATCCCCAAGCGGCACGTTCCGCTATGCCGTCAACCAGACAGGGGCACGCACCATTGTGTTCGACGTGGCCGGCACCATCCATCTGAAGGCGGGGCTTTCCATCCGCAACGGCGATTTGACCATCGCGGGCCAGACCTCACCCGGCGGCATCTGCATAGGCGACTATCCCTTTTCCATCGGGGCGCAGAACGTCATTGTGCGGTATATCCGGGTGCGCCCCGGCGACATATGCGGCACCGAATGCGACGGATTCGGCGGCTTCGACGGCGGCAATTTCATCATTGACCACTGCTCGGTAAGCTGGAGCGTTGACGAGGTGATATCGGTCTATGCCAACCAGAACACCACCGTGCAGTGGTGCATTGCCAGCCAGCCGCTCAACTATTCGGTGCATCCCAAAACCCTGTATTACGACGGCAAGCCCCACGGCTACGGCGGCGTGTGGGGTGGCGACCACGCCAGTTTCCACCACAATCTGATAGCGCACGCCACCAGCCGCACACCCCGTTTCGGCAGTCGTTACACGATGGCCGAGCGTGGGCTGACCGACCTGACCGACTGCCGCAACAACGTGTTCTACAACTGGTCGGGCGTGGGTTGCTACGGCGGTTCGAATATGCAGATAAATATGGTGAACAACTACATAAAACCGGGCCCGGCCACCGATGCCGTCTACAGCGGTAAGAGCCAGCACGGCCGTATTTTCGCAGCCGATGCCGACGTGTTGGGCATCTATGCCACAGGCAACTACGTGGACGGCCACAGCGACATAAGTGCCGACAACTGGACGCAGGGCATTGCCGCCCAGATGGACGCCACCACGGCCCAGAAGACGGCCGCCCGCCGCTCCGAGCCCTACGAAGACGGCGGCGTAGTTACCTTTACGGCGGCCGAGGCCTATAGCCAGGTGCTCAACTATGTGGGTGCCAGCAACTACCGCGACCGCTACGATTCGATGATCGTGGCCGACGTGCGCCAGCGCAAGGCCTCGTACACTTCCTATACCAAAGCGTATTCCTATACAGGTACCGATTACGACGGCCGGAACGAATACACCGTCAGCCGGGCGGCCGGCTGGTTGAATCCCGGCAACATCAATTCGCAGAACGACGTGATTCTGCCGGGCGAGACCTCGCCTTGGGTGACCATTCCTGTCGACGCCTCCCGCAATATGACCGACACCGACGGCGACGGCATTCCCGACGAATGGGAATACCGGATGGATCTGGACCCGAACGATCCCAAGGACGCCCTGCAGACCGATTCGGTGGGCTACACGATGCTGGAAGTGTATCTGAACCGTCTGGTGGAGAAGCTGACGGCAGCTCCTTACGGCGAACTGGAAGTGCCCGGAACGCGTCCCGAGATAATCGAAAGCGGCTATACCCGCACCGATGCCACGGTTTCCTGGAAACTGGGCACTGCGGCCTGCTCGGGGAGCGGCCAGGAATCGCCCGCCGGCAGCTTCGCTTCCACCTCGGCCGGCTACAGCGGCTTTTCGTTGGGCACCAAGACGGTAGGCGGAACCACTTTCACCACCTTTACCACCGCTTCGGCCCTTTCGGCCGCCCGCTCGTTGTCCAACGCTGCCGTGTTCAGCCTGGAAGCTCCGGAAGGATACGAGTTCACGCCCTCGCTTGTGTCGTTCGAGGCTATCCGCTGCGGCACTAACGGCGGCAATATAGACGTGGTGTGGGAAACGGCCGACGGACAGTCGGCCGAAGTATGCACCGGCAAGAATCCCAACCGAGACAACAGCGGTTCGGGCTCGGTGTGTTCCTTTGATTTGAGCGAGGAGTCTTTTCCGGCTTCGGCCGGCACGGGCAAGATGGTGTTCTATATGGGCAGCCTGGGCGCCGGAAAGTCGCTCGGACTGGCCAAGGTGCAGATAGGCGGCCAGCTGAACGCGCTAGATGCGCTTCCGCCGCGCGCCTGTGGACAGGCCAACGCGGTGTTGTCGGTGGAATACTTCGATATGGCGGGCCGTCCGCTAAGCTGTCCGCGGGGCCTGTGCCTGCGCCGCATCCGCCTGGCCGACGGCAGCGTGCGGGTGGAAAAACTGTCGATGAGCCTGTAAACAATTCATTCTGAGATGCAACAGCCTTCTTCTGCGGAAAACATCCGGCCCACGGCGGCGGGAGCATCGCGTCCGGAGCGCCTCGGAACGGCCCCGGTAGGACAACTGTTGCTGGAATATTCCCTCCCGGCCATCGTGGCCCAGGTGGCGGCCTCGCTGTATAATATTGTAGACCGCATTTTCATAGGGAACGGGGTAGGGCCTCTGGCCATTGCCGCCTTGGCCATTGTAATGCCCATTATGAACCTGACGGCGGCTTTCGGCGCGATGGTGGGCGCGGGCGCGGCCTCGATGTCGTCCATCCGGTTGGGGCAACAGCGCCACAAGGACGCCGCCGACATCCTGGGCAATGCCTTTGTACTGAACTGTCTGATAGGCCTCGTGGTAGCAGTGACCGGCCTGGTGTTCCTGGACGACATCCTGCGCTTTTTCGGAGCCAGCCAGGAAGTGCTGCCCTATGCGCGCGACTTTATGTCCATCATCCTGGTGGCCAATTTCTTCAACCACAATTTTCTGGGACTGAACCACATAATGCGGGCCACGGGCTATCCCCGCAAGGCTATGTGCTCCACGCTGCTCACCGTGTCGGTGAACGTGGTGCTGGCTCCGCTCTTTATCTTCGGATTCGGTTGGGGCATCCGCGGGGCAGCGCTGGCCACGGCCACGGCGCAATTCTCCGGCTTTGTGTGGGTGATGTGCCATTTCTGCCGCCGGACGTCGGCACTGCATTTCCAGCGGGGCATTTTCCGCCTGCGCTGGCGCGTTATCGGCGACATACTTTCCATAGGTTTGTCGCCCTTCCTGGTGAACGTGTGCACCTGCCTGGTGGTGGCCGCCTTCAACCATAGCCTGATGCATTACGGCGGCGAGCTGGGCGATATGGCCGTGGGCGCCTACGGAATTTCCTACAGCGTGGTGATGCTCTTCTTGATGACCGTACTGGGGCTGGGACACGGGATGCAGCCCATCGTGGGCTACAATTTCGGGGCCCGGCGCAACGACCGGGTAATGGAAACCTACCGCCGGGCGGTGGTGGCGGCCACTTGCGTCACGGCCACGGGATTTCTGCTGGGCGAACTGTTCCCCCACACCATCGTGTCGGCCTTTACTTCCGATGGGCAAATGCGGGAACTGGCCTGTACTTGTCTGCGCATCATACTTATAAGTTTCCCTTTGGTGGGTTTCCAGATGACCACTACCACCTTTTTCCAAGCCATCGGCAAGGCCGGCTGGTCCATATTGCTCAGTTTGTCGCGCCAGCTCATATTCCTGGCGCCGGCCTTGTTGCTGCTACCTCGCTGGCTCGGGCTGAAGGGCGTGTATGCGGCCTATCCCACGGGCGACATCCTGGCGGCCATCCTGACGGTGATAATAATTGTGCTGAAAATAAGGCAGTACCGCGACATCCCCGCCGAAAAGGCCGCCAAGGCCTCGGCCCTGCCGCCCGAACAGCAGGATATGAATTCGGGCGACCTGATATGACCGTCGCCCCAGATATGGACAACTGAATATAAATAAGACATATGACAAAAAAACTGCTTGGCGTGGCCGCTGCGGCCCTGCTGTGTTTCCCCTTTGCGTTGAATGCCCAGGAAGTGGCATCGGAACTTTCGTTTACGGCCCGAGGCGCCGCCGGCCTGGACGCCGCCGGACAGCCCGGCCGGGTGGAATCCGTCTGGCTGTGGCCCGAGGAAAAAATGCCTAACAGCCGCAATCTGGATTTGAAGGATTCCATCGCCAACGAACGGGTATATCAGGTGGCGCGTCCCTGGATGGACCATTTCTATCCCACGGTTTCCACCGGAAAAGCCGCACCGGCCGTTTTGATATTTGCGGGGGGAGGCTATGCCCGTCTGTCCTACGAAGTGAGCGGAAACCTGCTGGCCCGATGGTTCGCCTCCTTGGGAATGCACGCCTTTGTGGTGTACCACCGCTTGCCTACCTCGCCCGATCTGTTCGTGCGCGAGAACGGTCCGTTGCAGGACGGCCAGCGCGCGCTGCGCATTGTCCGTTACCGCGCTGCCCAGTGGGGCATCGATCCGCAGAAAGTGGGGGCGATGGGCTGTTCGGCCGGCGGCCATCTGGCCTGCTCGCTGGGTACGCACGACGAGGACGTCTCCACCATTACCGACCAGATGGACGGCTATGGCTACCGGGCCGATTTCCTGATACTGGTGTCGCCGGTTATTTCGCTGGATGCCGCCATAACCCACCAGGGCAGCCGCCGGAACCTGCTGGGCCCGGATGCCGACGATATGCTGGTGCGTGAATTCTCGAACGAATGCCGCGTGGATGCCCAGACGCCGCCCACGCTGCTCATTCACGCCCACAACGATCCGGCCGTGTCGCCCCTGAACAGCATCCGCTTCTATACGGCGATGAAGGAGGCCAAACGTCCTTGCTCACTGCACATTTTCCCGACGGGCGGCCACAACATTTCCCTGGAACCCCAGCCGGGCACCACGCAGCAGTGGTCGGTTTTGGCCGAGGGCTGGCTAAGAGAAATGGAGATTCTTTAAAACGCTTTCTCGCAGCCGCGGGAACGTTGTCGCAGCGAACGGCCGTTGGAGAATAACTGCTGGAAAATAGTTGCTGGAAAACCGCTGCTGGAAAACCGCCCCGGGGAAGCAATGGGCGATATAGGCCTACGGAATTACCCGCGCGATTAACCGGCGGAACTATTTGCCCGGAACGCTGCCGGCTGCCGCCTGCTTTACCCGTCCGGTCTGGCCGTCGGGCGTCACAATGGCTGCGTCTACCACCCAGTGTTTGCTGTCGGCGTTGTTGTAGAAACTTATTTCGGCCTGGCCCCGCCCGTCGAGCGGCAGGGACGGATTCCAGTACAGCGTGCGTCGGTGGTCCAGGTAGTCGGGCGTCAGCGACTTGTCGTACTTGGGGTGGTAGAAGGCCTTCATCTTGTTGTAACCCTGCAGGGTGGTAGTGCGTATGCCCACTTTGTCCTCGCGACGCTGGCTGCCCGGCAGGCGGTACATAATTACGTAGGCCACGTCCTTGCCCATATCCTGGATACCTGGAAGCTCGGCCTGCAAGCGCGGATCGAACGAGCCCGGCTCTACAATGGCAATGCGCTCCAGCTCGCTCATAAGCGGCATTTCAAAGTCCATCGAATCGTCGGAGCTGCGGTGCCAGCGCTCGTCGTAGAATACGACGCGGGCGTGCCGGTAGTACAGCACCTCGCCCGAATCGACGTAACGCAGCGTGAAGTTGGGATTTATCATCGGCAGCAGCAGGTTCAGGTCTTCGTAGGTGTATTCGGCCGCGTCCTGGAACTTGTCCATTTCGTCGGCCACCTCGTAGGTGATGCTGTAGTCGGCCAGCTGGTCGCCGTGCGACTTGCCCACCACTTCGGCCTCCTTGAGCAGCACGTCGCCGGGCATTATGAATATTTCGTCGCGGTGCAGACGGTCGCTCTCGTAAAAGGCATTCCCCTTGTCGGAATAGTTCACCACCGAGTAGGTGGGCGCCCGCAGTTCCAGCGGATCCAGCCGGCGGGTTTCGGGCCAGAAGTTGCGGTCCAAGGTAATGAAGCAGTTCTTGCGCCGATTGTCGTCGGTTATCTGCAGCGACAGGTTCCACTTGCCTTCGAAATCGAACAGGAAATTGAACTTGCCATCCTCGTCGGTGGTGCAGCGGCCGTGGTAGGCCATACTGTCGGAGGTGGTCCACATCGTGACGTTCATATCGGCCAGCGGATGGCGGCGCACCACGCTCAGCACCTGGCCCAGCAGCAGTATGCCTTCTTCCACGGGCTGAATTTCGTCCAGGGTGCGCCGGCCGCTCATCAGTTCCCAGTCGTAGCGGCGCCAGCCTTGTACGCACATAAGCAGATCCAGGGCCCGGCGGTGCCGGCGGTCGTCCTTGGCAAAATAGTCCGAGGGGTTGTGGATGTAGCCCTTCAGGTCGGACGACAGGAGCAGCTGGCTGCCCAGGTCGGTGCATTCGGCGTTTGTCACGCAGTCGTATCCGTCGCGGACGGCCACGGGCAGGCACAGGCCCTCCGATACGGGCTGGCCGTCGGTGCGCTTGAGGTTTATCTTTACCTGGATGGGGTCGAAGCGCTTGTACGACAGCTTGTCGAAGGCATAGTCGATTTCCAGCGGATTGAGGTCGGCCTGAGCCGGATGCACGAAAAACAGCCGCGAGGCCAGGATGCGGCCCTGCGTGTCGTAGACGAACACCTCGTTCACTCCGGCCGGCATTTGTCGCTTGGGGTAGGAGAACCGGTGTTCCTGGGGCTTTCCCCGGTCGGGAAGGCTGAACACGTTGAATCCGTAAGCCCGCCCGCGGCAGCTGAATACCAGCGCCGCCGAATCGACGGCACCGACCGCTTGCAGTGTGACGATAACCTGGTCGTCGCCCAAGGCATTCACCTGCAGTCCGATACCCTGCGATTCCACCCGGGGCAGGGGATAGGTCTTGTTGCCCAGGCGCACGCGGTAGCTGCGGCCGGCTTCCGGAATCAGGCCGAATTGTCCCATACCTTCGTATTCGGTCTGCAACATCGCCACTTCGTTGCCCAAATCGTCCTCGACGATGCCGGCAATGGCCTGCGGGCCCTCTGGGGTGTTGACGGCCTTGAAGGCCACGCGGTTTTCCACGCCGGAGAGCAGGTGGCCGCCTTCGGGATAGAACGAAATGTCGCCCTCGGTTCCGGAGGCGGCCGTTTCGGATTCGCCCTTGCGCGATTTGCCTTTGTCGGCCTTGTCGGTGGGCCGTTGGCTGGGCAGATACGATTTGCGCACCTTCATCGTGGGCGTCTCCCGCAGGCCGTTGCGCTTGTAAGTGCAGGCGTCGAACACGGGAAATACCCGCGAAAAAGCCACTTCGCTGCCGAAGTTGAGCATACAGCGGGTGTAGGCGCGTATTTCGTAGAATCCGGGGCTCAGTTCGGGTTTCAGGTAGAACACGCCGTCGGCCTGGCCGTCGCGCACGGGGAGCTTGAGGCGCTCCACGCAGTTGCCGTCGGTAGACAGCAACTCCACGTAGAGCGTCTGGCTCATAGTGGTGTAATGGTGGTTTTCGGCCAGCAGCACATAGGCCTTGAACCAGAGGTTCTCGCCCAGATAGTAGTTGCTGTTGTCGAAGAACAGGCAGACTTTTTCCTGGGCAAAGTCCTCGCGGAAGTGCTGGCTGTGGTTTATCCAGCTCACCAGGCTGTCGATGGCCGACGCCGCGGGCTGTTCCGCGCTGCGGCCCGCCGGAGCGGAGGGGGCTGCCAAAGCCGGGGCGGAAGGCATCCCAAAGGCTGCGTCGGAAGGTGTTGCGAGAGCCGGGGCGGAGACTGTCAGCATCCCAGGCAACAGGAATGCCAATGCCCGACGGCGGATGTTATGAAACGGAATCATCTATATCAATTAAAGAAAAGCAGGTCGTCCGACATCCAACCCCCCGAAACTCCTGCCAAAACTTTCAACTTTATAAACTTTATAACTTTATAACTTTATACTATCCCGCGGCCCGTCCGACATCCAAACCCCCGAAACTCCTGCCAAAACTTTCAACTTTATAAACTTTATAACATTATAATAGTTTAATAGCACGCGTGCCGTCCGAGATGC
>R17__coassemble_504_pt1 | contig 17848 bp, 7 predicted proteins | sample R17__metabat2_high_PE_026 | metagenome-assembled genome bin R17
CCTCCGAGGGACTCGACAGTTTCGACGGCAACGAGATAATCCATCACCGCAACGCCGCCGAAGGAATGAGCGTTTACGTGAACACCTTGTTCGAGGACAGCGAAGAACGCCTATGGGTGGGCACCGACGATGCCCTGTACCGCCTGGACGGCGGGAACGACTTTATAAGGATGGACAGCCGCACGCCGCAGGGCGCCGCCCTGAACAGCATCGTCACCGCCGTGTCGGAAGACCAGAACGGCAACCTGTGGATAGCCACCCGCGGGCAGGGAGTGTTTCGCTATCATCCGGCCAGCGACGGACTGGCACAGTACCTGTCCGACCCGCGCCAATGCCAGGTGGAATGCCTGCTGGCCGACTCCCACAACCAGATATGGGCCTGCCTGTCGTTCGACACGGAACACCTGTACAAATACAACCACTCGCTGGACAAATTCGAGCCGGCCCGCGTGCGCTACGAAGGATGCCGGCCCGGTCGCATCACCGATATGGCCGAAGACGAAAAAGGCAACCTGTGGCTGGGCACCTGGGACCAGGGGCTGTACGGCTACGACCGCCGCGAACAGACGGTCCGTGCCTACCTGAACCACGGCAGCACCGCCGGGCTGAAGCACCTGCACTCCCTTACCTACCTTAAACCGGGCGAATTCCTGGTGGGCTCCGACGACGGTCTGCTGTGGATAAGCCCGCTGACGGGCGAAAGCCGTCTGTTTACCAACCAGCGATACGACCCCCGCTCCCTTTCCGACAAATTCGTCTATCCCGTGCTCCGCGACCGCGAGAACGGCATCTGGGCGGGATCGTACTACGGGGGCATCAACTATGCCGCCCCCAATGCCAGCCAGTTCGAACGGTATTCCGTATCGGACCTTACCGACAGCGAGGAGACCTATCTGGTGAGTTGCCTGTGCGAAGCGCCCGACGGAAGCGTGTGGGTGGGTTCCGACAACGGCGGACTGATACAGTATTTCCCGCAGTCGGGGGCCGTGGGATTCCGCCACACGCCGGGGCATCCCGGCCTGGCTTCCTATCCGCTCAACGTACATTCCCTGCTGGCCGACGGCCCCTATATATGGATAGGCACCTACGGCGAAGGCCTGCGCCGGCTGGACACCCGCAGCGGACACAGCACCGTGTTTAGCCAGATGGACGGCCTGGACCGGAGGCACACCGGCGTCTATGCCCTGTTCAAGGATTGCGCAGGCGACGTATGGATAGGCGCCACCGACGAGATGTTCCGCTACAACCACGCAAGCGGCCGCTTCGAGCGAATGAAGGTGATGGACGAGACCGTCCTGTCGTTTGTGCAGACGGCCGACGGCGACGTATGGGCCGGGACCTCGGGCAAGGGCATATTCCGATACTGCGCCGCCGATGGCAGTTGGAAGCGTTACAGCCGCGCCTTTTCGGGATTGCCCAGCGAACACGTAAGCCATCTGTGCCTGTCGCGCGACGGCAGCCTGTGGGCCGGCACCGAGAAAGGGCTCTGCCGCTACGAGCCCGGAAAGGACGCTTTCGCAGACGTCGGCCTGTCCGGAGCACCCAACGTGCTGTTCATTGCCTGCGCCGGCGACGAGCTTTGGATTTCCACGCGCCGCGGCCTGCTGCGCTACACGCCCGCCACCGGACAGGAAGAGCCCTTCGACTATAGCGACGGGCTGGCCTCCGACCACTATATGAGCGGGGCGGGACTCACGGCCTCCGACGGGAAAATCTATCTGGGAACCACGCGCGGATTCAACGCCTTTTACCCACACCTTATATATTACAACACCTGCGTGCCGCCGGTGCTCATCACCCGCTTCCAGTACCAGGACCGCAGCCGCGACGCCAAAGGCACCGGCCAGGGATACATCAGCCCGGGATTCGGCGACGATCCGCAGCACCGGGCCGTGCTGGGCAGCCGGCAGAACAACATCCGGTTCACCTTCACGGCCCTCAGCTACTGCGCCCCGGCCAAAAACCAATATGCCTACCGGCTGGAAGGCTTCGAACGGGAGTGGCGCCAGGTGGGCAGCCAAACCTCGGCCGAATACACCAACCTGCCGCCGGGCCGCTACCGTTTCCACGTAAAGGCCTCCAACAACGACGGACTTTGGAACGAAACCGGCGACGAACTGGCCTTTGTCATCCGCCCGCCGCTGCTGCTGTCGGCCGGTGCGCTGGCCGTCTACGTCCTGCTGGCTGTCGGATGGCTAGTGCTGGCCATCCGCTGGCTCATGCGCCGGTCCGATCATCGCTACCGCACCCGCTATGAGCAACTTACCCGCCGGCAGGAAGCCGAGGCCCTGGAAGCCCGCATCCGATTTGCCACCGCCATTGCCCACGAGGTGCGCACACCGCTTTCGCTCATTATAGCGCCTATCGAGAAACTGAAGAACCAGTCAGATGCCTTGCCCGAGAGTGCCCGCAGCCACGTCGACATCATCGACCGCAACAGCCAGCGGCTGCTCGGCCTTATAAACCAATTGCTCGACTTCGGCCGCATAACGTCCGACAGCTTTGACGAAATGCATTTCGAGACAGTTCAGATATCGGAATTGGTCCGTGGAGTGACCGATCGCTTCCTGCCCACCGTCGAGAAGAGAGGCATCGACTTCGATTGCCAGTTCGACGATCCGGCACTGCAGGCCGACGTCGACCGCGAAGCCCTGACCAAAATCCTGAGCAACCTGCTGACGAACGCCGTCAAATACACCCATAGCCAAATAAAGCTGCGCGTCTGGGCCCTTCCGTCCCAGGGCACGTTCCGCCTGAGCGTGGCCGACAACGGCATAGGGCTGAGCGAGTCCGAGAAAAGCCGGCTGTTCACGCCCTTCTTCCGGGCCGACCACAGCCAGCCGGGCACCGGTCTGGGACTGAGCATCGTGCGGCGCCTGGTGGCGGCGATGAACGGGCACATCGACGTGCGTTCCGCCAAAGGCGATGGATCCACCTTCACCGTTTCGCTGCCGCTCAGTCAAACCACCGCAAGTCCCCGGCAGGACACTGCCACGGAGCAGCCATCCAACGCCGCCGAGCCGGAACAGGAACAGTCCGTCGCGCCGAGACAGGATTCCGCGACCGAGACGGCACTTCCTTCCGACACCAAGTCCCCACAGGCCGACGCCCGTCCCCGGCTGCTGCTGGTGGAAGACGACGAAGACATGCTCCGCTTCCTTTCCGACGATCTGTCCGACACCTACCGCATAACCGCGGCCACCGACGGTCTCAAGGCCAAAGCGCTGCTGCAGGAACACGATTTCGACATAATCATAAGCGACTGGATGATGCCCGGGCTTTCGGGCGACAGCCTGTGCCGCTTTGTGCGCAGCCAGGAAAAGCTGTGCCACATTCCCTTTATCCTGCTCACGGCCCGGGCCGACGACAGCGCCCAGCTGGAAGGACTTCAGTGCGGCGCCGACGCCCACGTGCGCAAGCCCTTCTCGCCCGAGCATCTGAGAGCCCTGGCCGCTCACCAACTGGATTTGCGCCGTATGCTGGCCCGGAAATACGCCAAAGCCGACGAACAGGAGCCAACTGAAAACCCCGCCACCGACCAGTTCCTGGAACGTTTCCAGCAGATACTCGAGGCCAACATTTCCAACGTGGAGCTGTCCATAGACCTGCTGGCCGGCGAAATGTGCGTCTCGCGCTCGGGACTGTTCGCCAAGATAAAGGCCGCCACGGGCACCACGCCCAACCACCTTATCCTGGAGACTCGCCTGAAAGCCGCCGCCAAACTGCTGCGTTCGGGCCGCTACACCATAAACGAGGTGAGCTATATGGTGGGGTTCAACTCGCCCTCGTACTTTACCAAATGCTTCATAAAGCAATTCGGTGTGGCTCCCCACGTCTGGATGAAGCAATAGACGCTTGGACTATTTTCGCATTTAATTTATACGCATTTTGCATTCACCCCACGCCTGCACACCTTATATTTGCGGCCGCGCATAAAGAGCGCCTGTAAAACCAATCAGTTCATTGCCAACTAATCCACAAACCATTTTATATCGCTATGAGACAAACCAATCTCCCCAAGGATTCCGCGTGCTGCGGCAGGAACCGACGGCAGAAAATGCTGTCGGGAATGCTGTTTCTCGGATTCCTGCTCATCGCTTCCGAGGCATTTGCCCAGAACCGAATCACCGTTTCCGGTACGGTCACCGATGAATCCGGCGAAGCCGTCATAGGCGCCGCCGTCATCGTGAAAGGTACCAGCACGGGTGTCGCCACCGACGTGAACGGTGCCTACAAGCTGGCCGACGTTCCCGCCAACGCCACCCTCACCTACTCCTCCTTCGGTATGAAACCCGCCGAGGAAGCCGTCAACGGACGCAGCGTCATCAACGTGGTGCTGGCCGAAGACGTCCTGTACCTGGAAGACGCCGTGGTCATCGGCTACGGCTCTATGAAGAAAGCCGACATCACCTCGGCCGTAGCCAGCGTCAAGCCCGAAGACTTCAACATCGGTAACATTCAGGACGCCGGTGAACTGGTCAAGGGCAAAATCGCCGGTCTGAACATCACCAAGGGCTCGGGCGACCCGAACTCCACCACCACCATCCGTCTGCGCGGTATCACCACGCTCACCGGCGACCTGGATCCCCTGGTGCTGGTGGACGGCGTGCCCGGCGATATGAATACGGTGGCTCCCGAAAACATTGCCTCCATCGACGTGCTCAAGGATGCCTCGGCTTCGGCCATCTACGGTACCCGCGGCGCCAACGGCGTAATCCTCATCACCACCAAGGGCGGCCAGTTCAACGAAGCCATGAAGGTGACCTATTCGGGCTACGCCTCCGCTTCGAACTTCTACGACAATATGGACTTCTTCACCGCCGAGGACATCCGCACCATCAGCCAGGCCACGGCCTTCAGCGACGAAGGTTTCACCACCGACTGGCTGGACGCCATTACGCAGACCGGTTTCTCGCAGAACCATTCCGTAAACCTGGAAGGCGGTTCCAAGAACACCTCGTATGCGGCCGGATTCAGCTACCGCAACGAGGACGGCGTCATCATCAACACCGGCAACGAGCGTATGCGTATGTCGTTCGACGTGACGCAGATGGCCCTGAAAGGCATCCTCAAGTTCAACCTGAACGCCACGCTGGGCTATTCGTCCAATCCGCAGAACAATCCCTCGTATGCCTACCGCCAGGCCTGCATACACAACCCCACCTCGCCCATCTACAACCTGGACGCCGACGGCAACCAGGATCCCTCGCTGGGCTACAACGAGGAATTCAACCGCTACCAGTACTACAACCCGGTGGCCATCCTGAACGAACAGATCGGCGACACCCGCACCCAGGAATCCAAGATGACCGGCAACATCACGCTGGAGCCCATCAAGGGATGGAAGACCAACCTGATGATGTCGACCAACCGCTACCAGTCGGTGGGTGAGAACTACTACACCACCGAATACTACACCCTGGCGCCCAGCGTGCTGGCAGGGGGCACCGACAGCAACGGTTCGGCCTCCAAGTCGCAGAGCACCGGCCAGCAGGACTACCTGGAACTGACCACCCGCTACGACAACCAGTTCGGCGCACACCGCCTGTCGGCCATTGCCGGTTACAGCTACAACTACAACACCTGGGACGGCTTCGGAGCCAGCAACAGCAACTTCCCCACCGAAACCTATCTGTACAACAGTCTGGAAAGCGGAAGCTTTGCCGAACTCAAATACACCGACCCCGACGACAAGTCCACGGCCTACCTCAAGCAGTACGGCAGCGTGAGTTCCTGGCGCAACGACGACAAACTCATCGGTTTCTTCGGCCGCATAAGCTACGGCTACGACAACCGCTACAACGTGCTGCTCAGCATCCGTCACGAAGGTTCCTCCAAGTTCGGTGCCGACAACAAGTGGGGTAACTTCCCCTCGGCTTCGTTCGGCTGGACCCTGAGCAACGAAGAATTCATGCAGAACTTCCGCGACTGGCTGTCCAATATGAAACTGCGCGTGGGCTACGGCAAGACCGGCAACATTCCCGGAAGTTCCTATATGTCGCTCACCGTATACGACTACGACACCTCCTACGGCCGCTACGTGAACACCGAAGGCCAGTGGGTGGCCGGTCTGGTCACTTCGCAGAACCCCAACCCCAAGCTCAAATGGGAAACTGCCGAGGAAATAAACGTGGGTCTGGACCTGGGCTTCCTGGACGACCGCATCAACGTGACGCTGGACGCCTACCGCAAGACCACCAACGACCTGCTGTACTACTACAGCGTGCCTGTGCCGCCGAACATCTACACCACCACCACGGCCAACGCCGCCCAGTTCCGCAACACGGGTATCGAACTGCTGGTGAATGCCTCGGTGATTGAAAAGAAAGACTTCAACTGGAACACCACCCTGACGGCCTCGCACAACTCCAGCCTGCTGGTGAGCCTGTCCAACGAACTGTACGAAACCGACAGCTATATGAACTGGGGCGGCGTGGGCGATCCCATCTCGGTATCCACCCACCGCATCGAGGAAGGCAAGTCGTTCGGCAACTTCTGGATGCTCAAGTCGGTCGGCGTGGACAGCAAGGGCAAATGGGTCATCGAGAACCCGAACGCCGTCACGCAGACCGACGGCCAGTGGTACGACCAGGACGGCAATGCCGTAGACAAATATATGTCGTACTCCACCGCCCTGAACAGCGACGAATACCGCCAGTACTGCGGCAACGGCCTGCCCAAGGTGTACCTGAACTGGGGCAACGCCTTCCGCTACAAGAACTTCGACCTGGGCGTACAGCTCAGCTCGCAGCTGGGATTCTACATCTTCAACTCGCAACGCGCCTTCTACCAGAACAACTCCATCGCCTACAACCGCCTGTACGATGCGGCCATAGGCCAGCCCGTCGTGGACCTGACCACCGGACAGCCCACGGGCGAATACGTCAAGCTGGCCACCTCGCAGCAGCAGTGCGTGGTGAGCGACTACCTGGAGCGCGGCGACTACGTGAAGTTCGACAACGTCACCCTGGGCTACACCTTCCGTCCCCAGGGCAAGGCCAAGGAATACTTCGAACACGCCCGCGTGTATGTGTCGGGCGAGAACCTGGCCTGCATCACCGGCTATTCGGGCCTGGATCCCGAACTGAGCAACGGCGATCCCTTCTCGGCCGGTCTGGACGAGCGAGACAAGTATCCGACCATCCGTTCCTTCACCGCCGGTGTCACCATTACCTTCTAAACGTATCGAGCTATGAAAAAGTTACATTATATACTGGCCTTCGCGGCCGCGCTGACGGCTTTCTCGTGCACCAACCTGGACGAGACCGTCTACAGCAGCCTGACCAACGAGAACCTCGATTTCACCGATGAATCGACCCTCGAAGCCATGTCTGCCTCCGTATATTCCAACATACGGTTTATGTACTGGGGCTATTACGGCCTGATGGACCTCACCGAAGAGCAGAGCGACTGCTATGTGATGCCTTCCAAGATAGGCATCGGCTGGGGCGACTACTACATCTCCTACCACAAGCACGAGGTTATCAGCGAAAATGCCAATATGCATTCCACCGACTGGTACTACAACTACACGGCCATCACCTATGCCAACCAGTTCTGTAACGCTATGGAAACGGTGCGCGAAAAACAAGGCGGCACCCTTACCGAATCGCAGAACTTCATGCTGGCCAAGGTGCGCTGCCTGCGCGCTCTGTGCTATTACATCCTGTTCGACAACTTCCGCTGGATTCCGCTGCTCACCGGCGCCGCCGAAGAGAGCGTGGCTGGCTATCTGCCCCAGCAGGCCAACCCCGACGAGACCTTCGACTGGGTGGTGGGCGAACTGAATGAAATCAAGGAAGACTTGGGCACGGCCCACGTGTACGGCCATCCCAACCGCTTCGTGGCCGATATGATCCTGGCCAAGATGTATCTGAACCACAACGCCTGGTTCGACCACATCGTCAGCGCCGACCAGATCCGCGACGGCGTGGATACGGGCGACACTTATGCCGACCGCATCAGCGACGAATGGTACAAAAAGTGCGAACTGGAGCTTAAAGACGTCATCGACAACGGCGGCTACCAGCTGGAGACCAAATACAAGAACAACTTCAAGGCCGACCTGAGCGGCTGCACGGAGTGCATCTTCGCCATTCCGCTCAGCACCGCCTATGCCTCGCACAACTACACCATCTGCGAAAGCCTCATCACGGCCGGAGCCGCGGCCTACGGATTCACCAGTGCCTGCTGGAACGGCGGCGCCGGCATTCCGCAGTTCATCGACACCAACCATCCCCACGACACGCGCTTCGACGACACCTGGGCCCACGACCAGCAGTATGCCTACACGGCCGACGGCGGCGCCCAGTCGGGCGAAGCCCTCACCACCAGCGAGGCCGACCTCAAGGGCAAGGTGAACGTGTCCTACACCAAGAAAATCCACAGCGTGGACGACCCCGGCGTGTATATGCTCGAGGGCTACCGCAACGTCAAGCTGGAGATTGTGCCCGGCACCGAAGGCACCTGGGGCGACGACGTGAACTTCTTCCGTCTGGCCGATGCCTATCTTATGGCCGCCGAATGCGCCCTGCGTCTGGGCGGAGCCGGCACCTACTCCGAGGCCGACGCCGTGGATCTGGTGAACAAAGTGCGTGAACGCGCCTTCCAGGGCCGCGCCACCAAGACCTTCAACGTGCCGGCCGACCCGGCGGCCGCCGTGCGCACGCTGGCCGACCTCAAGGGCGGAAGCTGTTACGAGTACGGTCACTGGGAGTATCACGTGTCCGACACCTACGATCCTTCTACCAAGACTTCCTATACCTGGGACGAGAACTATTTCGACGCGGGTCCCGAAGCCGACCTGCCCTACAAGGGCGGCGCCGACATCGAGCTGGGCGGCCTGCTGGACGAACTGGCCTGGGAATTCGTGTTCGAGCACCATCGTCGTCAGGACCTCATCCGCTTCAAGTGCACCAATACCGGCCAGAACGTGTGGAACGGCAAGTCGTGGTTCTGCAAGGACCGTCGCCAGGATGTCACCGACACCCACTACAACGTTGGTCCTATCTACATCGACTATATGAACGGTAACAAGAACCTGTTCCAGACTCCGGGTTTCCCCCAGAATTGATGTAACGTTATCGGCCCGGATGCGTCTAACAGGGCGCTTTCACAACAGAATCAATTACCTTTTTAAATAACCACTTTTATTAATCATCCAAAAATGAAAAAAACTGCTTTGTTTATGGCTTCCGCGGCCCTGCTGGGTCTGGCCATGGTCTCCTGCGGAGACGACAAGGGTCCGGTTATCAACCCGACCGAGGAATCGTTTGCCGACATTATCTTTACCTACAACGTCGAACTTGCTGCCGACGCCTCCAACTACACCGGTACCGATCTGGACCTGACGAGCGTCAAGGGACAGGATGCCGATGGCAAGGAATATCAGCTTTGGGAGTGCTTCGACCTGAACAGCGCCGAAGAACTCATTGTTGCCCTGGGTACCCTTTCCGACGGTTCCCAGACCGACAACACCGTCAGCTTCATCGGCTTTGACGTGAGCACCGAATATGTGGTAGAGACTCCCTCCTCCACCAATGCCTATGGCCACTGGCACCTTGCCAACGGCGACTGCGGCAGCTGGGGCGACGATGCCTATCTGTTTGCCGAAGGTGCCTTCGAAGAGGATCTGGTGATGACCATCGGTCAGTTCCCCGGCCGTCTGGCCGAAGGCGAGACCTACACCATTATGGAAGGTATGCAGAACGACGACGTGGTGGTGGCTTTAGTCATCAACGTCACCGTGAAGGCCCAGACCGCCTGGACCAGCTATATGATTACCAACGTGGAAGGCGATGAAATCGAATTCGAATTCGACGCCGAAGCCATTGCTACCTATCTGGGCGTCGACGACCTGGCCAAGGCCGTCTGCAACGGTACGGTTACCCTGGCCGCCCTCAACGCCGACGGTTCCGAGAACACCCTGGGCTGGACCCAGTACGACGGGGACGAAGCCAAGGGCGTGTTCTACAACCTGGAAGGCAATGTCTGCAGCTGGTACAACGAAGCCGAAGACTACTACGGCCATTTCTACACCACCGTTTATTACGGTGAATACGAAGGCGCCAACTACCTGGGCTTCTGCCTGACTCCGTATGCCGCCACCAACGACGACTGCGGCTACTACGAGTTCACCTGGGCCCTGACCTGCGGCGACAAGACGGCCACCGTCACCTACTGCACCACCCTGGAGGAGTCGCTCGACGTCACCATCATCGACGGTGTCACGATCGACCTGAGCATGCCATACAACGGCGACTACGCCTACTACACCATCGAGAGCGAACTGGACTATGCCGCGCTGGCAACCATCATCGGCGTTGACAATCTTCTGGCCGAATCCACGATGTTCTCCGTGAACGCCGACGGCAGCATTGCCGCCAAGGGCACCGACAACTGGTTCGACGTGAGCGGCGACCTGGGTACTTGGGGCGAGAACGCCTCCTTCGACATCAAGTACGAATCCGACACCGATGCCGACCACCTTCTTATCTTCATTATGCCGGTCGACGACACCGCCACCCGCGTCGGTAACACCTATACCGGTGCCGTGGCCTTCGCGAACGAATCGGGCGAGGCCGTCAGCGTGCGCATCAACCTCACCATTACCGAAGCGGCCGAATAAGGTCTCTTTCCGTTGGAATTCTCAAAAGCCGGGGGCGTCCCGCCCCCGGCTTTTTTTAACCGACGCCCACGGGCAACCACCCCTAAATTTGTTTCTATGAAAATCCGTCTGACGTTGCTGGCCGCCCTTTGCTGCCTGCTTTCCTTTGTTTCCTGTTCGGAAGAAGATCCGCTGGCCAACTACGACCCCACCGTCAAAGCCAAAATCACCGTCAACCGCAATTCCTTCGATGCCGAGTGTGACACCTCGCGTTTTGTCACCCGCATCAAATCCACCTATCTCTGGAAGATAGACATTCCCGCCGAGGCCGACTGGATTACCGCGTCCCAATACTGGGGCGACTCGCTCGGCACCTACAAGGTATACTTTTACATCGACGCCAATACCACCACTGCCGAGCGCAGCTGCGTGATTACCATACATTCGGGCAAATCCAAGAAAACCATCAACGTCACCCAGGCACGCCAGGTACGCATCCTGAATCCGGCCGACGTATCCACCGAAGGCATATACATTCCCCAGGAACTGCGCGGAATGGACCTGTACAAAAGTTCCAGCAAGTGGTACTACGGCCGCAGCCGCCAGAGCGACCACGTCATCGTGTTCTGGCAGCGAGGCGAAAACTGGGACGAATACGGCGACGTTACCCCCACCGAATGCTCCAACAGTTCCTACCGGGTTGACATCGACGACCTGCTCCAGAAGGCCGAGACCTTCTACACCACCAACGTCGAAAAGCTCAAGTTCTGCGAAACCGGGCAGGGCAAATCCACGCTGGACAAATACAAGTTCCTTATTTTCCTGAACCACCAGAGCGACTGGCTGGCCACCGGTTCGGGCTACGACAACGTGATAGGCGCCCTGTGGGTGAGCCCCAACACCTGTCAGCCCGTGGGCAGCACCATTGCTCACGAGGTGGGACACAGTTTCCAGTATATGACCTTCTGCGACTGGCTGCTGCAGCAGGGCGTCGCCGAAGACGAGCGCATCGACGTCAACACCCTGCAGGGTCCCGGCTGGCGCTACGGATTCGGCAGCAAGGGCGCCGGCGGCAATGCCTTCTGGGAGCAGACCGCCCAGTGGCAGTCGTTCGTGTGCTATCCCGGCGAAATCTTCAGCAACTACTATTATCAGGGTTATCTGGACGCCGTCCATCTGCACAACTTCCACGAAGATCCCCGCTACAGCAACTACTTTATCCACTGGTACTGGGCCCACTGCCACGGCATAGAAGAAGTAGGCCGCCTGTGGCGCGAAAGCCAGTATCCCGAAGATCCCTGGCAGACCTACCAGCGTCTGCATGGCCTGAGCCTAAGCGAGTTGAACGATGAAATATTCGAATATGCCCGCCGTATGGTCACCTGGGATATGGACGACATCCGTTCCCGCGGCAAGTCGCAGATGGGCAAGGTAACGTGGAAATATACCAAGGCCGACGGCTGGTTCAAGGTGGCCGTGGCCAAGTGCCCCCAAAGCACCGGATTCAACGTCATTACCCTGAAGGACTTCACCGCCGGCGACACGGTGCGCGCCGAATTTGCGGGCATCACCGACGACCAGAGCTACCACATTGTGAATCCCGACCGGGCCGGCTGGCGCTACGGATTCGTGGCCTACTGCTCCGACGGCAGCCGCGCCTACAGCGACATCTTCTCGCAAAAGGAGGGCACGGCCCAGATGGTGCTGCCCGAGAACTGCACCAAGCTGTGGCTGGTGGTGAGCGCCACGCCCACCGTCTACGAGCGCCACGCCTGGGACGACGATTCGTCCAACGATGCCGTCTGGCCCTACAAAGTAAGGTTCGAGGGCACCACCGTCCGCTAACCGACATTGCTAAACCGTCACTTGTCCGACAAGATATGAAAACCACTCCCTGCCTTCTGAGCCTGGCCCTGTGTGCGGCCCTGCTCTCGTGCAGTTCCGAACCGGCCGCCACTCCGCAGGCCGAACTGCTTCCCCTGGTGGAAACCACCGGCCAGACCTTTACCGAGTGGCCGGCCTACAGTCCCACCATCCACTACGACTTCAACCAGGAGAACGGCCAGCTGGCTATGCCCACCAAAAACCTGCCGCTGGCTGCCAGCAAATACTATAAGGTATACAGCGACCGCTGGTGGTCGTTCTTTGTGGGCAAGAAGGCCAATGCCATCATAAAGGACGACTCCATTGCCGCCGTGAATATGCTCAAGCGCCTTAACGAAGACTTCAGCTACATTACCGACACGATGGGCTGGCCGCGCGACCTGGCGCCCCAGAAGGGCTACCGCAGCGCCGTGTTCCTTTACGGTTCGGGCCTGCCCACCGACAATGCCTCCAACACCGAGCTGGGCGGCTGGCAGAGCGCCGTCACCATAAACAACGTTTCCTGGCCCATCATTCTGGCCTCGTACTATCCGGTGTATTGCTTCGATCCGGTATGCCCCTACAGCGATGCCGAATCGCAGTGCAGCGCTATGGTGCACGAAGGCATCCACGCGGTGTTTGCCTCTATGCCGGGCTGCCGCAGCGCCAGCTGGTTCCACGAGGGCGCCAACTGCTGGCTGCAGGCCACGCTCACCTACGAGCGTCAATACGGTAAGGACTACGTGGCCGAAGACTTCGGCTGGCTGAGTATGGGCAGCATTATGGCGCCCTTCCAGCCCATTGAATGCTATTCCGGCTGGCTCACCGACGGCAGCTTCGGCGGCCCCGGCGCCCAGGGCGTGAACGGTTCGTCGCCCACGGGCAACGTGCGCAAGACCATAGGCGGCAGCCAGTACAGCGAGGTGTTTCCCACCTTCCTGGGCGAAATCGTGGACTATATGGCCGTGCCCTGGGTGTGGATGAACGCCAAGGGCTACGTGCTCGAAGGCATTGCCTCGCAGATAGGCGAAGCCCAGATGCACCGTATGATCCAGGAATACCGCGCCCGCCTGTGCCTGAGCGACCTGGGCAAATACAGCCAGGCTGTCAGGCATATGTACAACAACTATATGGGTTCGGTCATCGAGTCGGAAGACTGGAGCGTGTACAGCACTCCCTGGCGCTGCACGCCCTATGCGCCCACCACGCTGGGCGACGACGGCTGGCTGGTGCCCGACCAGGCCACCACGCCGGGCTGGAGCGGTGCCAACCTGATTCCCATCAAGGTGAGCGGCGACGAGGTGACCGTGTCGTTCAAGCCCAACGGCGAGCTGTCCACCGCCGACAATATGTCGTGCCAGCTGTGCTACCGCACGGCCCAGGGCAAGACCGTGTACGGCCAGCCGTTCGGCCAGGGCAGCTACACCCTGGACCTGAGCCAGGACCGTCCTGCCAACGACGTGGTGTTTGCCGTGGTCTGCAACCTGGACTACAAATACACCGGCAACATAAACATCCGCAAGAACCACTACGACTACCGGCTGGCCCTGAGCCAGAACGCCCACACGGCCAACCCCTACGGCAACTGGTTCAACTGGGACGAGGAAGTGCAATAATTTCCGGAAAACCCTCGGCCTACCGATGGCAAGGCCCGACGGCTTTGCACAGGAACTTCATTACAGAAACAAACCTTTCGGAAAAAAAATGAAAAAGCTTACCTATCATATAATGCTGCTGGCCGGTCTGGCCCTGATGTCGACCGCCTGCGGCGAAACCGAGAATTTCGACCTGGAGCTGGACACCACGGTAGAACTGAACGTCAAGTACAAAACCGCCACAGTGAGCCTTAAGAAGGAGTCCGTGCTGGTGGCCAAGGGCATACAGCCGGGTGCGGCCGGGCTGAGTTTCTACGGCATCGACGGCTACGGCCAGACACTATACGGCCCCGAATACTACAATTCCACCTCGGGTTTCTATTTCGACAAGGACGGCTATGCCTGCGCGCCCAACGACGAAGACGTGCGTCTGTTCATCGACTTCGACGAAAGCACCCTGGCGCTGGCGGTGGGTATGGTGCCCGATGTCTGCACGGGCGACGAGGTGATTCCGGTGCGCATAGGGCTGGCCACCGACCAGGCCGACTGCCGCATCCGTCTGAGCGTGAAGATTTACGACCCCGACCAGAGCAGCCAGATTACCATCGACGAGAACGCTAGTCCCAAGGACGTGGCCCTGTCGTACACCCTGGAATGCGATGCCGCCACCTCGGGCTACGAGCTGGAGCGCATCAACCTCAAGAACAACGCCGAACTGGCCCAGGCTTTTGTAATGCTCCCCGACGATATGGAATCGATCGTGGTGGCCTCGTCGTCCAATCCCACGGCCAACAAGATAGTGTTCGGCCTGACGCAGCCCGACGGCAGCATCACCTACGATTGGACGGCCAATGCCGGCTTCTACATCCAGGCCGACGGCTATCTGGGCTCGTGGAGCAACGGCGACCCCATCTGGGTGGAGCTGAGCGGACTGACGCTGGTGTGCGGCCACTATCCCGGCAAGTCGGTGGCAGGTACCAAGTACGTCATAAAGCCCACGCTGGTCTACACCAAGGGCGGCAAGCAATACCAGGCCGTCGTTACGGTGACTATGCAATTCTAGATTTATCCGAAGTGCCCGCTCGCGGGCACTTCTGCTTTCAGCTTGGTCACAGCGCCAGTTCCACACCGGCCATCGCACAAAGGCCGGGCATAGGCATTCCCAGAATGGTCTGGTAGGACTGGTTAAGCAAATTCTCGAGCGACAGGTTCAGGCGCAGCAATTCGCTTACGCGATATTGTGTGCGCAGGTTCAAGAGCGTAAACTGCGTCTTCACTTCGCTCTGCGAACCGACGCCGGTCGAACTGCCTGCCGTAGCGTCGGCCGTAGCCAGATACAGGCCGCCCACCCATTGCAGGCTGGGCGACAGCCGCAGATCTCCGTCCAACAAAGCATAGTCGGCAGCCACAAACCATTGGTGCTCGGGGCTGCCGGTAATGGGTTTGTCCATATGGAGCAAGCTGCCGTTGGCACGCAGGGACAGCTGCTGCGACACCGTGGCCTTCAGCGCAAATTCCAGGCCTTTGTTCCTGAAGTTCCCCACGTTTCGGTTGCGCGGGTTGCCGTTTTCGTACACTACTTCCACCAGGTTGTCGCCCTCCAGCAGGAAAGCCGTGAGTCCCAATCTGAGATGTCCGTTCCAAAGCAGCTGGCTCAGGGTGGCATCGTAGTTGCGGCAACGCTCGGGAAGCAATTCTTCGTTGGCCGTGCGGAACATATACAGTTCCTTCAGGTTGGGCGCCCGGAATCCCTTGCCGGCATTCAGCTGCAGGCGTGTTTCGGACAGCAGCTGCCACGTCAGGCCCGCCTGGGGTATCCACTCGTTGCCGTACAGGCTGTGGTGCTGCCACCTTATTCCGGCCGTCAGGTGCAAGGGAGCGGCAACCCGTTGCCTGGCAAACAGATACACAGCCTCTTCGTGCAGCTGCACTTCGCGGGCATAGTATTCCGTCTCGGGATTGCGGTAGGCATTGCCGCCGTACAGGCGCAAATCGGCGCCGGCCGTCAGGGTATTTCCCGGCAGCAGCGACAGCGACTGGTAGGCGTTCAGCCCGTTTACATAGTCGGTGGAATGGAAGCGGTAGAAGGTCTCGCCCGTCGATTCGTAGTATTCTTTTTCCTGTTCCGTCCAGCCGTCGTGAATGTCGTGGGTGCCCCAGCTCCGGTACACATTCACCGCGCCCGACGTGTGCTCGTAGCTGTTGGCCAGCGACAGTTCCAGGGCACCGCGCGTCAGGTCGGCCCAGCCCTCGGCTAGGGGGGAGGTTTCCGTGCCGGGATTCTCGGCATAGAAACGGCTCACGTTGGCGTGCGTGCGAAGACTCCAGTGTCTGTCCAATTCGTAGCCCAGGTTCACCATCGCGTTGGACTGACGGAAGGCCGAATTATCGCGATGGCCATCGCTTTGGCGGCTGCCGGCCACTACCTGCAGCATCCAGGGGCCATAGCGCCAGTGGTTGTCCAGGTTTATATAAGTGGAGCCGTAGCTGCCCGCACCGGCACTCAGATCCAGATGGTTGCCGTCGGTTTCGGGCCGACGCGTCAGAATGTTCACGGCTCCGCCCATAGCGTTGCTGCCATACAGCACCGACGATGCTCCCCGCACCACCTCCACACGCTCGGCTTCGCCCGTCAGGTAGGAATCGGCCACGGGATGGCCGTAAATGGCGGCATATTGCGGATGACCGTCGATGAGCACCAGCACCCGGCCGGCACTGCCGCTCATTCCGCGCAGATTCAGACTGCCCGATGCCAGGGCCTGCGAGCCGTATCCGGCGTGGCCCATCACCCCCGAACGCGTCACAAACAATCCGGGAACTTCCTCCGACAGGATGTCGGCCAACGAAGCCGTCTGGCGCGATTCCAGCACCTGATGGGGCACCACCGACACGGCATTGGGCACCTGTTCCGCCGGCAACGCCACCCGGGTACCCGTCACCACCACGTCCTGTATGGCCACGGTGTCGGCCAGCGGAAGCGAAGTCTCGGCAGCAAAACTGATAGCCATTCCGGAGGATTCCGAGGGGCTTCCAGCAACAAGAGCGTTCCCGGCAACAAGAGCATTCCCGGCGGCATAGGCATTTCCGGAAGAAAAGCCGGCCACCGGGGCGACAAAGTTCAAAGCCCCTATTGCCAGACAGGCCGTCATAGCCAACACCGAACGTCTGCTCAAAGCCATTTTTCAGGAATTACTTTACCCGCACCACAATGCGCTCGGGAGCACTCTCCCGGTGCAGGCGGTTCAGGCTCGTCACCAAATACACCCAATCGCCCTTGGCGGGATGCGGCGGCAGCACCAGCCGGCAGTCGGAGGTTACACAAACTATATTGGAGGCATCGGACAAATCTTCGGGTTGGCCTTTACGCACCCGATACACCACAAACGACGATGCCCGGCACAAGGGATCGGCCATATTCACCCGCTTCCACACCAGATGGCAACCCAGTTCGTAGTCGAAACGCACGTCCAAGGCATACACCGGTTCGGGATTGGGCGCCAAGGTGTCGGCCAATGCCGCCGTAGGCACCAAGGCCGGATGGGCATAATAGTTTTCGCGCAGCAGCGTGGCGGCTCCGCCCGTATTGGTCTCCAATTCGTAGGCCGGGAAAAAGCAGCTTCCCAAAGTGCCTTGGTTGGCGCGTTGCAAATCCATTTTTTCCCGCAGCTGAGGCAGGGCCGAGGCGGGGTCGCCGGGCAGCGTCACCCGGGGCTTCACCGAACGGGCCACGTCCTGCCCCACTACCAGCGGGCAGCCGTAAGCGTGCCGGGCCCACCAATCCAGG
>R17__coassemble_506_pt1 | contig 17767 bp, 14 predicted proteins | sample R17__metabat2_high_PE_026 | metagenome-assembled genome bin R17
CCTCTCCCCCACCTCGAAATTAGCGGAGGGGGGGGGCAAGGGGTTCATTCGGGCGGGGCGGCTATTAGTTCAGGACGATGTTGAGGGAGGTGTACGTCGAGCTCCAATTGCCTGTCCACTGGGCGAGAGAGAACGGAACGCCGTTGAAGGAAGTGAAACGGTCAAAGAACTCCTCAAGCTTGGGGTTCAGGTCATTACAGAAAATGGACGAGACCTGGTAGATTTCGTTTCCGTCCTTCCAACCATCACCATAGACTGCCGCGTGCGAAGAAGTGTAATAGCACTTTTCGAGGTCTCCGTAGCCGGCGTTTGAGAAGGTGCCGAAATTGGCTCCGACCAGTGCGCCCATATAGGGAGAGCCGTCAGAAGTGATGCTACCTACGGAAACGCAGCCGTAGAAGTGCGTGTCGAGGCTGTAGGTGCTGCCTGCAAGGCCGCCGGCGCTGGAGTCGTCGCCCAGGAGGTGGATATTTCCTTTGTTCAGGACGTTGGCTATCACGGGCGAATAATCGCCGGTGCCGTCGGAGTCGGAGAAGCCGACAATGCCGCCCACACACGCCCTCGGCTCGGCCTGGTCGCTGTCGACAAGCGTGAGGTTGCCTTCGTTGACGCAGTTGGAAATGAGGAACTTCTCGCAGTCGATGTTGCCCGCGTCGTAGAAATAGCCGATGATTCCGCCGAGCGTCGAAGCGGAGCTGTTGAGCGAATAGTCGCCGCAGTCCATATTGAACGGGACAAGGTTGCGGCAGCGGTCGATGGAAAGATTTTTAAGATGCGCCTGGCCGACTACGCCTCCTACCCTGACCTGGTCGCCGTAGATGACGGCGGTGCCCGTGCTCTGGCCTACAAAGCCGCTGATGGTATGCATTCCGCCTTCGTCGGAATTGTCGTGAATCCTGCCCGCCGCGCCGCCATAGTTGACCGTGGCGCGGGTGGTGATATTGACTGTGCCGCCTTCGGTGCAGCCGGTGCACACGAACGGACTGTCCGAAAGGACGTTACCGACCATTCCGCATAATACATACTCCGGAGTGCTGGTGACGTCGATTGACCCTGTGAAAGAGCAGCCGCTCAGCGTCAGGGCCTGGCAATACACGTTCCCGATCATCGAACCGAGGCAGACAGTGCCGTTGACGACATCGACGACAACCGCCAACGATGAAGTGCAGTCGGAGACCGTAGATCCGCCGGAAGTACTTTCTATAACGGATCCCACAATGGAGCCGAAACGCAATCTCTGGTATGTGTAATAAATTGACGTGCGCTGGATGTTGACGGTGCCGCCCAGCGAGCAGTTGCTTATGGTGAGGTCTTTGCCGCGACCGCAGATGCCGCCGAAATCATCATCGCCGCTACCCGCCTCGAGGAAGGTCTCGTTGCAGGTCAGGGACAAATTCTTTACGGTTGCTCCCTCTGCCACGCCCAGCAGACCGCAGTAGCGGTATGAGCTGCCGGCGGTGACGGCGAACGTAAAGTCGTAAATGCTGTGGCCATCTCCGTCGAATGTGCCGTGGAAAGGATAGGAAGACGTACCGATGGAAGGAAGCTGACCGCCGCAGCAGTAGATGTCGTTCATCAGCTTGAAATGCGAATAAAGGTAATCGCCGCCGGCAACTTTCGCCGCCACGGCTTTGAGCTGATTGAAGGTATAAATCCGGTATGGGTCGCTCTCCGTGCCCTCTCCGAGCGCCGTGCTAATGGAATTCCAGTCTCCGGCCACATCATAGAAAGTGCCCAGGTTAAGGATGTCGCCGCGGGAAAGGGTTGGGGTCTTGGAGGTGGACCTGCAATAGTACTTTTCGTCCGTACCGTGGAAAACTATTTCAAAACCGTTGCTCAGTTGAGCCGGAGCCACGGCCAGAAGGTAAGTTCCGGGCACGATGCACTCCTGAGTGGGCGAAGGCACGAGCGTCACCACCGAAGACCAATCCGTTTGGACGTATGCCTCGGGAGTTGCGTCTATGTTGCTAAGGCTCATCGTGCCGGCTATGTCCGCGTCCTTGGCGTTGAAGATGATTTCGCTGCAGGGGAATTCGACTCCCACCTTGATATATGAAACGGCGTTCTGGAAAGAGAGATGGTTGGAGCCGGCGGCGGCGTATGCCGTCATTATGGCGCACTCGGGGTCGAATCCGCCCGAAACGGCGGTCTGCTCGGGCTTGAGATACACCTTGGAGATGTTTGTGCCGCTGAACTGGGCCGAAGAGCTGTACGGGTACAGGGCGGCGTGGTCGGCATCGACAATGGCGACGCCCTCGAAAGTGGCGGAAGTTGTGTTGGCGCCATCGGTAAGGGTGAACTTTCTGTTCGCTGTGCCGTCGTAAAGGCTGATGCAGTCGCCCAGGGACCAGTTGATCTGGTGGCTGCTCATATAGTCCACATAAGCCTTCGTGCCGCCGTTGTCGGCGCTGAAGACCATTTTGACGGGGTCTGGCGTGGAATAGATGTAGGTGAACGTTTCGCTGCAGCTGCAAGCCAGGGCCATAAAGGCAATCAGGCAGATTTTGTCTATAATTCTTCTCATAGCGTTTACCAGCCGAAGATTGTTTCCGTGAGGTTTTCCGTATTGGCGGAGCCGGACGTCTCGTTGCTGACGCATAGAATGAGCCTGGAATGCACGCCGACTTCCTTTACTATGGGAGTAATATATACTTCTTTCATCTTTGTATGGAGTTACTCAGTTCTTCAGTCGGATACCGGGCGGACGACGCAGCCTTCTTCGCGGTTGCCCCTCAGGCACAGAACGCCGTGGCTCCGTACCTCCAAAACCTTAATTGAAGGATCAAGGTATTCCTTTTTGGGTGTTTCCATATTGATAATTTGCGCCGCAAATTTACAAAAGTTTTGACTATCAGCGCCGAAGAGGGTGGATTTTTAGAGGCGATTCCGGGGCGTGAAAATTTTTCTTGAAATATTTCGTGTGTTTTGCTTGCAGGTTAAGTTTTCGTTAATACCTTTGCGTCGGATTGGTCCTGGGCCGAATGCCGAAAAGCCCGGACAAAGCCAAAACAGAGTAGGCACTGGTTATTAACTTTAAATTCAACTGCTATGAAACAACTTGAATTGACTATGAAAATCGTCGAGGACCGTTCGGCTCCTCTTATGCTCACCGAAAAGAACCTGCCGGGTTTCTGCTGCTGCACCTGCAGCTGCTCCTGCTGCTTCACCACCGGAACCGGATCGGGCGGCTCGAGCAATGCTTCGCTCACCCCGAATTCCTAGTTTCCCCTTTCAAAGAGTTGCCCCTTTGCCGGGGCAACTCTTCCGATTCCCAAACTCGTTCCTTTCCAACCTTAAATCTTTATTGCCGACATTACTATGAACCTTCAACTGGACAACACCGACATCTGGCAGTGCGGAGAAGAGCTGTACGTGAAACGCTCCGACGGAAACATTGTCAGGATACAAGGGAGCAGCACCGGCCCGCTGGCCCAGCTGCTGACCCATTTGCGCTCCCATACCGACGTGGACGGCTTTCCGTCCGAAACCGTTTCCCGCGAACAGACGGCCCGGCTGCTGCGCTTCCTGCTGGACAACGGCCTGGTGCGAGACGAAAAGCCCGCGACGGCCACCGTCCGCAAGCTGGGATTCTTCGGCGGACAAGACGTGCTGGACCACCTTTCCCGCCACCTTCGCTGTGCCGGGACCCAGCTGCAGTTCCAAGCGGTAAAAAGCCCGGCCGACCTGGGCGGGCTGCAGCTGCTGCTCATTGCCTCGCCCGTATTCGACCAGGCCTCGCTGCTGGCCGATCTGGGCGACGAGGCCTACCGTCGGCAGATTCCCGCCCTGTATACCGAATACTCTCCCACCACCTTCACGCTGGGGCCCTTGGCCGTTCCCTGGATGGACACGCCGTCCATCCATTGCTACCTGAAACGGAAAAGCGTCAACCTGAGCCATCCCCAGCTGTATTCCGAATTTATCCAGAGCCAGGACAAAGTGCGGATAAACGAGGCCGTCGTGAGCCGCTACCCCTATTTCGGAATCGGAGTGCAGCTTACCCAGGCCGAGCTGGAAAAATTCTGGCAATTCAAGGGCCGGCTGTCCACCCACCTGATGGGCCGGTCGGTCACCTACGACTTTCTGCAACACCGCGTGGAGCACAGCCGGGTGCTGAAAGACCCGATGTCGCCGCTGTTCCGGCACACGCCCTTCACGCCATTCAACGGTTAAGCGCTATGGAAGATCTGTTCAACACCACGGCGGGCCTGCTCAACGAAAGCCTGCTCAAGATTCCCAACCGGCGTTTTATGCCCGACCGGCTGGTCCAGACCGTCACCACCGGCAACCACCTGGACCTGCTCGGATGCCGGGTGCCCCGCATTCAGGGGAGTTCCATTGCCCTCGATTACGGACAGAGCGTCCGGGCCTCGCTCGGCGAATTCGTCGAACGCTACTCGTCGGCCCTGTACCGTTCGGAAGACTTTACGGTGGCCACCTGGCGACAGCTTCGGGAGCGGGGGCTGAACCTGCTTCCGCTGGAAGACTTCCGCTATTATTCGGCCGAGCAGTACCGCAAGCTGGCCGCCCTGAACGTCTGTCCGCTGGGGCCCGACGACCTGGTGGAATGGGTGGACGCCATCGACTATCTGACCGACCAGGTGTATATGGTGCCGGCCTTTGCCGTATATATGCCCTACCAGAGCGCGGTGTCCAGTCCGCACAATTATATGACCGGGGCCACGTCTACCGGCATCGCTGCCGGGGCCACGCTGCAGAACGCCGTCGTGTCGGGGCTGTGCGAATGTGCCGAACGGCACGCCTTCGCGCAGTTCTGGTACCGGCAAGACCAGATGCCCTACCGCCAGTACACGGCAGCCACCGTCCTGAGGCATTTCCGCCGTCAGCCCGTGGTAAGGGAGCTGTTCGACAATCCGATGGTGCGCCTGAAGGTGTTCGACCTGTCGCCTTTCGCGCCCCTGGAAACGATGGTGGTGTTCCTGTATTTCCGCTACAAGGAATTCGACTACCAGTCGCTGGGCTGCGCGGCCCGCTTCGGCAAGACCGAGGCCCTCGTCAAGGCCGCGCTGGAGGCCTATCAGGGCATTGAATACGCCATCAGTCTTAAGGAGAAGGGGTTGCTGGAAGGGGCGATGGACCTGTCGCAGATAACCGATTTCGACCGGCATTTCCACTTCTACAACCGTTTTCCCGAGTGCCGCGAGCATTCCCGCATCTTGAGGGAGGCTCGTCAATTCGACCGGGGCGACGAGGAGGTTTTCGAACGCGATCTGTCCCGACGCGTCGGCCGCTTCGGCCGCGAAGACCTGCTCAAGACCGGGCTTAAGCATTTGCTGTACAAGGACCTGACCCCGCCCGACGTGGCAGAGCTTTCGTACCGGGTGGCCCGGGTAATCACCCCGGGATGGTCGCTGCTGACGGGCGACCACGCCTGGCCTTTCCTGGGATTCTCGCTGGAAGGGCAATCCGATCTGTACACCCGATTTCCCCATCCTTTTCCCTGATATGCATATGAAACACCTGAAAACCTTTCTGTGGGTCGGCCTGTGGAGCCTGCGTCTGCTCGGGCAGGATTTCCAGCAGCTGACCTCGGAAGCCTTCCTGACGGCAACTATGACCTACGACACCCACGAACTGGAGCAACTGCTCGACCGCCTCGGCCGCGAAGCCGACCGTACCCACAACCACCGGCTCGTCTACTGGACGGCCTATGCCTCCTACCGCAACGCCATCGCTGCGGCCGAGATTCACCAGAAGCAACCCGAGGAGCTCAAGAAGGCCGGCCGGGAGCTGTCGGCATCGATGAAACGGCTGGAAAAGCTGGCCGGACTTACCTCGGAAGACCTGGCCTTGCTGGCCCTGATGAAAAACGTGAGCGTGCTCTACTGCTCGTCCATCCGCATTCCGATAATCAGCGGCGAGGCCCGGCGCTGTGCCGAATCGGCCCTGCAGGCCGACGGGCGGAATCCGCGTGCCTGGCTGGCCCTGGGCATCCGCGACCGGCACACGCCCGAGGTGTACGGGGGCGGACAGCAGTTCGTGGACTGTTTCCAAAAGGCCATCGACCTGCCCGACACCGACGATGCGCAGCCCGGAGCCCCTTCCTGGGGGCGCGAGGAAGCTTATTATTACCTTATAGAATATTATCTGTCGGCCGACCGGGAAAAGGCGGCCCGCCTGCTGGAACAGGGGCTGGGCGAATTTCCCGAAGACGTGCGGCTGAACCACCTTGCCAAACTTATCTGATATGGACGCATACAATCTGTTTTTCGACCAGGGGCTGAGCGATGCGGCCCTGGCCTTTCTGCAAAGCTCCGCGATGACCGCCTACAACACCCGCGAACTGGGCGAGCGTATCCAGGCGCTGATGAAATCGCCTTACTATGCCCGGCAGGCCATCGGCCACACGATGGAGCTGGGGATGACCGACACAGTTCCGCTTTCCGGAGCTTTTTCCGGAGCTTTTTCCGCCGCTTTTTCCGCCGCTTTTTCCGGCGCGGAGCCAGATTCCAATCCGGAAATGTCGGGCGGGACTAAACCCGATTCCGCGTCCCTAGGCGAAGCGGGGCCCGACTCCAGGCGGCTGTTGGATTCGCTGCGGCAGGTGCAGTTGTTGCGCCGCAGCACGCGTTCGTTCGACGACTACATCGATTTGCGGCAGCTGGCCGACTGCCTGCTGAACGCCTACTTCGTGACCGAGCGCTTCGAGGAGCACAGCCATCACCTGGCCCGGCGGAGCATTGCTTCGGGCGGTGCCCTCTACCCCATCGACCTGTTCTACATAGCCCTTCACACCGACGGACTGGCCCGGGGCATCTACGCCTTCAATCCTCACCGGGAACGCCTGGAAGCCATACGTCTCATCGACAGTGAGAAGCAGTTGTTCCGTTCCCTTACGCGGATATATCCGGCCGAGGTCCGGGGAAGCTGGGATATGCGCAGTCTGTCGGGCATCCTGGTGTTTGCCGGCATACTGAACCGCGTGGCCTGCAAGTACGGCGACCGCGGCCTGCGCTTTGCGCTGATGGACGTGGGCAGTCTGTGCCAGAACGTCCACCTGGCGGCGGCCGCAACAGACATTTCGTGCTGTGCCATAGGCGGTTATATGGACAGCGAGATGGACCGTCTCATCGGGCTCAAGGGCCCGGACGAGACCTGTCTGCTGACAATGTTTGTGGGAAAAAACAAGTAATGAATACTATGGATGTGATGCAAAATGGGACGGCGATGCCGGAGCCGGGGCTGATATGGAACCCCGACTTCCTGACCGAGAGCCGGGACACCGGCCGGCGGCTGCTCCGCAACGACCGCGACGGCGCCCTGGTTTCCCTTTCCGAAGGGGAATATGAGCTGCTGCAGCACTATGCCTGCTGCAATTCCTGCGAGTACGTGTGCCGGCAAATGACCTTGTACGAGCTGAATCCGGGGCTGTGCCGGACGGTGGTGGACAAGGGCCGGGAACTGCGCTTGCTGGTGCCCGACGGAGCCGCCGATACCGCGCCGGCCTTCCGCCGTCCGGGCAGCGGCCAGGCCCTGCTGTCGTATCTGGGGAACCGGCTGCTGCATTTCCTGCACCGCGTAAGCGGCCTTTCGCTCTCGGCCGAGTTCTCGGGCAACCTTAGGTTCTACAAGCTGTTTTCCGTGAATCTGGAAAACACCTGGCTGCACCGTCTGAGCCGCCGGCCCCGGTTCGGGCAGCGTGCCTTTATGGCCTATCTGCTTACGCTGACGGCCTTGCTGGCCGTTCCGGCCGTGTATCCGGGTGCCCGCTTTGCCTTCAGCGGCTTCGGGATGAGCCACGTGCCGGTATTCGGGCTGTTCGCCGCAATGGTGGCCGCCATTTTCGGCTGCCTGTTCCTGCACGAGACGGGCCACTATATGGTCTATCGGCACTTCGGCGGCCAAAGCAACCGTATGGGCGTGGGCACGATGTTCTTCGTTTTCCCGGTGCTGTACACCCAGACCGAGCAGGTGGTCTGGTGGCCCCGGCGCCAAAAGCTGATGGTATCGGCGGCCGGCGTGGCGATGGATTTCCTGATGCTGGCCGCCCTGAACGCTTTTCTGCATCTGTACCACCACCCGGACTTTTTGGCTCTGCTGGCGGCTTGTCTGTTCTGGTACTACCTGGTTCAGCTGGCGGCCAACTTTAATTTCCTGTGTCCCGGCACCGACGGATACTATTTGCTCGAAGACCTTTTGGGCGTGGAACGCTTGCTGGGCCGTTCCTACGAAGCGGCGCGCCGCTGGTGGAAAGGGCTTTTCGCGGGCCGGAAAAGTTCCGTGAATCCGGGATTGGTAATTTACTTCGGTCTGGCTTGCCTGTGCATTTCGCTGTACTGGCTATGCCTGACCGTGGTGCTGAGCTATCCGCTATGGGCCGGTTTGCTGTCTTTCTGACGTCGGCATTGTCGCTTATGTGCTGCCCGGCGGCCTCGGCTACGGGAGCGGTTTCGGGAGCGACGCCGGCGGTCATTACTACGGGGGCGGTTACCGAAGCGACCGTGGCCGCCGCCGCAGAAAAGGGTGCTGACGAGCCGCTCTGCGGCCGCGTGACCGACGCACACGGAGAAGGCATTTTCGGGGCCTGCCTGCAATGGCAGAAAGCCCGTTCGCTGGCGGCCGTTTCGGACTTGGACGGCCGTTTCCGACTGCCCCGCTCCACGGCCGGCGACACCCTGCTGGTGAGCTGCCTGGGCTACAGAAGTCTGCGGCTGCCGGCCTCGGAGCTTCCGACCGGCGATTCGCTCCTGCTGCGGCTGTCGGAAGATATGTTCTCGCTGAGCGCCGTCACCGTCAGCTCGCAGCCCGACGTGGCCGAAGAATTTTCCATCGACCGCATCGGGCGGATGGACATCTACCTGCTGCCCACCTCGGCCGGCGATCCGCTGAATGCCATTACGATACAACCCTACTCCACCGGCGACGGCGAAAGCGCCAACCTGGAACTGCGGGGAAGCAGCGCCGAGGCCTCGCAGGTAATCCTGAACGGTATCCGCGTGAACAATCCCGTGAGGAACACCCAGCTGAACGGGCTGGGGAACTTCAGTCTGTTCAATCCCGAACTGCTCAAGGAGATGCGGGTTCACGCCGGGAATCCGCCCCTCACCCACGGCAACAGCGTGGCGGGTTGTGCCGAACTGGAAACCGTCGACCGGCTGGAACAGAACCTTTCCCAGGTAGCCGTATCGGCGGCCAATCTGGGCTGGCTGCACCAAAGGCGAACCGGCGAAAACGCTTTCTTCCAGGTGTACGGCAATCGCCAGTTCGACGATTTATACTTGAAAATGAACGACGTAGGCGATTGTCTGGACGGTTTCGGCTCCACCGACCTGGGACTGAACCTGCATTGGCAGTCGGAGACCTACGGGGCCAACCTGTATGCCTACACCATTTCGGAGCGGTATGCCGGAAGCACTCTTCTGCAAGGGCAGACCGTGTCGTGCAAGGCCCGGCGGGAACGGTATTTCGGCGTGATGAACCTGTTCTGGCATCGGGGGCCCTGGCGTCTCCAGCTGGACGTTGGCCGCGACAACGACCTGAGCGACAACCGCCTGGCCGAGACCGACCACCGGCTGCAGCTGAGCCAATGGCAAGGGCGCCTGTATCTGAAATACTATGCCGGCGACAAGCTGTTCCTGCAAGGCGGCCTGGACCACGACCGGCTCAGGGAGAAAGCGGCCGGGCAGGCCTCGCTCACGCTGACGGAACTGTACGGCTATGCCCGCTGGCGGCTGGGCGACTGGGTGCTGGGCGGCGCGCTGCGCAAACCCTTGCAGGGAGGGCCTTCCCGTCCGGCCTGGCAGACCAATGTAAAGTATTCGGCCGGAGCTCATTCGGTTCAGGCCGGCCTGGGTTCCTATTACGGATACTTGTCTCCCTCTTTGCTGTTGGACCGGGTGGAATGGCAGACATCGCGGCAGGCCGTGTTGGAATATGCCTTCCGCACCGAGACCTTCTGCCTGAAGGGCGCTGCCTTCCGGAAACAGGAAAGCGGGCCGGTCTACCTGGAATATCAGGACTGCTGGATAGACTGCCGGCGGCAATATCTGGGGCTGGAGGGATTGGCCGAGGCCTATACGAAGCATTTCCGCACCTCGGTTTCGTGCACCCGTCTCGATGCCACGATGAAAACCTACTGCGTAAGTCCCTGCCGGAACGATATGCCCTACATTATCAAGGGAATGGCCAGCCACACCGACGCCTCGCTGATGACGGTGGCCCTGTCGTTCATTCTGCGGCCCGGCTACCGCTACACGCCCATCGTCGGGGGCGAATGGAACGACACGGACGCCTGCTGGATGCCCATTTACGGCCCGATAAACAGCGAGCGGCTGGGCGACTACCGCCGTTTTGACCTGAGTCTGAACCGGGTGGTGCCCTTCGGACAGGGACGGCAGGCGGTGTTTTTTGCCACCTTCACCAACGTGTTCAACCGCTGCAACGAGGCCGGGTTCGCGTACGACAGCCGCTATGGTTCCCGCCTGTCCAGCGTGCCCGGACAGGGCTACACCGTCTACGCCGGAATGCAGTGGAGTCTTTAGTTCATAAAGTTAAAAGTTCATAAAGTTCATAAAGTTCATAAAGTTAAATCTCCCAAACTTTCAACTTTATAAACTTTCAACTTTCAACTTAATCACGTTGAGGATGCGTGGGCAATGGATGCCCTCGCGCCGGGCGCTGCAGAAACGGTCGGTGTGGTTCCAGGTGCAGATGCCGGCCGTGTGGATATGGCTGTCGGGCACACCGGCGCGCCTCAGAAGCCAACGGTTGGCCATCCACAGATCTATATGAAGACCGCCGATCATCGATTGGGGGCTGTGATCGGGAGGCCCTTCGTAACAGCTTATCTTCTTCATCGGGAATCCGGCCTGGCGGAAGGCATATACCACTTCCGAACCCACCTGGAAGGCATTGAACCCGATGCCTGGCCCTATCACGGCACGGACTTCGGCGGGGCGGGTGCCGTAACGCTGAGCCATCACGGCCAGCGTTTTCTGCGACAGATGCAGCACCGTGCTCCGCCAGCCGCAATGCACGGCCGCCACCACCCGATGTTCCGGGTCGTACAGCAAAACGGGAATACAGTCGGCTGTACGGACACCTATGGCACATTCCGGCACGTCGCAGACCAGCGCGTCCACGCCCTCCAAGAGCGGCGACGTCAGCCGCTGCGTTCCCGGCGGAGCGGGCGGCATTTCCGACAGGAACCGGCTGTCTATCACCACCGTACGATCCTGATGGGTCTGATGGGCCTGAATCACCGGATACGGCAGGGTGGGTTCGGGCCGTTCCCGCAAGGCCCATTCCTCCGGGGAAAGCACGGGCCATTCGCGCAGCGTGGAAAAGGCCTCCACGCCGGCACCCATATCGTAATACAGCCGGTCGGCACTCATTGCAGACGTGGTTTCCAAAAGCCGTTACAAGGCGTTGGGCACTAAGGCAAAGACAGACCCCAAGACCGTCTGAGCCCGGCTTACCAGATGATGACGCGCTCGCTTTCGGGACGGAACATCGCATCGCCTTCGCATATGCCGAAGGCATCGAAGAACTGCTGGAAATTGCGCAACGTGACGTTTACGCGGTTCTCCGACAGCGAATGCACGTCCAGCTTGGTGCGGCGGGCAATTTCCTCGTCGGTGATGTTGGCCGCCCACACGTGGGCAAATCCCAGGAAGAAGCGCTGGTCGGCGGTGAATCCGTCTATCGGAGCCGGCTCCTGTCCCTTCAGGGCATTGTGCAGCGCCGTATAGGCAATGCTCACGCCGCCGTGGTCGGCAATGTTCTCGCCCAGCGACAGCTCGCCGTTGGCAAACACGCCCGGAAGCACCTCCACTTCGCCATATTGCCTTACCAGCACCTGCGACAACTCGCGGAAGGCCGCGTCGTCGGCATCGGTCCACCAGTTGGCCATATTGCCTTCCTTGTCGAACAGGCGGCCCTGGTCGTCGAATCCGTGAGTCATTTCGTGGCCTATCACCACGCCGATGGCTCCGTAGTTGACGGCATCGTCGGCATCGGGATTGAAGAAGGGCGGCTGCAGAATGGCGGCCGGGAAACAGATTTCGTTGGTGTTGGGATTATAGTAGGCATTCACCGTCTGGGGCGTCATATGCCACTCGGTCTTGTCGGTGGGCTTGCCCAGTTTGGAAAGGTTGTCGCGCACATACCAGGCACTGGCCGCCAAGCGGTTTTCCAGATAACTCAGCGCGGGGTCCACCGTCAGGGTGCTGTAGTCCTTCCACTGGTCGGGATACCCTATTTTCACGGTAAAGTTGGCCAGCTTTTCCCGGGCGTAGGCCTTGGTGCTGTCGGTCATCCAGGAGAGGGAATCGATGTGCTGCCCCAGCGCCACCCGCAGGTTTTCCACCAGCGTCAGCATACGCTTTTTGGACGAGGCCGGGAAATAGCGGTCTACATAGAGTTTGCCCACCGCTTCGCCTAGCACGCTGTTGGGCACGGCCATCGCCCGTTTCCAGCGGGGACGCTGCTCGGTGATGCCGCTCATCTGCCGGCTGAAGAAATCGAAGCTGGCCGCATAGAAATCGTCGCTGAGCGAGCCGCAGCAGCCCTGGATGAACTGTCCCAGCATATAGTCCTTGAGCACCTGCAGGTCGGTATCGGCATACAATCGGGCAAATCCTTCGAAGAACGAGGGCTGCGACACAATCACCGATTCTACGTCGGACAGGCCGATGGCCGACAGGTAGGCCCCGAAGTCGAAGCCGGGGAACCGTTCGGCCAAATCCTTAAGACTCATCGGGTTATACTGGGCAGCTACGTCGCGGCACTGCACGCTGCTCCACGAGAAGGCCGCCAGACGGTCTTCCACCGAAAGGGCGTTGGCCGCCATCTGGGATGCGTTTTCCAGGCCGCACAGGGCGAATATCTGCGCCAGAAATGCCTGATAGCCCTGATGCAAGGCAGCGTTGGCGGGATCGACGTAGTAGTCGCGGTCGCCGATGCCCAGTCCCGACTGGTCCATATAGAGCGCCTGGCGGTTGCAGTCGGCCAGGTCGGAGTGGACATAGGTATCGAAGAAGAACGACGAACCTTGCCGGAAGAACGAGGCCATCACACCCAGCAGTTCCGTCTTGTCGGCGGCCGCCTGAATCTGGTTTATGTAAGGCATCACGGGCTGGCAGCCTTCGGCGTTGCGCCGGGTGGAATCTAGCCCCTGCAGGTACAAATCGACCAGTTTCTGCTCCACCGAACCCGGGCGGGTACGCATCGAGCTCATCGACTGGAACAGTTCGTTCAGGCGTTCCTGGTTCAGTTCGCCCAGCTGGTCGAAACTGCCGTAGCGGGCAAATTCGGCCTTGAGCGGGTTCTTGGCCATCCAACCGCCGTTGGCATAGCGGAAAAAGTCCTCGCCGGGCGCCACGGAGGTGTCCAGGTCGGTCAGGTCTATGGCGGGCACCGGTTCGGTGCGGTGGCCGCAGGAGGCCAGGGCAAACAGGCTTAACATACAGACAATCAGTTTTTTCATAGAATCACGTTTAATTGGCGACAGACCGACACTCCGACGCAGGCCGGGTGTCTGGCTTTCGCGGACATTTCTGTTTACAGAGTCTCGGTGGAGAATTGATAGATAAGCGTCTGGTCGTATTCCTCGCCGGCCCGCAGGATGCAGTCGGGGAAACCGGCCTGGTTGGGACTGTCGGGGAAGAATTCGGGTTCGAAGCAGCAGGCCTCGCGGTAGCCCAGAGGCTTGCCGTCGCAGGAAGGTACTTCGGAGCGCAGATAATTGCCGCTGTAGAACTGTATGCCGGGAGCGTCGGTCCACACGTTCAGGCAGCAGCCGGTAGCTGGAGAACTCATTTCCACGGCCAGCGCCAGGTCGCCGTATTCTTCCTTGTCTATCACAAAGCAATGGTCGTATCCACAGCCGGCTTTCAGCTGCTCGTCGTCGGACTCGATGTCGCGGCCGATGGCCTTGGGCTCGGCAAAATCGAGCGCCGTGCCCTTGACAAAACGGATTTCGCCCGTGGGAATGGCGTCGGGATGGATGGGCACGAACTTGGAGGCGTGGATGCAGAGCTCCTGGTCCAAGATGGTCCCCTGCCCGGAAAGATTGAAGTAGGCGTGGCTGGTAAGGTTCACCGGCGTGTCCTTGTCGGACTTGGCATAGTAATGGATGCTCAGTTCGTTGGTGGCCGACCATCCGTAGCGCACCTTTACCTCCAGGTTGCCGGGATAGCCTTCCTCGCCGTCGGGCGAAAAGTACGAGAATTCCACGCCCTCGGGGTCGACGGCATACTTCCAGTTCTTGGTATTGAAGCCCTCGTTGCCGCCGTGCAGATGGTTTTCGCCGTTGTTGGCAGCCAGCAGATATTCCTCGCCGTTCAGGACAAAGCGCCCTTTGGCTATGCGGTTGGCATAGCGGCCGCAGGAAGCCCCCAGGTAGGTGCCTATGCCGCGGTCGGCCAGATAGCCTTCCACCGAGGGGAATCCCTTCACCACGCGGACGGGACGGCCCTCACGGTCGGGAATCACCACGCCCACCAAAGTGGCGCCGTAACTGCACACTTCCGCCACCGAACCGTTTTCGTTGGTCAGGCGGAACAAAACCACTTCCTGGCCGTCGGGCAGCTGGCCGAACGGCAGTTTTTCGATTTTCAAGCTCATAAGAATAGTAGAAAGTATAAAGTTGAAAGTTTAAAGTTAGCGGACCAGGGTCATATCGGTGTAGACGCCTTGCAGGCGCTTGTCTTCGGCCAGTTCGCGGCAGGCGTAGGTAAACACCGGCCAACCGGTGGCCAGGTGCATCAGCAGCGCCCCGCTGGCCTCCTGACGGTAGCGGGGAATGCGGTCGGCCACTGCCCAGTGCCGGCGGGCGGCGGCATTCACCTGGGCCGTATCCAACACGGTGGCGGAGACCAGCGTCCCCACCCCGTCCTGCCAGGCCTCCAGTTTCTTGTACACCACGGCGTCTACCTCGAGCGGCGAGAACGGCAGCTGCACTTTGGTGGGCACTTCCACCACCTCGTCCAGGTAATAGGCCATTCCATAGGCCTGATGAAACTCTTGCAGGGCCTCTTGCAAGGCCAGCACCATCTCGTCGCGCAGCTGGTAGAGGCGCTCTCGCGACGCGGCCGTGGTCTGACCGGAATAACGGGCCACGAAACCGTCCATATCGGCATCGAGCCAGCGGCCCACCTGCTCCCAGTCGGGCAGCTCGCGCAACTGACCGAAACGGTCGGTTATATATACGAAATCGGACGATTCCAGCTGCTCGAGCCATTGCCGGCACAGGTAGCTGTCGGTCTGCACGGAAAAGTCGCTCATACGCCAGCGGAGCCGGTAGCTTCCGGGCACCGAATCGGTCACCACCACATTCACCTGCATAGAAAAGCGTTCGCTGGACAGCGTGTCGGCCGACTCCAAGACATAGGTCTGATGGGTAAGCCGATAGGGCTGGTATTCCGCACGCAGCCAATGGGCATTGAACACGGCTTCCTGGGCCGGCAGAAGCAAGCTGCCGCAGCAAAGGCAGCCCAGTAGCAGCAATGTCTTTCCTATCGGATTCATAGCGGATTGTTTTCGAGTTGGTATAGCAGCCCGTCGCGCATCAGGCCGTCGTCGCCGTCGGGCAGCCCCAGGGAATGGAGCATAGGCAGGTCTTTTTCCCAGCGGGGCAGGAAATCGTCGGCACCGGAAAGGGTCTGGCGCATTCCTTTTACATAGAGCTCCACGGCGCGCCGGGGCTGACCTTGCAGCCAAGCCACGTGCCCGGCATTCAGGAAATCGTCCAGGATGGGTTCTGCCGCCAGCAGCCGGTCGTAATAGCCGGCCGCCTGGTCGGCACGGCCGCTCTGCATCAGGCACCAGGCGATGGGCCGCCAGCAACGGGGACCGCCTCCCGATAGGAAATCGGCTTTGTAATAGGCGTTCAGGGCTTCGTCGTACCGCTTAAGGTCGGTCAGGCAATGGCCCAGGTTCAGGCAGAACGACACATTTTCGGGCTCGAGGGCGGCGGCCCGCCGATAACAGGCCAAGGCCTCGGCCGTGTGCCCCAGCTGGCGGTGGCAGGCGGCCATCCGCTTGAGGGTCCACACGTTGTCGCCGGCTATGAGGTCGGCCTTTGCGTAATCTTTCAGGGCCTGGTCGAACTGCTGCAGCCGCTGGTAGCAATAGGCCTTTTGCCGCCAGAAGGACGCCTGGTCGGCAAGGGGGGTCTCCAAGGACTCCAGAAACTCCGCCGCCATAGCGTATTGATGTTTTTTGAAACACACCAGAGCCACCCGCTCCCGGTCTTGGTCCGAGGTGAGCAGCCAGGGGCCCAGCCAAGGAGTCAGGAACCAGTCGAACGACTGGGCAAAGGGATTTTCGAGCCGTTTATGGAAGGGGGTGCAATGGAAAAAACGATACAGATCCTGCAGATACAGGTTGGCCATATCGGCGGCAGAAAGGGGACGTCCGTTCGATTCCATCCGACGGGCCTCGGCAAAGGCCTCGCTGTCGGCCCCCAAGCCCACGGCCATCTGCCGGCGATATTCTTCGGGCACGTTCAGCAGGTTCAGACAGAAGGAATATTTGTCGGAAGAGCACATAAATTCGGAACCGGTCACCACTTTGGCAAGGTTCAGTCCCGAGGGCTGGGCGTCCAACTGGGCAAGTCCGTCCAGAGCCGGATGGTGAGAATCGAAGGGCAGGAACCAATGGGCCGGCTCCTGGAAAAAAGGAAAATTCTTCAGCTGGGAGAAGGTGCTCAGATACACGTCTTCGCCGTCGAGTTGCATTTCGGAGAACTCCTGCATCAGCTCGGACATTCCGCCGTCGTCGAAGAGTTCCTGCCAGTCGGCGTCTTCGGGCTTCTGGTCTTCCAGCTTTTGCTGCAGCGTGGACCCCAGGCGGTTCATCTCGGGCAGGAATTCGTCGGTCATCCGACGGTTCAGCTCCTCCACGCTCTTGCTGCGCAGGAAAAAGGTGTATATGGCCACTGCCAGCCGGTGACGGTCGGCATCGTCGAGCAGCAGTCCGACGCGGGAAGTCACCGGAGCGTACCAGCGCAGACGGTCTTCGTAACGGGCCAGCACCAGCAACAGCCCCACCATAGCCCTGGCCTGCGATTCGGGCTGCTCCGATTCGCACAGATCGCACAGGAACAGCAGCTTGCGCTGGTCGAACAGGTGCAGCAGTCCCAGCAGCAGGGCCGACACTGCCTGGGCCTGCTCCATAGCGGTAAGGCAGGGCCACACGTGCGTGCGTATGCGGTTTTCCTCGGCCTGGGTCCACACGGGCGACAGGGTCAGGTAATCGAAAAAACGGCACATCTCCTCGTCGCGGCGGCCCGGCACGGCCTGCAGCAGATTGGTAATGACGGGCCCCGACAACTGGGCACTCACCCGACGCAGGCGGCTGTAATACCATTCGGTCGAAACGCCCATCGCCCATTTGCGGTAGGTTCGGTCGGCCAGGCCGAGCAGGCGGCGGGCCAGGTCGGCCAGCACGTCCGCACGATGCTGGTCGGGACTTCCGTTCAGGGCATACTCCACCAGACAGCGGTAGGTGGTTTCGTCGCGACGCAAGTCGTCGTACGCTTCGCCGAAACCGTTCTGCTGCATCATATAGCCCAAATCGGAAAAGGCCTGACGGAATTCCTGCCGGGCCAGCCGTCCGGCCAGTCCGTCGCGGAGCTGTTTCATTTCTTTCTCTGTCATCGTTTCTATGAACGGTTGTCGCTTCTTTGAATGGTTGCCGCTTCTTTGGGCGGTTGCCGCTTCTTTGAACGGCTGTCGCTCCTTTGGGCGGCTGTCGTTCCTTTGAACGGTTGTCGCTTCTTTGGGCGGCTGTCGCTCCTTTGGGC
>R17__coassemble_514_pt1 | contig 17405 bp, 11 predicted proteins | sample R17__metabat2_high_PE_026 | metagenome-assembled genome bin R17
CCAATTTATTCTGCCCCAACGCCAACCGGCGGCCCGCCGGCTGAAAAAAGCCGCCTTGGCGGCACACACCCACGCTCCCGTCCAGAAAACCGCCGCGACTCAAACCCAAACGGCCGCCCCGCTTCCCCCCGTTTCCGAGACGAACGCGGTTCCTGACTCGGACACGCTTTCGACAAACCCCGAAACGGCCCCGCTTCCCCCCGACCTCAAGGCAAGTCCGTTGTCGGCTCCGCTTCCCACCGACCTCAAGGCAAGTCCGTTGTCGGCTCCGCTTCCCACCGACGAGGAATTGGAGGAGGCCTGGTCGTATTTCCTGGAAGACATTCCGGTAAAGAAAATAAAAATGGTGTATGCCCTTAGCCGCCGCTATCGCGTGTTCCTGCTGAGCAACACCAGCGCCATCCACTTGCGGGCCCTGCGTCAGTTCGACCAAGCCGGCTTCCCGGTGGAGGAATGTTTCGAAAAGTGCTATTGTTCCTACCAGATGCACTGTTCCAAGCCCTATCCGCTCATATTCGAAAAAATGCTGGACGACGCCCAGATCAAGCCCGGGGAAACGCTGTTTGTCGACGACGGGCCGGGCAATTGCGGCACGGCGGCCGCACTGGGTATGCGCGTGTTCAAGGCCATCAGTTCCGAAGACTTTTGCGACAAGCTGTTTCCCGACGTTATGGCCGAGGTGAACGCCGGCCGCTACGACAACCGCCCGTTCCAGGCCTGCGTGGCCACGATGGGATTTTTCGACGGCGTGCATCGCGGACATCGTTGCCTTATGGAGCAACTGCGCGAGGCCGCCCGCCAGCGCCGGATGCCTTCGATGGTGCTCAGTTTCTGGCCTCATCCGCGAAAGGTGGTGCAGACAGGATATTGTCCGCGCTTGCTTACCGACTGTACCGAAAAGCAGGTCTTGCTCAGGTCCTGTGGGGTGGACAAGGCCGAATTGATAGACTTCACGCCCCAGGTGGCCTCTATGTCGGCCCGGGAATTTATGGAAGAAGTGCTGCTCAAGCGCTATAACGTGCGCTGTCTGCTGGTGGGCTACGACCACGGTTTCGGGAAGGGACGTTGCGACAGTTTCCAGGACTACAAGCGATATGGCCACGAATTGGGCATAGAGGTAATTCAGGCCCGGCCGTTTTCGGAAATCTCGGCTCCCGGAAGCTCTGGAAGCTCCAGAAGCCCCGAAAGTTCCGAAGGTCCCGCAGCTCCCGGAAGCCCCGAAGGTCCCGCGGCTCCCGTCAGCCCCGAAGTAGTTTCGACCCCCTGCAGTACCGGCGCGTTTCGCGAAATAAGCTCGTCGTACATACGGCAGTGCCTGGAAAGCCATCGGGTGGCCGATGCCAACGCAATGCTCGGATACGACTTTGCCCTGGCCGGAACGGTGGTGCGGGGCTTCGGCAACGGCAGTCGCCTTGGATTTCCCACGGCCAATTTGGCGCTGGCCAGTCCCGACAAACTGATTCCCGCCAACGGCGTGTATGCCGTCGAGGTGGATGCCTTGGGAAAAACTTTCCAAGGAATGCTCAACATTGGCTGCCGGCCCACGCTTCACAACGGCGACAATCGCAGCATAGAGGTGAATTTGTTCGGTTTCGAAGGCGACCTTTACGGGCAGACGGTCGCCGTCAGGCTGAAGCACTTTGTGCGCGAGGAAAAGGCATTCGACAGTCTGGAGGAACTAAAGGCCCAGCTCCTGGCCGACCGCGAGGCAATCCAACGGCTGGCATCGGCCGGAAGCGACTGACGGCTCGAAAACCTGCAGCAAACATATAGTGACCAAGGCAGAAAACCTGCCGTAAGCAATCAGTGATATGGATTCAGTTAAGTACCAACCTTCGCATATGCCGACGGCACCCCGGCCGGTGATAGGGCTGACGGGCAATTTCAGTGCCGACAAAGGCCAGCAGCTGTTGGCCGACGCGTATATACAGGCAGTGGTGCAGTCGGGCGCGGTGCCCGTGGTGCTTCCGCCGGTGGCTGTTTGCGAAGTCGGATCAAGGTGCCAGGAGTGCTGCAACGAGCTTACGGAACCTGCGAATCCGGCGGCAGCCCCCGCGTTGGACAATGCTGCCCTGGACGCATTGCTCAGCCGCTTGGATGCACTGGTGTTTACCGGCGGCGGCGATTTTTCGGCCCGGGTGCTGGGCGAGCCGCGTCATCCGGCGGCAGGGCCCGAGAATCTCCGGCGCGACGAGTTCGAATTGCAGCTTATGAAGCGCGCTATAGAGCATCAAATGCCCATTTTGGGAATTTGCCGTGGGCATCAGTTGCTCAATCTGGCGCTGGGAGGCACGCTGTACCAGGACTTGCCTTCGCAGTTCGAGACAAGCGGGAAGCCGGCCGACTGCGTTGAATTGCTTCCGCACAACCAGAAGGCAGCGCGCGACCAGGCCTCCCACCCGGTGGATTTGGTGCCGGGAACGGTACTGTTGTCGGTTGTGGCAGCTGTCGATAAGAACGGATCTATTTGTCCCGAAGCCGTCTGCCATCCGTCGTCTGCGAACGCCCCGTCGGACGAGAACCAAGGTATTTGCCTGCAAGTGAATTCCTTCCATCATCAGGCCGTGCGCGACGTGGCGCCCGGCTTGCGCGTCGCCGCCTGTTCGCCCGACGGCGTGGTGGAGGCAGTGGAATCGACCGAATTCAAACCCTTCATTGGCGTGCAATGGCATCCCGAGTGCCTGACGCAGACGCAGCCCGTCCAACGGCGGCTGTTCCGCTGGCTGGCAGAGCAGGCGCAGCTTTATCGTCAGGCCCGGCAGTGTCAGCAGCAAGCCGTCAGTTTCGATGCCCACTGCGACGCCCCGATGTTTTTCGAAGGCCGATACGACATAGTGGACGGCGGCGGGATTGAGCGCGGCAAGATAGATTTCGATGCCGTAGGCGACGAAAAGCTCGAGTGGGTCCCCTCGCGCGTGTGCGTGAAGAAAATGCAGACCGGCGGCCTGGACAGCGTGGTGGCCGCCGCCTACCTCAAACAGTTGGGTCGCGACGACGAATCGTTGGCGGCGGCCACCGCCAAGGCACGTCGCCTGTTGTCGCAGGTGGAAAGCCAGGTGGCTCTTCACCCCGACGTGGTGGGGCTGGCCCGCACGCCCGACGACATTGTGCGCCTCAAATCGGAAGGTCGCAAAGCCGTGCTTCTGGGTATCGAAAACGCATACGCCTTGGGCAAAGACCTGTCGCTGGTAGACGAGTTTGCCGACCGGGGCGTGGTGTATATGACGCTTTGCCACAACGGCCACAACGACGTGTGCGACTCGGCTTCGGAACAAGACCGTCCCGAATACAACGGCCTGAGCGCCTTCGGACGCGAGGTGGTGGCCGCGATGAACCGCCGGGGAATCCTGGTGGACGTGTCGCACGCCTCCGAAAAGACCTTCTACGATGCCGTGGAATGTTCCCGGGTGCCCATTGTGGCCACCCATTCGTCGGTATGGGAACTTTGTCGCCACCGGCGCAACCTAAAGGACGACCAGATACGGCTGCTGGCCCGAACCGGCGGCGTGATGGGCATTTGTATGTACGACGGCTTCCTTGCGAAGGAACGCATTCCAAATGTGAACGATATAGTTTCGCACATAGATTACGTGTGCCGGCTGGTGGGCGTGGACTATGTGGGATTGGGAAGCGATTTCGACGGAGGCGGCGGCGTGCCCGGCTGCAACGATTCGGCCGAACTGTTCAACATTACCCGCGCCCTGGTGGCCCGTGGATATTCCCAGGAAGACATTACCAAGATATTGGGCGGAAATTTCCTGCGCGTGATGCGTCAGGCACAGGACTTTGCCCACAAATAACTTACCAAATGAAAAGATTCTCAGCAGGTTTGCTCTTGTTGGCCGCTCTTGTGTGCGTTTCGTGCAGCGGGCGCAGCCGGCAGAAAACGGTGAATGTGGTTCAGGTGCCGGTATTCTGTGCCGACAGCGCCTATGCCTATCTGGCATCCCAGTTGGAATTCGGCTGGCGCGTGCCTGGCACTCAGGGCCATCGCGATTGCGGCGACTGGCTGTGCGCCCGGCTGCAGCATTTCGGGGCCGTGGTGGAAGAACAGTTGGGCGAGACCAAGCTGTACGACGGCCGTCGCATTCCGGTGCGCAACATTATGGCCTCGTTCCAACCCGAAAATACCCGACGTGTATTGCTGTGCGCCCATTGGGACAGCCGCCCCTGGTGCGACCGCGAGCCCGGTGCCGCCCGGCGCTATGCCGACTGTTCGCTTTCGCCTTCGGCCGACAAGCCGGGCGTTATGGGTGCCAACGACGGGGCCAGCGGCGTGGCCGTATTGCTGGAAGTGGCCCGTCAGCTGCAAGCGCAAATGCCTGAAATAGGAATAGATATAGTGTTCTTCGATGCTGAGGACTGCGGCGCTCCCGACTGGGCCGACAGCAAAGCTGTCAACGACTGGTGCCTGGGTGCACAGTACTGGGCAAAGCATCTGCCGGCCCGTATGCGCGCCGATGCCTTTGGCATCCTGCTGGATATGGTGGGCGGCCGCAGGGCAGTGTTTATGTGGGACTACCTGTCGGCCCGTCAGGCGCGGCCCGTGGCCGAAAAAGTGTGGTCGACGGCGCAGGCCCTGGGCTATGGCCATCTGTTCCAGAACGGCGACGGCGGTATGCTCACCGACGATCATCAGTACGTGAATTCGCTGGCGGGTATTCCCTGCATCGACATTGTGGATTACGACGATATGCGGGGCGGATTTGCCGAGTCCTGGCACACGGCCCACGACGACCTGGCCCACATAGACGGGGAAACCCTGCAGGCGGTGGGCCAGACCTTGCTGCAGGTTATCTATAACGAATAGTTTCCCGGAGTCAGCTTAAGAGAATGCCCCGGAAAATTTCAAGGAAATTTCCCAAGGGAACTCGCTGACAGATACGTTACCACTATGCTGAAACCTTTTCTGCAGGCAGGCCGGTTGGAAGCCGGTTGCGACGAGGCCGGGCGCGGATGCCTGGCCGGACCGGTGTATGCCGCTGCCGTGGTGCTGCCCGAGCAGCCTTCGGCCGACGTCCTGCAAGCCGCCTTGCAGGAGGGCGACGAGGCGCGAATGCAGTGGGCCGAGGATTGGCAGTTGCTCACTTCGCTTCTGAACGACTCCAAGCAGCTCACCGAAAAACAACGTTACAGACTGCGTCCCGCCATTCAGCGGGTGGCCACGGCCTGGGCGGTGGGCATTGTGTCGGCCGCCGAGATAGACTGCATAGACATCCTGAACGCATCATTGCTGGCTATGCACAGGGCGGTGGCGGCGCTCAATGTCCGTCCCGGGCATTTGCTGATAGACGGAAACCGCTGGCGCACGCCTGCGCAGATGCGCCTGCACCGCTTGCTGCCAAAGGGCGCGCCGCTGTCTGATCTGACGCCCGAGGTTACGGGCCTTCCCTCGGACTACCCGGATATTCCGGCTACGCAGGTGGTGCACGGCGATGCCACCTATATGGCCATTGCAGCGGCCTCGGTGCTGGCCAAGACCGGCCGTGACGACTGTATGACGGAGTTGCACCGGCAGTATCCGCAGTATGGCTGGGACCGGAACAAGGGATATCCCACCGAGGCGCATCGGCAGGCCATCCGGCAGACCGGCGCGTCGCCCTGGCACCGCCAAAGCTTCGACCTGACGGGCGAAGACACGCAGCTGAGTCTGTTCTAAATAACGCCCCCCTTAGAATCAGAACCTTAGCCAGTTACAAACAAACAACACCTCGCCGCTTCCAACATTGATTTGCAGGTTTGGACTGCCTTTGTTACTTTCGCCGCCCATACTTGAACGGATGGATTTGCCCGTTTTGAGCGGGCAGGTCTGTTGCCATTCCAACAACGAACTCGCTCATTGTCGACAAAATGAAAAAGATTAACCTTCTGGCCACCACGCTTCTGGCTGCGGCCCTGGTACTGCCCGCCTCGGCAGAAGACATTGTGAAGACCGGTTTCAATTTCGGCGTCCTGCCGGCCGTTTCGTATAGTTCCGACCAGGGATTCCAGTACGGAGCCATCGTGAACCTGTTCCACTACGGCGATGGCAGCCGCTATCCCGCCTACGACCATTCCCTGTATCTGGAAGCGTCGAAATACACCAAAGGCACGTCGGTGCTGCGCTTCTACTACGATTCCGACCGCCTTATAGACGGCATCAACACCTTTGTAGACCTGGGCTACATAGGCAATTCCATGCAAGACTTCTACGGATTCAACGGATACCGTTCGTACTACAACTCCGACATTGCCAAGAACGCCGAAAGCGCACTCTACAACCGCGGGTTCTACAAAATGCAGCAGAACAAGCTGTATTTCCAGGCCGACCTGCGTGGCAGTCTGGGCCTGGACAACCTGTACTGGGTGGCCGGCCTGGGCTATTACCACTACACGGTGGGCGACCTGAATTTCGACAAACTGAACAAGGGCAAGTCCGACGACAAGAAACTGCCCGAGAACGTGCCCAGCCTGTACGATCTGTATTGCGCCAACGGGCTTATCTCGGCCGACGAGGCCGACGGCGGCAACCTGGGCCTGGTGAAGGCCGGCATCACCTACGATTCGCGCAACGCCAAGTCCAATCCCAGCAAGGGCATCTACACGGAGGCAATGCTGGAATATGCCGTTCCGGGCGTGAGCGAGTCGTCCTATCTGGCCTATTCACTGACGCACCGCCAGTATTTCGGACTTCTGCCCGACCGTCTGAACCTGGCCTACCGGGTGGACGTGCAGGGAACCATAGGCAGCAACAAAATGCCCTTCTACCGTCTGCCCCAGCTGATGGGCAACTTTACCCGCCGCTCGATGACCACCGGCCTGGGCGGTGCCTACACGCTCCGCGGCGCCCTGCTGAACCGTGTGGTGGGCGACGGCTTTGCCCTGGCCAACCTGGAACTGCGCTGGAAGGTGGTTAAGTTTACCGTGGGCAAGCAGAACATCTACGTAGGCCTGAATCCCTTTGTGGACGCCGGCTATGTGTTCGATCCCATCGACTTGGAACTGAACGAATTGCAGAAGCAGTCGTGTATGCTCACGGGCGAGAAGGACGGCATCCATACCACGGCGGGCTGCGGCCTTAAGCTGGCTATGAACGAAAACTTCGTGGTGTCGTGCGACGTGGGCAAGGCCCTGAATGAGCAAGACAACGACGGCCTGGGCGTGTACATTGCGCTTAACTACTTGTTCTGATTGAACCCTGTTTCCTAATTGTCCGGCTAATACAGGCAATTGCCCGTTTCCGGAGTCAACCATTTTAGAATTACCCCGACCGATATGGCCAAAAAGACCTCTTTCCTCGGACTGCTGGCGCGCCTGATTCCTCCCTACAAGAAGCAGGTGGCGCTGAATATCCTCAACAACCTGCTGTCGACCATATTCAGCCTGTTTTCGTTTGCGCTTATCATACCGGTGCTGGAAATATTGTTCCAGCTGAACGAGGCCACCTATCCCTTCCACGAAAACGTGTGGAGCCTGCCGCTGGGCGATTTGCCCTCGGCCCTGAAAGACAATTTCTACCATTATCTGGTGGGCACCATCGATGCCCACGGCGGCGGGTTCACCCTCTTGCTGCTGGGCGGCATTATGTCGGTAATGACGCTGTTCAAGACAGGCTTTATGTACCTGGCGTCGGTGAATATGATTACCATCCGCACGTCGGTGCTGCGCGACCTGCGCCAGATGATATACGGCAAGATACTTTCGCTGCCGCTGGGATTCTTCTCGGAAGAGCGCAAGGGCGACATCATTGCCCGTATGTCGGGCGACGTGACCGAGGTGGAGGCCTCGGTGATGAATTCGCTGGATATGCTGTTCAAGAACCTGATAATGATAGTCATATACTTTGCCACGCTTATACTGCTCAGCTGGAAGCTGACGCTGTTTGTGCTGGTGCTGCTGCCGGTGGCCATCGTGCTGCTGGGCGGCGTGAGCAAGCAGCTCAAGAAGCCTTCGCGCGACGGGCAGAACAAGTGGGGCGAAATACTGGCGCAGATAGAGGAAACCCTGTCGGGCCTGCGCATTGTGAAGGCCTTCAATGCCGAAGGACAGATAGCCGAGCGCTTCAATACCGAGAACAACACGTTGCGCCGCATTACGCAGCGCATTTTCCGGCGTCAGCAGCTGGCCCATCCTATGAGCGAATTCCTGGGAACGATGATCATAGTGGTGGTGCTGTGGTTCGGCGGCACGCTCATTCTGGGCGGACACGGCGGCATTTCGGCCCCGGTGTTCATCTACTACCTGGTTATTTTCTACAGCATCATCAATCCGGCCAAGTCGTTCTCGCAGGCCTGGTACAGCATCGAAAAGGGTATGGCGTCGATGGAACGCATCGACAAGATACTGCTGGCCGAAAACACCATAAAGGAAGCTGAGTATCCTCAGGCAGTGGACGGATTCCACCAAGGCATTGTGTACGACGACGTGTCGTTCCGCTACGGCGAGGGCGGTGCCGATGCCAACCGTATGGTGCTCAAACACATCCATCTGGAAGTGCCCAAGGGAAAGACGGTGGCGCTGGTGGGCCCGTCGGGCGGCGGAAAGTCCACGCTGGCCGACTTGCTGCCGCGTTTCTACGACGTCACCGAGGGCCGCATCACAGTAGATGGCACCGACATACGCGATATGCGGGTGCACGATTTGCGCGCCCTTATGGGCAACGTAAACCAAGAGGCCATCCTGTTCAACGACACCTTCTTCAACAACATTGCTTTCGGTATGCCCGAGGCCACGATGGAGCAGGTAATGGAGGCGGCCCGCATTGCCAATGCCCACGACTTTATAATGGCCACGCCCGACGGCTACCAGACCAACATCGGCGACCGCGGCGGCAAACTGTCGGGCGGACAGCGGCAGCGCATAAGCATTGCGCGGGCCATCCTCAAGAATCCGCCCATCCTTATTTTGGACGAGGCCACCTCGGCCCTGGACACCGAATCGGAAAAGCTGGTGCAGAGCGCGCTGGAAAACCTTATGCGCAACCGCACCACGCTGGTAATTGCGCACCGGCTGTCTACCATCTGCAAGGCCGACCTTATCTGCGTCGTGTCGGAGGGCGAGATAGTGGAGCGCGGCACGCACGAGCAGCTGCTGGCCCTGAACGGCATTTACAAGCGCCTTTGCGACTTGCAGGCCACCGGTCCGGCCTCCGAAAGAATCCAGGCATAAAGAGAATTTAAAACCATAACCCAATGAAACGGACTATCATCATCACCGGCGGTGCGGGCTTCATAGGAAGCCACGTGGTGCGGCTGTTTGTGAACAAGTATCCCGAGTACCACATTATCAATGTGGACAAGCTCACCTATGCCGGCAATCTGGCCAACCTGAAGGACGTCGAAGACAAACCCAACTACACCTTTGTAAAGGCCGACATCTGCGATTTCGACCTTATTTACAAGCTTATGCAGGACCATTGCGTGGACGGCATTGTGCATCTGGCGGCCGAAAGCCACGTGGACCGCAGCATAAAGGACCCCTTTACTTTTGCCCGCACCAACGTAATGGGTACGCTCAGTCTGTTGCAGGCGGCCAAGCTGTATTGGGAAAGCCAGCCCGAAAAGTACGAGGGCAAGCGCTTTTACCACATTTCCACCGACGAGGTGTACGGCGCGCTGGAAATGACTCATCCCGAGGGCATCGAGCCGCCCTTCACCACCAAGGCGTCGAGCAGCGAGCAGCACCTGGCCTACGGCGACAAGTTCTTCACCGAAGACCTGAAATACCAGCCCCATAGCCCCTACAGCGCTTCCAAGGCCTCGTCGGACCACTTTGTGAGGGCCTTCCACGACACCTACGGAATGCCCACCATCGTTACCAACTGTTCCAACAACTACGGCCCGTACCAGTTCCCCGAAAAGCTAATTCCGCTGTTCATAAACAACATCCGTCACCGCAAGCCGCTGCCCGTGTACGGCAAGGGCGAAAACGTGCGCGACTGGCTGTTTGTGGAAGACCACGCCCGTGCCATCGACCTTATTTTCCATAAGGGCACCGTGGCCGACACGTACAACATAGGCGGATTCAACGAGTGGAAGAACATCGACATTATAAAGGTGGTAATCAAGACTGTCGACCGTCTGCTGGGCCGCGCCGAGGGCGAGGATATGGACCTGATTACCTATGTAACCGACCGCCTGGGCCACGATGCCCGCTACGCCATCGATTCGTCCAAATTGCAGAAAGAACTGGGCTGGGAGCCCTCGCTGCAATTCGAGGAAGGCATTGAAAAAACCGTGAAATGGTATCTCGAAAACCAGGAGTGGATGGACAACATCACTTCCGGCGAATACGAGAAATATTACGAAAGTATGTATGCCAACCGCTGACGCTGCTTCCGTATTTCCCGAAAACTCCCGCCAGCACAACGACAGCTCTCCGACAACCGCCTTGGAACAGCATTGGTTCATAGGGTACACCCGTTCCTGCCAGGAACGCAAGGTGGCCCAGGCACTCAGTGCTTTGGGCGTGGAGAATTACCTGCCCATACAGCAGGTAGTGCGTCAGTGGAGCGACCGCAAAAAAAAGGTGGACAAGCTGGTGCTGCCCGGTATGGTGTTTGTGCACACCGACGAGCCGACCCGCGTGAAACTGCTCTCGCAGGTGTACGGGCTGCGGGCCTATATGACCCGCGGCGGTGCCCATACGCCGGTGTGGGTGCCCGACGTCCAGCTGCAGATGTTCCAGCATATGGTTATGTACGGCCGGGAGGAAGTGTCCGTAACGTCGGACTACTTTGCCCCGGGCGACCGGGTAAGGGTGGTGAGCGGCCCCCTGAAGGGCTTGGAGTGCGAACTTATCAATCTGCAGGGACGCCAGATGGCCTCCATCCGCCTGGCAATGCTGGGCACGGCTATGGTGGAAATTTCGCTGGGCGAATTGGAAAAAATAGGTTCCGAAACGCAAATAAAAGATTAAATTTTGCCGAAGTCCGATTTTTTTTTTTAGGTATTTTCCCAACGGAAATAATACCTATTTTTGCGCCGGGCCCCGGAATTCCCGTGGTCTGCTAACCGAGAATTGATGAACAGACTTGTACGCCGTCTTTCCAAATACGTAAATACCTACCTGGATACCAGAATAATCTATCTGATAGACTTGTTCTTGTCGATGCTGGCATCGGTGGCGTCGATAGTGGTGCTGAGGGTAGTATTGGATGCCCTTCCCCAGCATTATATCCTGCGTACCGTTCCCGGCGCCGGTTTCGGATTGCAGTGGACGGTAGTAGGATTGGTTTGTTCGGCGGTTTCGTTTGCCCTTTTGCGTAGCTATCGCGTAATAATCCGGCATTCCTCCCTTAAGGACTTGTTGCGCCTAGGCTTGGCGGCCCTGCTCAAGTCGCTGCTTATGCTGTTGCTGGCCGTGCTGGTAGAGCGCCTGACGGTGACCATCTGGTGTGTGCTGGCGCTTGATTTCTTCCTTACCTTATTCTTCCTGGAATTGGGGCGGTTGTTTATGATTCTGGCCTACAGTGCCATAATCAACCGATTGAACAAGAAAAAACCCCGGCAGCACATTCTGGTGTACGGCACTTCCGACAAGTCGGTGGCCCTGGTTACCCGGCTGGGCAATTCGCCCCACTACCAGGTGCTCGGTTTCCTGGTGAGCGACGGCCAGGAGCACGACTACCGGCTGATGGACCTTCCCGTTTTCGACGTGGCTGCGGCCCGGCAGGAATTCAGCCGTCCCGAGGCGGTGGCTGGCATACTGTTTGCTGCCGAGCAGGAGGCCCGTGCCGAAAAAGAAGGCGTGGTGGCCTTTGCCGTCGCCCACGGCATCAAGGTGTTTGTGGCTCCCACCATAGACGAACTGGCCGGCGGCAACCTGTCGTTCGCCAACATCCGCAACATTAAGATAGAAGACCTGCTCTGCCGTCCCGAGATAAAGATTTCGATGCAGGAGATTCAGCAGAATTTCTGTGGCAAGGTAGTAATGGTTACCGGCGCCGCCGGGAGCATCGGTTCGGAATTGTGCCGTCAGCTGGCCGGCTTCGGCATAAAGCAGCTCATATTGTTCGACAATGCCGAGACGCCTATGCACAACCTTCGGCTGGAGCTGGAAGACACCTTCCCCAACCTGGATTTCGTGCCCGTCATAGGCGACGTGCGTCAGAGTCCGCGGCTCGACTACGTGTTCCGCAAATGGCACCCGCAGGTGGTGTTCCACGCGGCCGCCTACAAGCACGTGCCGCTTATGGAGGAAAACCCCTGCGAAGCCGTGCTGGTGAACGTGCAGGGCACGCGTAACGTGGCCGAAAAATGCCTGGAATACCAAGTGGAGAAAATGGTGATGATTTCCACCGACAAGGCGGTGAATCCCACCAACATAATGGGCTGCACCAAGCGCTTGGCCGAAATGTATGTGCAAAGTCTGGGGCTGGCCCTTACCAACGGAACCCTGACAGGCCCGACGCGCTTTGTCACCACCCGTTTCGGCAACGTGCTGGGATCGAACGGCTCGGTAATACCGCGTTTCCGCGACCAGATTCTGCACGGCGGTCCGGTGACGGTGACCGACCCGCGCATAAACCGCTTCTTTATGACCATACCCGAGGCCTGCCGTCTGGTAATGGAAGCCGCCACCCTGAGTATGGGCAACCAGATTTTCGTGTTCGATATGGGCGAGCCGGTGCTCATCGACACCCTGGCGCGGCGTATGATAGAACTTTCGGGCCTGAAACCCGACGAGGATATAAAGGTGGAATACACCGGCTTGCGTCCGGGCGAGAAGCTGTACGAAGAAGTGCTCTCCAATGCCGAGAACACCCTGCCCACCAGCCACGACCGCATACGCATTGCCAAGGTGCGCGACTGCGACTACCAGGAGGCGCTTCGGGTTACCGACCAACTCTACGACTATTCGATGCGCGTGGACATTCCCCCTATGGTGAAACTTATGAAGCAGGCTGTGCCCGAATACGTAAGCAACAATTCCGAATTCGAAATTTACGACAGATGATAAACATAGTGCTGGCAGCGGGTTATGCCACCCGTATGTATCCGCTCACCGAGAACTTTCCCAAGCCGCTGCTTGCCATAGGCGGCCGCACCATCCTGGACCGGATGCTCTCCGATTTGGACGCCATCGACGGCATAAGTCGCCACATAATTGTAACCAACCACAAGTTTGCCGCTTGTTTTGAGGAGTGGAAGTCCAAGGCCCGCTACACCAAGCCCATCGATATCATAGACGACGGTTCTGTCGACAACGAGCACCGCATAGGGGCCGTGAAGGATTTGCTGCTGGCCATAGATCTGCTCGAAAGGGAGGCCTCGGCCCAGGGAAAATCCTTCGACGACGATTTGATGGTGATGGCTGCCGACAACGTGCTGGACTTCAGTTTCCGTTCCTACGTGGAGGCCTTCGCCACCGCCGGCACCTCTATGATAATGTGCTACCGCGAGCCCTCGCTGCAGGTGTTGCAGCGCTGCGGCGTGGTAAGTCTGGAAGAGCCCTCGCACCGGGTGCTGTCTATGGAGGAAAAGCCCCGCGAGCCCAAGTCGCCCTGGGTGGTGCCGCCCTTCTATTTGTACCACAGCCGCGATTTGCCCCTTATAAAGGGCGCCATAGACAATGGCTGCGGCTACGATGCGCCCGGCAACCTGGTGCATTACCTGTGCGGCCGCACCGCGCTCCACGCCTTCGAAATGCCGGGCCGCCGCTACGACATAGGCAACCTGGAGACCTACGAAAAAATGAAGGACGCCCAAATCTGAGCGTCCTTTTTTTTGGCCCGTTCTGCTTCCTGTTGGCATTGGCAGATAAGGAGGTTATTCCAAACGAAAAATTGCCGTAAATCAGCGGAATCTATAAATTTTATCAAGATTCCGCAGGTTTCCGCACTTTTTGTTATATTTGCGCCAAACTTAATTCGAAGTGGTATGCTTATCGGTAGAGAAAAAGAATGTCAGGTTTTGCGAAGTGCGCTGACAGAGGAATACTCGCAATTTATTGCCGTGTATGGAAGAAGGCGTGTCGGGAAAACATTCCTTATCAGGGAATCCTTCGACTATGCGTTTGACTTTCAGTTCACCGGCTCTGCAAAGACGTCCTCAAAGAAACAGCTTGCAAGATTCAGAAGGGCCCTTAAGGAGCAGGGACAGGTCGATACACCCGCTTTTACCAATTGGGGCGATGCATTCGGGGAACTCAGACGCTTCATAACCCATCTTCCGGAAGGGAAAAAGGTCATATTTCTGGATGAACTTCCTTGGATGGATGCTCCCAGATCGGGCTTTTTGAGTGAACTGGAGTCGTTCTGGAACGGATGGGCATCGGCCAGAAAGGATATCATATTCGTTGTGTGCGGGAGCAGCACTTCCTGGATGGTCAAAAAGATTATAAAGAACAAAGGTGGCCTGCACAACAGGCTCACCCATCGTATTGCTCTCAAGCCGTTCAGTCTGGGCCTCTGCGAGCAATTCTGCATTTCCAGAGGCATTCAACTGACTCGCAAGCAGATACTTGAGGCCTATATGATTTTCGGAGGCATTCCGTATTATTGGAGCCTTCTGCGTCGTGGGGTAAGCATCACTCAAGAGATAGACCGGCTGATTTTTGCCGAAGACGGTGAATTGCACGATGAGTTTGAGATGCTTTACTCCGCACTTTTCAAAAAACCGCAGAAATATGTGGAAGTTATTGAATTGCTGGCGGCAAAACGCAAAGGCCTTACGCGAAATGAGATGCTCGATGCCGGCAATTTCGAAGATAACGGTGCCTTCTCGGAAATTCTTAATGATCTCGAATGGTGCGGATTCATAAGGAGTTACAATATGATAGGGTACGAGGCGAAGATGAAAATCTACCAGTTGGTGGATCATTTCACCTTGTTCTATTATGACTTCGTTAAAGGACCTCGGCACGGCTCCAATTACTGGTCTTCCTTGCTGGGTACGCCTCGCTACAATTCCTGGTGCGGGCTGGCCTTCGAAAGGGTGTGTCTCTGGCACGTGGACCAGATAAAGATGAAGCTCGGCATCACCGGCATAGTTTCCAGCGAGTACGCGTGGAAATATGCGGGAGACAAGGAAAAAGGAATCAAGGGTATGCAGATAGACCTCCTGATTGACCGCGCTGATGGAATAGTGAACCTTTGTGAAATCAAGGACTACAAAGCCCCGTTCCCCATTTCGGCAGAATATGCTCAAGAGCTGGAACGCCGCCGAAGCGTCTTTGCGGCAGTGACAGAGACCAAAAGCGCAATCCATACCGTTATGATTACGGCAGAGGGCCTGGCCCAAAACAGTCAGAATAACTCGGTTGTCCAAAACGAGGTCTCACTGGCTGATTTGTTCCAAGTATAATTCTAATGTCCACCATCTTAAGAGATTCGACACTATTTCCAAATACGGATAACGAATATGGAAAAGAAGAAAATAGTCGTGCTCTCCGGAGCCGGAATAAGCGTAGAGTCGGGCCTTCAGACCTTCCGCGGGGGTGACGGCCTTTGGGACAATTACCCCGTGGAGGAGATTTGCAGCATCGACGGCTGGCGCAGGGATCCCGCCAAGGTGACGGAATTCTACAACATCCGCCGCGCGCAGCTTGCCGAGGTGGAGCCGAACGAGGCGCATAGGATTCTTGCCGAGATGCAGGAAGACTACGACGTGCGCATCGTCACCCAGAACGTGGACAACCTGCACGAGCGCGCCGGGAGCCGCAGCGTGCTGCATCTGCACGGCGAACTTACCAAGGTGCGCCCGCAGGACTGCTGCACCGAACAGGACGGCTTCTCAACCGACTACATACAGGATATCGGCTATGCGCCGGTGAAAATCGGCGACGTGGGCGGCCCTCGTCAGAGGCAACTCCGCCCGCACGTTGTGTTTTTCGGCGAGGCCGTTCCGAACCTCAGCAAGGCCGCACGCCTTGTCCAGCAGGCCGATGTGCTGCTCATCATAGGCACTTCGCTGGCCGTTTACCCCGCCGCCGGCCTCGTGCATTATGCCCCTGACGGCTGCGACATCTATATGATTGACCCCAGCGACGATGCGGCCGGAATGGTGCCCGGCGTCACGCACATCAGGAAGGTCGCCACCGAAGGGATGCGGGAGCTCAGGGAGATAATCTCATCAAATCCAGAGTGCGGGGAGATTGGATGAATATCAGCTGGCCGTTGTCTTGATTTTTATCTGAACGGGCGTAAAGTCGCCGGATTTCTTGTAATTTTGTGAGCATTAAAAATGTTATCGATATGAACAGCACGAATCTCAGCAACCCCGGAAAATGGTTCACGGAGTTTGACCCCCAAGGCAACTGCACCAAGGCCGTGTATGACAAGTCGTACCGGGAGTTGCTCGGATTCGCTTCCGAAGAGGAGTACGCCGACGCACAGTCCTCCTGGACCTCCGCCATCCATCCCGACGACGAGCAGAGGGTGAACGCTCACCTGCTGGACTGCCTCGGAAAGCATCCCGAGGGGAAGGACTATGACATCGAGTACCGAATGATGACAAAGAAAGGCTACAGGTGGTTCCACGACTACGGCCGCTGCATCCGCCGCGAGGACGGATCCGTCGCCCGCTGCGACGGCGTCGCGTTCGACATCCAGGACACCGTGGACAAGGTGGGTGCCTACAACGTCATCCAGAAGCATCAGCATTTCCTTGGTGCAATACCCCTATCCTCCGACATCCTCACCAAGGCCAACATCGGTCTCTGGGCGTTCGAGCTCGACGAGGGACTGCCGCCCAGGATGTACGTGGACGAGGCGATGCTGGGTCTGATCGGTCTGACAGAGCAGATTCCGCCGGAGGAGACCTACCACGCCTGGTACGACCATATCGACCCTTCCTGCTACGACCTTGTCGCCGAGTCGGTGGAGAAGATGACCGCGGGCGAACACGCGGAGGTGCAGTACCCCTGGCATCACCCCGGCGGAGAAACGTGGATCGTGCGTTGCGGAGGCGTGAGAAACTTCGAATACACCAAGGGCGTCCGCATCGAGGGCACGCACCAGAACGTGACCGCGCTGCTGCACTATCAGGCTGCGGAGCTGGCGTCGACAAAGGAGAAGCTCGCCGAGCAGAGCGTCATTGCCAATTACTTCCTGGAGCCTTTCGTATCCGCGTACTACGTGGGTCTGAAAGACAAGTCCTGCCAGATTCTCCGGCGTACCGAAGAACTTGAGAAGGACTATCCCATCGTCACAAATTTCGAGGATTCCCTCGAGAAGTACATCACCAACGCTGTTCACCCCGACGACAAAGACAAGGTCAGGAAAGCTGTGGCCATAGATTATATGCAGAGCCAACTGGCTGCCAAGAAGGAATATACGCTCACTTTCAGGTGCTTCGTGGATGGGGAGGAGAGAATCTACCGTCTCAGCGTCATCCGCGGCGCGGACAGGGACCACGCGGCCTTCGGCTTCACGGACATAACGGACGAGGTGGAGAAGGAGCGCGAGCAGCAGCGGCAGCTGGCTG
>R17__coassemble_526_pt1 | contig 17065 bp, 12 predicted proteins | sample R17__metabat2_high_PE_026 | metagenome-assembled genome bin R17
GCCGATTTCGCGCCCGGAAATGGCGTTTATCCCCGAACCGGGCGCAGAAAGGCCGGTTCGGTTATTTCAGCCGGCTTTTTATTTCCTCCAGGTCGGAATGCATTTCGCTCAGTTTGGCGCGGATGTCGTCTTCGTTGTCGGCCACCATCGCGTCCACGAAAATGGAATTCAGCAGCGACATCCCTATAATGCAGCCCACAATGAGTATTCCGCAGAAATACAGGCGTATCAGATGGCCCCAGGGCTGCCCCATCGCCTCCACCACCGTATCCGGAATCTCGTTCCAGCCCTCGCCGGTGAAAATCCGGAACGTGGAGTAGATGGCATCCATCGGCGTGGCAAAAAACTCGGGCACCGATTCGCGGAACAGGGAGCAGCTTATCATCGCGAACATAAAAATCAGGATCATCATTCCCAGCAGTACCGAGAAGGACTGCTTCAGAGCGTTGACAAAGTTGCGGGCAATCTGAGTGAAACCCGGAAAGACGTGGACCAGCCGGAAAAAGCGGAACACCCGGAACACCCGGAGCACCAGCACGGCGGAAAAATTCATCATTCCAACCGGCACGAACAGGCTGGCAAGCGACGGCAGCGACAAGATTACCAACGTTCCGTCCAGCCGGTTCCAACCCGAGCTCCAATATCCCTTAAATCCATAGCAGAGGTGCTTCACCACCATTTCTACCACAAAAATGACGGTGCAGCACAGGTCGAGCGTGTTCACAATCGGGTGGTCGATGCCGCATTCCTGCAGAAAAAGGATTACGGCATTCAGCACGATGATTACGAGAATCAGTTTCTCGTTCAGGAACGGGTTTTTGCTGGAAATTTTCATAACGGATGGTTTGACGGAGCCGGAGCCATTCGGCAGCCACAAAATGCCCGGCAGCCACTGGAATTCCGACGACGCGCAAAAGTAAAAAAGATTTGACAAAGCCCGGCAAAACCCTATTTTTGCCCGCCGATAAACACGCTTCTATGAAACACCTTCTGCGGCATTTCCTGCTCCTTCTGCCCCTGGGCTTGGCCCTGACGTTCGGGGCCTGCCGCGACGCCGGCTCGCAAGACAATCCGCTCGACACCAGCCCGCAAAGCGGCCCATACGTCACCGCCTCCACACAAAACGATCCCTATAACGCCACCTCGGTAGAAGAACTGGCCGGGCAGCGCGTGGCCGTCAATCTGGGTTCCGTCCACGATGCCGACCTGTCGGTTCGCGGCGGCTACAATCTCATCCGGCTGAACTCCATTTCCGAAATGCTGATGGCCGTGGAAAAAGGCATCGCCGACTATGCGCTGATGGACAGTCCGTTCATTATCGGAGTGGACCTGAAGGCGCGCGGGCTCAAGGTAAATTTCTGCGGCGGCTACCAAGGCGATGCCGCCTTCGGCGTGCGTCACGACAATTCCGAGCTGGCCGCGCAATACAACCGTTTCTTCCAGGAATTCAAGCAATCGGGGCGCTATGCCCAGACCCTGGCGCGCTGGACCACCGGCGACGGGATGAACGCCACGATGCCCGACATTCCGCGCTGCCGCGAGGGCAAGCCGTTGCGAATCGGCATCCTGAGCACCGACTATCCGTTCTCGTTCATAAAAGATGGCGAAATAGCCGGACTGGAAGCGGAGCTAATACTGGAATTCGCCGCCTGGCTGGGACGGCCCGCGGAATTCTCCTACTTCGACCTCGGGGCGATTATCGGCACGTTGGTCACGGGCAAGGTAGACCTGATCGCCGCCTTTATGTTCATCACCGAGGAACGCAGCCGGCAGGTGCTGTTCACCGACCCCTATATGACCGTCGGCGCCTGCTGCCTGAGCCGCTCGGGCTCCGTGCAGGAGACCCGCGTGGGCATATGGCAGAAACTCAAAAACAGTTTTCACAACAACCTCATAGTGGAAGACCGCTGGAAAATGCTGGTGGACGGACTGTGGGCCACGCTGGTCATATCGGTGCTGGCACTGCTGCTGGGAACCTTGCTGGGCGCGTTGCTCTGCTGGATGCGGATGAGCCGCCGGCGGTGGATCCGCTCCATCGGCAACGTCTATACCGAAATCATGCGCGACATTCCGCTGCTGGTGATTCTTATGATTATGTTCTATGTGGTGTTCGCCCGGTCGGGGCTGAATGCCATAGGCGTGGCCGTCGTTACCTTCGCTATGGTGATGGCCGCCTTCGTGGGCGAGATTTTCCGCGTGAACATTGCCGCCGTGGACCGCGGGCAGACCGAGGCCGGCCTGGCGATGGGTTTCACGCCTGCCGGCACCTTTTTCCGCTTCGTGCTGCCGCAGGCGGTGCGCAAAATCCTGCCGGTATACAAGGGCGAGGCCGTGTCGCTGGTAAAGAACACCTCCATCGTGGGCTACATAGCCATACAGGACCTGACGCGGGTCAGCGACATTATCCGTTCGCGCACCTTCGACGCCTTCTTCCCGCTCATCATTGTTTCCATCGTCTATTTTGCCCTTACCTGGCTTCTGAGCCTGGGACTGGACGCCCTTAACAAAGACAACCGCAAAGCCCTATGATAAGTGTCCGTCATCTTTCCAAGACCTACGTCAACCACGGGGCGCCGCTCCAAGTGCTCCGCGACGTGAACTGCGAGATAGAAAAGGGAGAGGTCATCTCCATCATCGGGCCTTCGGGCACCGGAAAAAGCACCTTCCTGCGCTGCCTGAACCTGCTGGAACGGCCCACCGGCGGCGAAATACTCATCGACGGGGAAAACATCCTGGACAAGAAGCCCTCCGAGCTGGCCGGGATGCGCCGCAAAATGGGAATGGTGTTCCAGAACTTCAACCTGTTCAACCACCTTTCGGTGATGGAGAACCTGACGGTGGGCCCGACCAAACTGCTGGGTATGAGCCGCGCCGAGGCCCGCGCCCAGGCCCTGGAGCTACTGCAGCTGGTGGGACTGGCCGACAAGGCCGACGCTATGCCCGACGAGCTTTCGGGCGGCCAGAAACAGCGCATTGCCATTGCACGCTGCCTGTCGGTGAAACCCGACATAATTCTGTTCGACGAGCCCACGTCGGCCCTGGATCCCACGATGGTAAGCGAGGTGCTGGCCGTCATCCGCCAACTGGCCAAACAGGGTATGACTATGGCCATCGTCACCCACGAAATGAAGTTTGCCCGCGACGTGAGCAGCCGCATATTCTTTATGTACGACGGCATTATCTACGAAGACGCTTCGCCCGAGCAGCTGTTCGAACATCCGGCCAAACCCGTGACACAGGCCTTCATAAACCGTATGCGCACGCTGGAATTCCAGCTGGACGGGCGGCACTGCGACCTGTACGGAATGAACGGCCAGATAGAGCAGTTCTGCCAGAAATACGACCTGGGGCTTACCGTTTCCACGCATTACCAGATCATACTGGAGGAAATGCTCACCCAGCTGCTGCCCTTCGCGGGGCCGGTGAACGTCAAGGTGGAATATTCCGAAAAGAAATATCAGCCCTATATGCAGATTGTGCAGGAAAACTGGAGCGAGCCGCTGCTGCAGCCCGACGACGACCTGTCCGTCCAACTCATAAAGGGCTTCTGCGAAAAGTGGACCGACCTGCCCGACGGTACGTCGCGGGTACTGCGTCTGAAGTTGAAAACCGGAAGGCCGTAAAACGCCTCCCGCGGTAAGGGCGATGGAAATCGGCAAAACACGGATATGGGCCGTAAAACATCCCCTGCCTGGAAAAGCAATGGAAATCAACAAAATAAAAATATGAAAAGACTTACACTTCTCTGCCTTGCGGTACTCACCGTCGGCTCGTTGACGGCCCAAGAGGCCCAAGTAAAACCGATTTACAACCAGCACCCCGACTTCAAGGTGAAGGTAAACACGGCGCAGGAACCCATATGCGAAGGCGCCTTCGAGCCCACGGTGGAAAGCCTGTCGGCCTACGAGTGCCCCGAATGGTTCCGCAACGCCAAGTTCGGCATCTGGGCCCACTGGGGGCCGCAATGCCAGCCCGAAGACGGCGACTGGTACGGCCGCATTATGTACCAGGAAGGCAGCAGCCACTACAACTACCAGATAGACACCAAGGGACATCCGTCGGAATTCGGGTTCAAGGACTGGATTCCCGACTGGAAGGCCGACCGCTGGGATCCCGACAGCCTTATTCGCCTGTACAAGGAAACCGGTGCCCGCTTCTTTATGACGCTGGCCAACCACCACGACAACCTGGATTTGTTCGACAGCCGCTACCAGCCCTGGAATTCGGTGAATATGGGGCCGCACAAAGATATTGTGGGCGGATGGGCCGAGGCCTGCCGCAAATACGATATGCCTTTCGGCGTGAGCGTGCACGCCGCCCACGCCTGGTGCTGGTACGAGACTTCGCTTGGCGCCGACACCGTGGGGCCGCTCAAGGGAGTGCCCTACGACGGCCACCTTACCAAAGAGGACGGCAAGGGCAGCTGGTGGGAAGGCTACGACATCCAAGACCTGTACGAACAGCGTCACACGCCCAGCCCCGACAACCGCGCCTGGGACTGGGAAGAAGGCCGGGTGACCACCCCCGACCAGGCCTACTGCGACCGTTTCTACAACCGCACGATGCAACTTATAAACGACTACCACCCGCAGATTGTCTATTTCGACGACACCTACCTGCCGCTGTGGCCCGTGTGCGACGCCGGCCTGCATCTGACGGCCAACCTGTACAACCGCAGCATGGCCGAGAACCAGGGAAAGAACCAGGCCGTGGTTACCGGCAAGGTGCTCTGCGACTGGCAGAAACAAACCATTATGTGGGACGTGGAACGCGGCACGCCCGACCAGATGCAGGACCTCCCCTGGCAAACCTGCACCTGTCTGGGCCAATGGCACTACGACAAACACCTTTATTATAAGGACCGCTACAAAACGGCCGCGAAAGTGGTGCAGATGCTGGTGGACGTAGTGTCCAAGAACGGCTGCCTGCTGCTGAACGTGCCGCTCCGTGGCAACGGAACGATGGACCCCACCGAATACCGCATCGTAAAGGAAATAGGCCACTGGATGGCCATTAACGGCGAAAGCATCTACGATACGCGGCCCTGGGTGGTCTTTGGCGAAGGCCCCAGTGCCGAGAGCGCCCACGCTATGCGCGACCAGGGGTTCAACGAGGGAAAAATCCAGCAGACCGCCGCCGACATACGGTTCAATGCCAAAGGCAAGAATCTGCTGTATGTGACGCTGCTGGGCGTTCCCACCGACGAGGTGAAGGTGAAGAGCCTGGGCAGCCAGACCAGCGTGAACCGCCGGCGCATAAAGAGCGTCCGTCTGCTGGGCAGCGACGAGAAGGTGGCCTGGACGCAGAGCAAGGAATACCTGACGCTGGGCGCTCCTGCCAACGTCCCCTCGCCCGAGGCGCTGGTGTATGAAGTGGTACTGAAATAGCTGACGCTTTGTCCGGCCCGGACAAAATTTTTCCGCGATTCGAATACTCCTTTGGCGGGAGTACCCGAACCGCGGAAAAACTTACTCGGCCGTGCCCGACATCACCACCTTCTGGCAGTTGTGCTGGCCGAGCAAGTCGGTCAGGAACCCGCGGACATCGTCGGCCGTGATGCTTTCCAGCACCGACTCGTAGTCGGAAACCACGTCCAGACCGGTCTTGAGATATTCCGACATACTGGCCGAGAAATACTTGTTCTCGCGCAGGTTCTCCTGATGGTTCTTGGCCATATAGTCCTTCACCTTGGCCAGATCGGCCTCGCGGGGTCCGTCCTGGGCCATCTGGGCCACAATGGCTTCGATGCGGCTGTTCAGGTATTCGTAGCGGTCGGGATCGGTCTGGTACACCAGCTGCAGATAGGCCTCCTCGTAGGGAAGAGCCACTGTTTCCAGACCGACGCTGACACCGTAGGTGCCGCCTTCCTTTTCGCGGATTTCCTCGGTCATCACAATGTCGAGCACCTGGCCCGCGACAGAGGCCGTCAGCCGCTCCTTCTGACTGTAGGGCAGCCGCGCGGAATGCACGTACACCACCGTGGCCATAGGCACTTCCATCGGACGGACAAAGACGTGGTCGGCCTGGCCCAGGGTAAAGTCCAGTTGTATGTCGTTATACTGCTCGCGGCTGGCCGAGGCCGGCAGGTTGCCCAGGTAACGGGCAATAAGGGGCAGCATTTTCTTGGTGTTGATGTTTCCCGTGAACACGAACGTAAAGTCGGCTGCGTTGGCAAAGCGCTCGCGGCACACGGCCAGCGCGCGGGCGTAGTCCACGCTGTCCACGTCGGCCGCCTTGAACGGGCGTGCCCAGAGATTGCCGCCGTATAGAGCCTGCGTGAGCGTGTCTTGCAGGGCCGACATCGGGTCGGCTTCCTGGTTGAGCAGGATGGACCGCGTGCGGTTCTGCCACGACTGGAAGGCATCGTCGTCCTGGCGGATGGCGGTAAAGCCCAGCGTCGTCAGCTGCAGCATCGTCTCGAAATCCTTGGGCGTGGTGCTGGCCGACACCGATTCGGAATAGTTGCCTATATGGGCGCTGAACGACACTTTCTTGCCGGCCAGGGCCTTGTCCAGGTCGGTGGCGCTGAAGTTGCCCAGGCCGCCGATGTCGGTCAGGTCGTCCACCGCCTGCAGACTGGCCATTCCGTCGGCGCCGTAGAGCGACAGACCGCCCAGGCTGAAGGCCGTCATAAGTATTTCGTCTTGGTTGAAATCGGTGGGCTTTATATATACGGTGACACCGTTCTTGAGCGTCATCTTCTGGTAGCCAAGCGGGCCGGCCTGCAGTTTGCCGGGCTTCTGGGCCTTGGGCAGGGTGGCCATAAGCGGCTGGTCCGAAGCCGTGTCTTCGTAGGGCGCGATGTCTTCGGCCGCCACCTGGGCCAACAGGGCCAGCTGGGCGTCCTTCTCCGGATAGGTCACTCCATCGAGCTCGGGCAGCATATGGCACACCACCAGGTTGCTGTCGGTCACCAGCTCGGCCAGACACTCATTCACTGCCTTGAGCGGGATGGCCGGCGCCAGCCTGGGCATAAGCTGGTACATAGTTTCGATGCCGGGAATGGGCTCGTTGTCGATAAAGTGGCGCACATACTGCTTGCAGTAGGTTTCGCTCTTGGTCTTGGCGCGCTGGTTGTAGGCCGACTCCAGGTTGTTCAGATATTCGGCCCGGGCGCGGTCGTATTCGCCTTCCGTAAAGCCGTGGCGCACGGCGCGCAACACTTCGCGATAGAGCGTGCTCACGGCCTGTTCCATTTGGCTGGGGTCGTACACCGCCACGGCAGCCAAAGCATCCTTTGTCTTGGAAATAAGGTACATATCGTTTTGCACGACGGCCTCGATAAAGGGCGGTTCGGGTTTTTGGGCCAGTTCCGACAGACGCTGGCAGAACATAGCGTCTATCATATCTGTCACATAGTCCACGACCAGGTACTCCATACTCGATTTTTCCTCGGCCGTAGCGGCGTCGCGCTTAAAGTACAGATAGGTAAAGGCATAGGGCTGTTCCTTGTCGGTGGCGACGGCCACCAGCGGCCCGGCATTGTCCTCTACGGGGACGTAAAAGCGTTCGGCCGGGTTTTCGGGGGCCTGGATGGTGCCGAAAATGTCCTTTATCTTGCCTTCCATCCAGTCTACGTCGAAATCGCCCACCACCACAATGCCTTGCTGGTCGGGGCGGTACCATTTCTCGTAATAGTCGCGCAGGGCCTGGTAGGGGAAGCTGTCCACCACCGACATAAGGCCTATGGGCAGGCGTTCGCCGTAGCGGTTGCCGGGATAGGCCTCGGGGAGCAGCTGGTGGTACATACGCATCATTGCCGTCTGACGGCTGCGCCATTCTTCGTGGATGACGCCGCGTTCCTTGTCGATGTCCTCGCCCTCGAGCAGCAGGCCGTCGGCCCAGTCGTGCAGAATCCACAGGCAGGAATCCACCGCCGAAGGCACCTTGGCAATGGGCACATTATCAATGTTGTACACCGTTTCGTCCACACCGGTATAGGCATTCAGATCGCCGCCGAACTGCACGCCGATGGATTCGCAATACTTCACCACACCGTTGCCGGGGAAATGTTCGGTGCCGTTAAAGCACATATGCTCCAGGAAGTGGGCCAGACCGCGCTGGTTTTCCTCTTCCAGGATGGAGCCCACCTTCTGGGCTATGTAGAAATTGGCTTGTCCCTGGGGTTCTTCGTTATGACGCAGGTAATAGGTGAGTCCGTTGTCGAGATGACCTATGCGCACTTGCTTGTCGACGGGGATGGGCGGCATTTTCTGGGCCGACGCCAGGCCTATGCCACACAGCACGACGGCCAAAAGGAAATAGGGTTTCATTAGTATAAAGTTGAAAGTTTATAAAGTTGAAAGTTTGGGGGAGTTGAAAGTTTGTGGAGTGCTCGGCTCTCGGCTCTCGGCTCTAAGCTCTTAGTCGATATAAGTCCCGGGGCGTTCGGGTATGATGATGGCCGCAATGATGTAGGCCCACAGCCCACAGGTGCCCACGAAAAACAGCACCACCCAAATAAGGCGGACAATGGTGGGATCGATGTCGAAATACTCGGCCAGCCCGGTGCACACGCCGGCAATCATCCGCTCCTCGCGGACTCGGTACAGTCTTTTCTTCATAAAATTCAGTTTATGATACTCTATTGGTTTACAATTCCCTTAATTGACGCAAACAGGGCGCAAATGTAAGAAGTTGTTTTGAAATGGTTCACGAAATTATTTACAGCAGATTTTTGATGAATCTGAGTATACACGCAACGAAGTCGCCGGCGTACGATTTGACAAAAGTGCGAATTAGCGATACCTTTATAACAAGCAAGCCACCGATTTTAATTACTTTTGCCGCCAAGTTACACTCCCCGCCGAGAGTCAAGCCAAAGCCCTCCGAACGGCGAGTCAACTAATTCACACACTGCCGATTAACCAACTTCCGATCCTTATGAAACGCATCCTTCTGGTCCTGGCCGCCATTCTGTGCCTCGGCGCTCCCAACCTGCAGGCCCAAAGCCCCATTACCCTCGACGACATCGCCTATGGAAAATACCGCGCCCGCGGCGCCGGCTGGATTGCTCCCCTGAGCGACGGCGAGCACTATGCCCGCCTGAGCGACAACCGCCAGGCCATTCTGCGCTATTCCTACAAAACCGGCGAACTCACCGACACTCTGTTCAACGCCGAAACCGCCAAGGGCGAGTCCATCCAAGGCATAGACGGATTCGAATTCAACGCCCAGGGCACCCGCATCCTGCTGTGGACCAACAGCGAAAGCATCTACCGCCGCTCCAGCTGGGCCGACCACTATGTATACGACTGCCGGCGCAACACCCTGGAAAAGCTGTCCGACCAGGGACGCCAGCGCGACGCCTGCTTCTCGCCCGACGGACGTATGGTGGCCTTCGGACGCGACAATAACCTGTATATTAAGAAACTGGATTTCCATACCGAAGTGGCTGTCACCACCGACGGAAAAGTAAACCACGTGATAAACGGCGTGAGCGACTGGCTCTACGAGGAAGAATTCATGACCACCCGTATGTACGAATGGACGGCCGACAGCAAATACCTGGTGTTTGTCCGTTTCGACGAATCGGCCGTGAAGGAATACAGTTTCCAGCGCTACTGCTGCGGAGACGAAGAGTTCAAGGACTACGCCATCTACCCCGGCGAGTACCGCTTTAAATATCCGAGCGCCGGCGAAGACAACTCCAAGGTGAGCCTGCACGCCTACAACGTGCAGCTGCGCACTCTGCAGCAGATGAATCTGCCGGTGGACGGCGAAGATTACCTGCCCTACCTGCGCGCCACCTGTCAGCCAAGCCAGATGGCCGTACTCAGCCTGAACCGCCACCAGAACGTGTTCAAGATGTACTACGTGAACCCAAAGGCCAACCTGTGCCAGCTGGTGCTGTCGGAGAGCAACCAGGCCTATGTGGATCCCGAATACCTGTCGGCCATTCAGTTCACTACCAAGGACTTCACCTACGTTTCCGAAAAAGACGGCAGCCGCCAGCTCTATCTGTACAACCTGAACGGCACCCAGAAAGCCCAGCTTACCCGCGGCCAGGGCGAACTGCTGGAATACTACGGCCGCGACACGGTGGCCAACCTGTTCTACTACCAGGCCGTAGACGACAAGCCTTACCGCCAGGTGCTCTGCCGCTGCGACGCCAAAGGCCGCGTAACCCGGCTTAGCCAGGAGCCCGGCTGCCACAACGCTCAGTTCGACCAGGCATTCCATTACTACATAGACAGTTACTCCAATTTAAACACGCCGCGCACGGTGTCGCTGCACAAGGCCGACGGCAAACTTATCCGCACCTTGCAGGACAATGCCGCCCTGAAGGCCCGGCTGGACACGGTGCCGCACGCCCAAAAGTCGTTCATCGAAGTGCCCGCCGCCGACGGCACCCCACTCTACGGCTGGATTATAAAGCCCCTCGATTTCGACGAGTCCAAGCAATACCCCCTGATGCTGGTCCAGTACAGCGGCCCCAACAGCCAGCAGGCCCTGGACAATTTCGGATTCGACTGGGAATATTTCCTGGCCCAGGAAGGCTATGTGGTGGCCTGCGTGGACGGACGCGGCACGGCCGCCCGCGGCGAGCAGTTCCGCAAGCAGACCTATCTTAAGCTGGGCCAGATGGAATCGGCCGACCAGACGGCCGTGGCCAAGGCCCTGGGCAGCGAGCCCTGGATAGACGCCTCGCGCATAGGCATCTGGGGCTGGAGCTATGGCGGCTATATGACGCTGCTGGTGCTCACTCAGGAAGAGCCCGTGTTCAAGGCCGGCATCTCCATTGCTCCCGTCACCGACTATCACTACTACAACACGGCCTACACCGAGCGCTTCATGCGGCGTCCGCAGGAGAACCCCGACGGCTATGCCTTTACGTCCATTATGAACCGCGTGGACAATCTGCAGGGCAATCTGCTGCTTATTCACGGCCTGGCCGACGACAACGTGCGCACCAACCAGACAATGGAACTTATCGACGCGCTGGTAAAGGCCGGCAAGCCCTTCGACCTGATGCTGTATCCCAACAAGAACCACAGCATTCTGGGGCCGGAATACCGGCTGGACCTGTACCGTCGCTGGTGGAAGTTCGTTCAGGAAAAGCTGTAAGATTCCGCAAACCATCGGATTCAAAGCAAACCATTAAAGCCAAAGCTAACGTTAAAGCCAAGGCAAGCCGCCAAATCCGAAGCAAACCATTAAATCCAAAGCAAGCCATTAAAGCCGAAGCAAGCCGTCAAGCCCGAAGTCTGGCATACCTTTTTTAAATTCAGCGAAGTGGAAAACAACCCAACCCCCGCAGGCCCCCGCAGGCCGGAGCATTTGCGCAAGCCCGACTGGCTCAAGATACGCCTGGGCGACAGCGAGCGCTACGCCCGTACCAAACAGATTGTGGAAAGCCACGGCCTGTGCACCATCTGTACCAGCGGCCGATGCCCCAACCAAGGCGAATGCTGGACGCGCGGCACCGCCACCTTTATGATACTGGGCGACATCTGCACCCGTTCCTGCCGCTTTTGCAACACCCAGACCGGACGGCCGCTGCCCCCCGACCCTTCGGAGCCGGCCCGCGTAGCCGAATCCATCCGTCTGATGCAGCTTAAATATGCCGTGCTTACCAGCGTAGACCGCGACGACCTGCCCGACCTGGGCTGCGGCCACTGGATAGAGGTGATAAAAGCCGTGCGCGAAGCCAATCCCGGCCTCCGCATAGAGACCCTTATTCCCGATTTCCAAGGCCGACGCGAACTGGTAAGCGCCCTGGCCGCCGCACACCCCGAAGTGGTGTCGCACAATATGGAGACCGTGCGCCGGCTCACGCCCGAAGTCCGCTCGGCCGCCCGCTACCAGCGCAGTCTGGACGTGCTCCGGCAACTGGCCGACGAGGGCTGCGTAACCAAGTCGGGCCTGATGCTGGGCCTGGGCGAAACAGAAGACGAGCTGTTCGAGGCGATGGACGACCTGCTGGCCGTCGGTTGCCGCATACTTACCTTGGGCCAGTACCTGCAGCCCACCCGCAAGCATCTGGAAGTGAAGGCCTACATTCATCCCGACGACTTTGCCCGCTACAAGGAGATTGCTCTTGGAAAGGGCTTCCGCAAAGTGGCCAGCGGCCCGCTGGTGCGGTCGTCCTACCTGGCCGACCTGCTCGACGGCGAATAAAAACAACGGCCGGCTCTGACGGCAAATAAAAACAACGGCCGACACTGACGGCGGATAAAACAACGTACAGACAAAGACTCGAAAGCGCTGTCCGCGGGCATCGGCCCCGACTGCGCCCGCAACCAAGAAACAACTATCGACTATGGATAAACTTACGCTTATAAAAGTGGGCGGCAAAATTGTGGAAGACGAAGCCGCCCTGGCCCGCTTGCTGAACGATTTCCGGCAGATTGCCGGCTACAAGGTGCTGGTGCACGGCGGCGGGCGCCTGGCCACCGACATTTCCGAAAAGCTGGGCATTGCCACCCAGATGGTGGACGGCCGCCGCATTACCGATGCCGAAACCCTCAAAGTGGTGACTATGGTCTATGCCGGCCTGGTGAACAAAAACATCGTGGCGCGCCTGCAGGCCCTGAACGTGAATGCTATGGGGCTGTGCGGCGCCGACTTCAACTTTATCCGCTCGGTAAAGCGCCCCGTCAAGGACATCGACTACGGCTATGTGGGCGACGTGGAAGAGGTGCAGGAAGACGTGCTGGCCGACCTTATCCGCCAGAACATAGTGCCAGTGGTGGCCCCCATCACCCACGACCGCCAGGGTCAGCTGCTCAACACCAACGCCGATACCATTGCCAACGAAGTGGCCAAAGCCCTGGCCCACTGCTTCGACGTGCACCTGGTGTTCTGCTTCGAAAAGAAGGGCGTGCTGTCCGATCCCGACGACGACGACAGCGTGATTTCCGAAATAACCCGCGAAGACTACCTGCAATACAAGGCCGACGGCGTGGTGCAGGGCGGAATGATTCCCAAGTTGGACAACGCCTTCAACGCCCTTGCCTGCGGTGTGCGCGAAGTGGTCATAACCAAGGCCTCGGAGCTGCTCAAGGGCAGCGGCACTCACATCCTGTCTCACTGTTAAGGAACTATTTTTCCGGAAATCCACTACCTTTGCGGCCCGTTTCAGGGGAAGCCCGCTCAACGGGAAGCCCTTGACGGGAATTACGAAATGAGTTTCCCGCAGAAAGCCCCACATCGTCCTGCGACAGGACCACCTTAATTTAACTACTACCGAATTGGAACAGATTGACAAAACCAAAGAATTGGAAACCAGGAGCATAAAGCAGCTCCTGTGGATATACGCGCTTCCTTCCGTCACCTCGCAGGTAATTGCCTCGGTCTACAACATAGTAGACCGCGTGTTTCTGGGCCAGAGCGTGGGAGCCCTGGCCATTGCCGGACTGGCCATCACCCTGCCCATTATGAATATCATACACGCCTTCGGAAGCCTGGTGGGCGCCGGTTCGGGCGCGCGGATGAGCATTGTGCTGGGACGCAAGGACATTCGCTGGGCCGAAAAGATCCTGGGCAACAGTATGCTGCTCACCTTCCTGTTCGGATTCCTGTTTGTCACGGGCGGCTATCTGTTTATGGACCCCATCCTGCATATGTTCGGCGCCTCGGCCGACACCATTGCCTATGCCCGCCAGTATATGCAGATTGTGTTGCCGGGAATGTTCCTTACCACACTCACCTTCAACCTGACGGGCCTTATCCGCGCCACCGGCTATCCGGCCAAGTCGATGTGGATAATGGTGGGCGGCGCGCTGGCCAACATTGCGCTGGACGCCCTGTTCATTCCCGTGCTGGGCTGGGGCATTGCCGGCGCCGCCTGGGCCACCACCCTGTCTATGGCAGGCTCGTCGGTGTTTGCTATCTGGCATTTCCTGCCCAAGCCCTTGTTTGGTCGCCACGACGACGAAGAAGACACCGGAATCCGGGAAACCGAACCGGGCCCGCAGGCCCACCGGCCTATGATAAACGTAGGGCTGGCCAATGCCGATGCGCCCGTGTCTTCGGTGGCGCGCGCCGGCCGTCGGCAGACGCAGGCCTTTATCCGCTTCAAAAAGCACTGCTGGGAACCCAAGTTCTACATTTTCCGCAACATCCTGGCCATAGGCATCAGTCCGTTCTCGATGAACCTGGCGGCCTCGGCCGTGGTGGCCTTGCTCAACCGGCAGCTTATCCGCTTCGGCGGCGATATGGCCGTGGGTACCTACGGCATTGTCAACTCGTTTTCGAGCATAGTGTTTATGCTGTTGCTGGGCGTGTGCCAGGGAATGCAGCCCATTGCCGGCTACAACTACGGGGCCGGACACTGCGAGCGGCTCAAGGAAACCTATCTGCTTACGATGAAGGTGAACATCGTAGGCGGTGCCATAGGTTGCCTGATGGCCATTTTCATTCCCCGGGCCATCATAAGCTGCTTCACCACCGACCAGGCTATGATAGAAATGGGCATACCGGCCCTGCGCTACCTGATGGTGATGCTGCCCCTTATCGGCGTGACCGTCACCAATTCGCAGTTCTTCCAGAGCATCGACAAGCCCTGGATTGCCATTACCACCAGCCTGTCGCGCCAGGTGATTTTCCTTATTCCGGCTATGTACATAGTGCCCTCGTTGTTTGTGCGCTGGGGCGGCGACGGCCTGACCGGTGTCTGGGCCAGCTGCACCATCTGCGACTTCCTGGGCACCGTGCTGGCTATGGCGTTGCTGCTCACCCAATTGGACGTCTTCCGTCCGGGCTACGTACCCAAGGAACGACGTCCCCGAAAGGAAGCGACGCCAAGAGAAACGGAAAAAAGAGATGAAGCCCCGGGTTCTCCGACCGGAACGGCTTCCTTAAAATGACCGTATTATGCGCGCGCTCTGGCAACTGTTCTACACCTTCTTTAAAATAGGCGCCTTTACCTTTGGCAGCGGCTATGCGATGATTTCGCTCATCGAGCGCGAGGTGGTGGACCGTTGGAAATGGTTCGAGCGCGAGGATTTCCTGAACCAGTTCACGCTGGCCCAGTCGGCACCGGGTCCCTTCAGTCTGAACACGGCCGTCTTTACGGGCTACCGGGTAAAGGGCGTGGCGGGGGCCGTGGCGGCGGTGCTCGGATTGGTGATTCCGTCTTTTGTGATTATCCTGCTCATTGCCATCTACTTGCAGGACTTTCGCGACAACCGGGTGGTGAATGCGGCCTTCCAAGGGCTGCGGCCCTGCGTGGTGGCGCTCATTGCCGTGCCTTGCGTCCGGATGGTGCTGACGCTTAAGAACACGTGGAAGGTGACGTTGGCCGCCGCATCGCTGGCCCTTATCTGTCTGACGGGCATTTCGCCCATCTGGCTGCTTATGGGCGGCGCTTTGGTGGGTATCGGGCTGACGTTCTTCCAAAAAGCACCGGCGGCCGCGTCGCAAACCGGGGCCGAAAAGTTTCCGCCCGAGGCGGGCAGTTCCCCCTTCGAAACTGAAGCCGGCGAGGCGCGGACCGAGACCGAAAAGTTTCCGCCCGAGGCGGGCGAACCCTCCGAATCCGAAAAACCCGACGCCGGATGATTTACCTGCAGCTGTTCCTCTCGTACCTGAAAATCGGGTTCTTCGGCTTTGGCGGCGGATACCCGATGATAAGCCTCATCTACAACGAGATGGTGGTGCAGCACGGCTGGCTCACCCAGGCCCAGTTCGGCGACATCGTAGCCGTTTCGCAGATGACGCCCGGTCCCATTGCCGTAAACTGCGCCACCTATGTGGGCTACACCGTCACCGGAAGCGTGTTGGGCAGTGCGCTGGCCACGCTGGCCGTCTGCCTGCCACCCCTTACCATTATGATGCTCATTGCCGTTTTCTACCGCCGCCTGCAGGGCAACCGCTATCTGAAAGGCGCGCTGGCGTGGATGCGGCCGATGCTGGCCGGAATGATCGGGGCTGCCGCCGTGATGTTCCTGAATGCTCAGACCTTTTTCCATTGGACGTCGGTGCTTATCTGCCTGGCCAGTTTCGTCGCCGTCTGGAAAAAGGTGAATCCCATCTGGGTGCTGCTCGCCTCCGCCGCCCTGGGCATTGTTATCTATTAACAACCAATCTTTGCGATATGAAACACTTCCTTTCCAAAACAAGACGGCTTATGTGCCTGGCCGTATGTAGCTTCGGCCTCGTTTCCCTGCAAGCCGCCCCGAAAACGGCTCCCGGGCAGGCGCCTGCCGCCGACTTGGTGCTCCACTACGACAAGCCCGCCGCCAACTGGAACGAAGCCCTGCCGCTGGGCAACGGCCATCTGGGCGCTATGGTTTACGGAAATCCCCAGGAGGAACTTATAAAGCTGAACGACAACACCCTTTACAGCGGCGAGCCGGGCAACACCCGTCCGGGCGAACTGTGGCAGCAGGCCAGCATCGACAGCAGCTACCAACAAGTGGTGGACCTGCTGCGCAGCGGCCAGTACGGCCAGGCCTACGAAATACTGCAGTACGAATGGCTGGGCCGGCTGCACGAGTGCTACCAGCCGCTGGGAGACCTTCATCTGACCAACCTTGCCGGGGGCGAAGTGAGCGACTACCGCCGCCAACTGGACCTGGAAAAGTCGGTGATGACCGTCACCTACACCCAGAACGGCGTACACTACCGCCGCGAGCTGTTTGCCTCCCATCCCGACGACGTAATAGTGATGCGCATCACGGCCGACCGACCCGGCGCCATAGACCTGAAAGTGAAGTTCACCTGCCCCCACAAACAGACCACCTCGTTTGGTGTAGACGGCAACGTGCTGACTATGAGCGGCCAGGCACCCGGCCACGCCCAGCGCCGCAGCGACGGGATGCTGCGCGGCTGGCGGGCCACCCACCGCCACCCCGAGCTGTACGACGAGCAGGGCAACCGCAAGTACAAAGACGACGTGCTCTACGGCGACCAGATTGACGGCCGCGGCACTTATTTCGAAAGCCGGCTCGGGGTTCTGACCAAAGACGGCAGCACGGAAATGCTCCCGCCCGAAGCCGCCGAATCGCGCGTACCGCTGAAACCCAGCAAGGTGATGCGCGTAAGCGGAGCGTCGGAAGTGACCTTTGTCCTGGCCTCGGCCACCAGTTTCAACGGCTGGGACAAGAGTCCTTCGCGCGAG
>R17__coassemble_540_pt1 | contig 16781 bp, 8 predicted proteins | sample R17__metabat2_high_PE_026 | metagenome-assembled genome bin R17
TCAGGGAAATAGTCAGTGTTGAACTGCTTTACGGTTGTTTCGTCAGATGCCAGCACCCAACCATCGTCCGTGCTGTTGCGCACACACCCTTCCGAGTGTCCCCAGGCGAAGTAATAACCAGGCTCTACTGAAGTGGAAGCGCCGATATTGGTAATAGCCCAGTAGGGGCCGTTCTCCCAGAGCTGGATGGCAAGCCTCTCGGTGGCGTCGGAGTTCACTGCTGAGATAACCTTTGTGTGGCCTGCCGCCATAGTTAGAGGAGTGCTGCTGCTCTTGCTCTGTTCTCCAGCTAAATGTATAGATTCGTTTTTATACACGTAGCTGATGGTGAGGCCGGAGGAGTAGGTTCCCGGGATTATGGCGGCGTAATAGATGCCATTTGCCGTGAAGGTGCCTCCCCAAGGCTTTACGGTAACGTAATTACAAGCCGTGCCGGTGGTCTCAAATGCTCCGGAAGATGCGGTGAACTTGGCGTCGCCGGTGAGCTGGACTCCACCGTTTGCGGTTATGGTGATGGATGCGAGGCCTGTTACATCAGAAGGCGCAGTTATCTTGAGGAACGCCACGGCGTGGTGGAATGTGATGGTGCCGTCGCTGATTGTGCCGACCATTACGGCTGCCGCGGGGTCGAAGGAACCTTCTGCAGCGGTCTGGACGGAGGGGACACTGGTCGTTATCGCGCCAGCATCAATTGTCGCCTCGGAGTTGTAAGGATAAAGGGCATACTCTGCAGTGCCGCTCGACACCGTGCCGGTGAATGTACCGAAGGAGGCACCGGCACCGTCGCTGAGGGTGAACTCGTTGTTCTCGCCGCCCCAGATGCTGATCTGGTCTTCAAAAGTCCAGTTGACCTTTGTATCGTTGTCGCCGTCCACGGCGGTCTTGGTCTGGGAAGGAAGAGAGGCGCTGAGGGTGATTTCGCCTGCTGAAGGGGCCTCTTCGGTAAGGAGCTCCATGGTGCATCCTGCCACCATCATAACCCCCGCCGCAATTATCGAGATGTAAATGAGATTCTTTTTCATCGTTTCGTTGCTTTAAAGGTTAGAAAAAAGAGTAAGGGGCGTCATCGTTGGTGAGTCCGGGGATGTTTCCGCTCTGGCAGAGCACGGACTGTGCTTTGAGTTCCACCACCTTGACTTGGGGCGCAAGGTATTCGCCGATGCTTTCTTTTGTCATATTGCTATGGATTTAAGTATTGATATTCTATCGCCTCCTGGCAGCCCGGCTTTCGAGAAATGTATCAGCACGTCGGCATCCAGCAATATCTTAACCTTCTTCTCTTCCATCATCACGTCGCTTGGCGAAAGCCATAATATAGAATACAAGCAGTCGTAGCGCGACGAATACCTTACGAAAACCGGTCGCTTACCGACTGGTGGCGGCTACAGCAACCCGGCTATGACGTCGGTCAATTCGTCTATGTCTATCGGCTTGGCAACGTGGGCGTTCATCCCGGCCGCGCGCGACTTCTGCTTGTCTTCTTCGAAGGCATTGGCCGACAGGGCGATGATCGGAATGCTTTTCTCGGGATACAGCTTGCGGATAAGTCCGGTGGCCTCGTATCCGTCCATAATGGGCATCTGAATGTCCATCAGCACCAAATCGTAATAGTCGATGCCCCTGGCCGAGATAGTCTTTACGGCCTCCTTGCCGTTGACGGCGGTTTCGGTAATCATTCCCTTCTCCTGGAGAATGTAGGTCTCTATTTCGCGGTTCAACTCGTTGTCTTCTACAATGAGCACCTTCTTGCCGCAGAGATCCACGGCCGTACGGTCTGCCGTGTCGTCGTTTTTTGCTTCGATGTCCTCGGCCGTCTGCAGACGGAACGAAAGCGTAATAAAGAATGCGGTGCCTATGCCCTGCTTGCTCTCGCACGCGATGGTGCCTCCCATAATCTCGGTCAGCTTTTTGGCCAGCGGCAGCCCTAGGCCGGTTCCCTGAATGCCTCTGGAATGGCTGCTCTCTTCGCGGGCGAATTCGTCGAACATCTTTTGCTGGAAGTCGTCGCTCATACCTATGCCGTTGTCCTTCACCATAAAGCGATAGGTGGCGTATCCGGGTTTCCGGATGGTCTGCTGTTCGCACGACACCTGCACCTGCCCGCCCACGTCGGTGTATTTCACGGCGTTTGATATCAGGTTTACCAGAATCCTTTCCACACGGGCCTTGTCGGCATAGATGTATCTGTCTGCGATTCCGGAGGTGTCGAAACTCAGGCGTATGTCCTTCGACTGGGCCATGTTGCCCATTACGGACTGCAGGTCTTCGAATACTTCCATCAAGTTGGTCGGCAATTCGTTCAGAACCACCTTGCCGCTTTCTATGCGGCTCATATCCAGCATATTGTTGATGAGCGACAGCAACATATCGCCCGACTGCCTTACCTTGTGCAGGTTCTCGCGCACCTTCTCCGGATTCTCGGAGTAGTCGGTAGCTATGTCGGTAAAGCCCAGGATGGCATTCATAGGCGTGCGGATGTCGTGCGACATATTGAACAGGAAATCCGTCTTGGCCTTGCTGGCGTCCTCGGCCAGCCGGCGTTGTTCGCGCAGGTCGTGCTGGATTTGCTGCTGCTCCCTTATATAGGCGTCCGCGTCGCTGGTGGCCAACAACACGCGTCTGAATTCGCCGTTTTTGTCGGGCACTTTTACAATCTTGGCCTGCAGGTAATGCTCATTTCCTCGAAGCACGATGGCGTACGTCAGTACTGCCGACGTGTCGCTTTCCAGGCATTGCCGGATGTTCTCCACGGAAAGGAACCGGCCGAATTCGTCGCGGTATTCCGCCGATACGACATTGTCGCGGTAGAGCGCAACGGCACTCTGGAAAGGCAGATTGGCCAGTGCCGGATTCAGGTATTCCTGGCCGGAATACAAGCTCATTTTCCCGCTTTCCAGATTAATGCTCAGCACCACCCTGTATTCGTCGGCCAGCACCTGCATAATGCGGTAGTTGACCTCCTTTTCCCGGTTGGCACGGTCTTCCTCCCTGGCGTAGAGTTCCTGGTATTTGTCGCGGGCCTCGCTCAACTCCATCTGGGTGCGGCTACGTACCTGCTCAAAAAACAGCCCTACCATGAAAAAAGCGGTGTACAGCACGGGAAACCGCATCAGAAACACGTCGGTGTATTCGAAATTCAGCATCTGATTGCCCGTGGGGGTGTAGAACAAGAACAGGATGATGGCCAGCTGGATGCCCGCAATGATCGCCCCTTTCCTGGATTTGTACAGGAGCAGGCCGCAGGAAGGCATAAGCAGCGACCACAGGGCACTGAATCCCTTGGGCTGTCCGTTCAGTATAAAGAAGGTGAACAGGGCAATGATCTCGATGGCAAAAAGCATCCTGGAAATGTCTCGCGTGGTTTGGCGGTGAACCAGTTCCAGCGCGATGTTCAGAATGTTGAGAAGGGCAAAATACAGGGTGGCATGCATCAAGGCGTCCCGCCATCCGGTAATGAAATTCATCACCGTCATAAAGGTGGCGATAAACGCCATAAAGGCATATACGCAGATAAATTGTATGTGCTGCCGACTGTCCTCGTTGGTCATCATCGCAGCTAATTGGCTGAATGTCATCTTCATAACGCGAATGTCCCCGGGGCTTTAACCGTTCTCCCGCCAAAGACGGCCAAATTTAGGGAATTCAAATCAGAAGTTGTACCGGTTTGGCCACTTTAAATAAAAGCCGTAAGGGCCTTTTGCTATTCGCTTGTCTGTCTGGCCCAAGCTTATTCAGAGGCCGGCTTTGCCGTGTGGGGCAGGAACTGGCTCAGGCCCATTTGTACGCACCGGGCCAGAATAATGCAGATAACCGCCACCCCGAAAACGCCTGCCGCGCCGTACAGTTCGCGCAGGCTGCCCAGCAGGCCGTTGTAGGGCACCAGGGCCGTCAGCGAGCGCTCCAGCAAGGCGTCGCCCAGCGGGCCGCCCACGCCCGTGCGCACAAAGCCCAGCAGGCAGAGCACCTGGAAATAATACGTCAGGTCGCAGTTGGCCTGCACGTACACGGTAAGCGCAATAAAGATGCATACGTGGCCCATTCCGCAGAGCGTCAGCGGCAGCACCAGGGCGGCGGTGGGCGTGGAGGCCGCCACCAGGCCGTGCATAAGCAGAGTGTAGGCCGTGACGCATCCCAGTCCGACCACCGTCAGCCGCACCGTGGGCCAATGCCACCGGGTGAGCGCCTGCCAGCTGAACAGCGCCCCCAGGCCGGCGCCCAGAAAGTCGAGCCACTTAAGGTTCGACAGCGACACGTAGTCCATTCCCATTACGGCCGAACAGAAGGTGTTCTGCAGCACGGTTTGCGTGGCCAGCAGCAGGTCGAGCGCCAGAAACACGCCCAGAAAAGGCCACAGACGCTGGGCCTGGAAGGCCTCTTTCTGGAAGAAGGGCTTCTCGACGTGGTGCAGCGACCACAGTCCGTAGGCCAGGCAGAGCAAGGCGGTGCCCAGCGCAATACGGATGCGCGGCGAGGCCAGCCAGTCGTATTGGTTGCCGTAACAGGCCACGTATATAAGCGACAGAATGAACACGCTCCAAGTGGCCATTCCCAGCCAGTGGATGCCGTAGAGCGGTGCCTTTGGCTGCGGTCGGAAAGACTTCATAAATACGGTGACCAGCACAATGATGAGCAGCAGGTAGGCAACGGCGGTCGTGTGCATGGCCTGCCAGCCAAAGCTGTCGATAATGCGTATCTGCACCCAGTCGAACACGTTTATGCAGCCCAGCACTATAAAGAACACCAGCGACAGGAATACGGCATAGTTGTAGGTGGGCGTAATGCGCATAAGCAGGTTGGAGAAGCACTCGAACGTGCCGTACAGGCGGCAGAATCCGCCCAGATAGCACACCAGCAGCCGGGCGGGCATCGTGGTGAGGTGGGGAAACACCAGGTTGCAGCCAATCTGCAGCGTGGCCGCTATCAGGAAATTGAATTTGTTGGTAAAGCGGAACTTCAGGCGGAAGGCCAGCGGAAAATAAAAGCTGAGCCCAATGAGCACCGTCTGGCCCATCATAGACACGTCGCCGCCCACCAGTCCCAGGCTGCCCTTCATTTGCTCGAAGGCAGTGAAATACATTCCGTTGGAGAACTGGAACCCCACCAGAAACACGACGTACAGCGTCACGCGCAGCCAGTCGGGCACCCAGTCGCGGAAATTGGGCAAGGGCATCTTGCCCTGAGCATCCCAGGCCATTATTTGCCTATTACCTTACATTCCACACTCAGACCGCCGGCCAGGGCTTCCAGGCCTTCGTTCTGCGCAAATTCAATCTTGACGGGTACTTTTTGGGCCACCTTCACAAAGTTGCCGGTGCTGTTGTCGGGAGCCATCGGCGAAAAGGCGGCGCCGGTGGCCGGGGCAATGGTGCTCACGCGGCCCTCGAAGCGCTTGCCGTCCAAACCGTCCACGCGGATGTCCACCCGGTCGCCCAGATGGATGTCGGTAAGCTGCTTTTCGCTGTAGTTGGCCATTACCCAAGGCTTTGAATTGCTCACAACGGTCACCAGCGGCGTGCCGGGGTTCACCAATTGGCCTTCCTGGATGAATTTTTCGGAAACATAGCCGTCGTAGGGGGCGGTAATTACCGTGTAGGAAAGGTTCAGCGTGGCCAGTTCCAGCGCCGACTGGCATATGGCAATGCCGCTTTCGCTCTGGGCCAGCCGTTGCTGCTGCTCGGTCTTGGCCAGTTGGGTGGTCTGTTTCTGGGCCTCCATTGTCTGCATCTTGGCCTTCAGGGCCTCGTACTGGGTTTTTACGCTCTCGTATTGCTGCTGGGTGACGGCTTCTTTGGCATACAGGTCGCCGAAGCGCTTGTATTCGCGCTTGGCGTTCTCGAACTGGATGCGCACTTCTTCCAGGGCGGCGTCCGACACGGCCAGGTTGTTTTCGGTGGCGCTTATGCCGGTGCACATCGCCTCGCGTCCGGCGCGGGCGTTCTCCAGGTCGGCCGCGGCCTGGGCTACGCGAAGTCGGAATTCGCTGTCTTCGATTATGGCCAGCGTGTCGCCCCGCTTCACCTCTTGGAAGTCTTCGAAGCGCACCTCTTCTATAAAGCCGGGCACGCGGGCCGACAGGGTGACCATATCGCGGCGCACCTGGGCGTTTTCGGTCCAGGCGCCTCCGGGGTGTACAAAGGCCGAGACAATCCAGCCGAGGCCTGTCAGAAGCAGTACAACAACAATGGAATTGGTTATGTTTTTGGAAGAAATTTTGCTCATAGTGTTTGAATATTAAATGGTTGCGCAGATGTAAAGCAGTTTGTAATAGGCGGCCAGCACGTCAATGCGGGCATTGATGGCGGCTATTTCGCTTTCGAGCTTGCTCGACGAAGCGTCCAGCAGGTCGGTGATGGTGGCCAGGCCTCCGTCGTAGCGGGCGCTCACCTGCTCGTAAAAGGTGACGGCCAGTTCGAGGGCCTGCTTGGAAATGTCCAGATGCTCAAAGGAATTGCGGTATTCGGTCTGGGCGGCAATCAGGGCCAGCCCTACGCCTTGGCGGGCGGCTTCCAGCTGGGCCTGCGCCTGCTGGCTGGCGGCCTCGGTGCGGCGTATTTTCCGGCCCGACTTATACAGATTGTCCAACTGGTAGGTGACGCCTATGCCCACGGTGGCAAAGTTGAAGTTTTTGTCGAGCAGTCCGTTGCCGGCCATTTTCCCGGCGATGAAGGTGGTGACGTCGGGGCCGTTGAAGCTGTCGCCCGCAAACAGGGCCAGGCTGGGCAGACGCTCGGCCCGGGCTATGCGTACCTGGGCTTCGCTAAGGTCGGCGGCCAGGCTGGCGCTGCTCACGGCCGGCGAATTGCCCGTATCGCAGGCCACTTCGCGCGGCGGCAGGTCCAGTTCCATCTGCGGCACCACCGATTCGCCCGCCGGAAGGCCCAGGGCATCGGAGAGTTTGCTGCTCATTATGTCGATGGCGCCGGTAAGGTCTATTTTGCCGAACTCCAGGTTCTTGAGCATCAGTTCGTAACGCGATATGTCGCTCTGGAGCACGGTGCCGGCCTGGTAGCGCGAGCGCATCTGGTCCAACACTTTCTGCGTCAGGTCTATGTTGGACTGCACGGCCTGCAGCTGGTTCTGCAGCTTGGTTATTTCGAGCGAAGTACCCACAATAAGGTATCTTACCTCGTTGCGGTGGCTGCGGGCCTGCACCACGGCCAGTTCCGACCCCAGTTCGGCGGCCTTGACGCCGTTGCGGATGGCTCCGCCGGCAAACACTACCTGGCTGGCTTCCAAGGCCAGATTGTTGCCGAAGTTGGGCAACTGCTCGTTGGCGGCATTCTTGAAATTGCGGTCGAAGCTGTAGCCGAGACCAATCCAGCTGACGTTTGCGCTGGCCTTGATGGAGGGGAGATAGGCGCTCTTGGCCTCGTCTACGCCGGCCTGGGCCGCTTCGGCGGCAAAATCGGCGGCGCGCACGGTGGCATTCAGACTGTCGGCCGTGGCAAACATTTCCGGCAGGGTCATTGTCCGTTGGGAAAAGGCCACAAGAGACAGGCAGCATATCCCCGCAAGGATACGAAGTCTTTTCATTTTAGGTTTAAAAAGAGGTTCAACAACATAGACGAAACGTGCGCTCCGGCTACTTAATTACTTAAGCTATCCTATTGTACGCACGGCTATGGTTGACTTTCGCTCGGCTGCGGAAAGCGGCCGCAAAAGTACTCAAAAACGGCTGTCGTTGTAACCCTCTCTTTGAAATTTTTTTCGGGGAAATGTGCCCTGAAGGGCTGCACAGGGCCTGCTCGCCCCGAAAACGTTGATGTTCAGGCGGGTTTGCACCGGCGCGGCTTCCTTTGGATGCGGTTGGCTTCGGGGAAAGGCGGTCAGTGGTCGCGGCGGAACCACTCGAGGCGTTCCTGCAGGTCGTCGTATTGGTCGTCCTTTATAAAAGAGGTGCACACACGCAGGCCTTGCTGGTCGCTGCCGGTGGTTTCGAGCGATATGGCGCTGATTCCGTAGAACATAAGTTCCTTCATCAGTTCGCCGCCGGTCATTCCGGGGTAGGCCACGGTAAAGTAGAAGCCGTCGGCGATGTCTTCGCCCAGGTCGTTGTCGTACACAATCACGAAGCCGTTGTCGCAGAAGAGCTTCTTTACCCGCTTGGCGCGACGCCCGTATTCCTTTACGTCGTCCAGGAAGTGGTAGCTGCCGTCGCTGGCGGCCTTCATCATAGCGGCCAGGGCATACTGGGCCGAATGGCTGGTGCCCGACGACAGGGCATACAGCACGCGGTTCACAAACACGTTGCCGAAACTGGCCACGCCGTATTGCTTGCGCAGGTCGTCGTACTGGCGCTTGTACAGCTTTTCCGAAATGGCGGCCACGCCTATGCGCTGACCGGCATACGAGAAGGCCTTCGAGCCCGATATGAGCAGGATGTAATTGTCGGTGTAATTGGCTACGCTGGCCTGGAAGGGCGCATGGAAGGGCTGGCTGAGTTCCTTGCGGAAGTCCATTGCAAAGTAGGCCAGGTCTTCCAGCACAATGGCGTCGTAGCGGGTGGCCAGCTCGCCTATGGTTTTCAGTTCGCTGTCCTGCAGGCAGAACCATCCGGGGTTGTTGGGGTTGGAGTAGATGATGGCGGCTATGTTGCCTTGGCTAAGGTACGACTCCAGTTTCTCGCGCAGGGCCTCGCCGCGGAAGTGGAACACGTCGAAACTTTCGTACTTGCAGCCGAGCACCACCAGCTGCTGCTTTTGAACGGGGAATCCGGGGTCGATGAACAGGATGGTGTCCTTGCGGCGGTCGCACTGGCTGCAGGTGATGAACGAGGTGAAGGTGCCTTGCATCGATCCGGTGACGGGCACGCAGCACGTGGGCGGCACGTCGATGTTTATGAAGGCCTTTATAAAGCGCGACGATTCGTTTTTGAGGTCGGGGTGGCCGTCGAGCATCGGGTAGATGGAGGCCACGCCGTTTTGGAGCGCCTTTATTTCGGCTTCGACGCCTATGGCCGACGGCAGCAGGCCGGGAACGCCCATCTCCATCCGTACGTAGCGTTTGCCGGTGCGTTTTTCGGCTTGGTTGGTCATCGCTACCACTTCGCGGATGGTGGCTTTGCCGAAGTTGGGCAGGTTGAATTCGTCGATGATGCTTTGTACGGTTTCGTAGTCGATGGGGGTCTGTCTCATAGTTTCTTGTATCTGATGGATGTTGGTGGCGGGCGGCCTTGTTTCGGCGGCGCCTGAACTCTGGCGGCAAAGGTACAGCAAAATTTTTCAGAAAAAATCATTCTTTTGTTTGCAGGTTTGTAAATCGTACCTATCTTTGCAGCCGCAAATCCGATAGGAAACAGAGCGTTGCTTCCTGGATACAAAGCAAGGTGCGTTAGTTCAGTTGGTTAGAATATCTGCCTGTCACGCAGGGGGTCACGAGTTCGAGTCTCGTACGCACCGCTTCCCAAATCAGTTGCAACGATGTTGCAGCTGATTTTTTTGCCCGTTTCCGTACGCTTTGCTACTGAGCCGTGTGAACCCCTGCTATTATTACAAAGCGTAACTGCTTGTTGCTCAATTTGTCATTTTGGAAATGGCAGGCCCATTCCGGGGCCGATTTCGGACAGTAAACATAAGGGTTTCTACTAAACCAAAAAGAAAGCGAACACACTTGAATGTACCGTTTTAAGGTTAAGAAGCGTTCAGTGTGTGTGGAAAACAGCGAGAAAAACGCCGTCAGAATTACGTCTGGCGGCGCTTTTGGTTAATGGGCCAAGATTATTCCGGCTCTGAATAGCCGGGATGTTCCGGATTTCAGTTTCCGGTTTACAGTGCGTGGATTTGATCTTAGGTTTTACCGCAGCTTCAGGTTTACAGTTCGCAGATCTGATTCTTGTTTAGGCCGGTGCACTCCGCGATAATTTCAGTGGCGATGCCTTTGGCTTTCATTGCTCTGGCAATGTCCGCGCGTTCTTTCTCGCGTCCCTTCTCTAGTCCGGCGGCTTCGCCTTCCGCTCTGCCTTCCGCTCTGCCTTCCGCCCGGCCTTTGGCCAAGCCTTCTTCCAGCCCTTGTTCCAGCCCCTGCTTCCGGCCTTGTTCCAGCCCCTGCTCCAGACCTTGCTTCCTGCCCTCCTCCAGCCCGGTTTCGGTGGCGGTGCGGATTTCGCTGCGCGCATCGAGTTCGGCCATCATCTGGCGCACGTAAGCCATTTGTTCGTAGTAGTTCATAGCCGCAAAGGTAGTTACCTGAAAAAGTTTGTCAAATTTCTGGTCGCTGAATTTTTCGGGCCTTTCGCGGAGTCTTCCCATATTGCTCAGCAGGAATAGCTGCTCTTCGGTTTCGCCCTCCAGCTGCTCGCAGTCTTTCAGAAACTTGGGAAGTTCCACGGTGACGTACTCCAGCCGGTCGGTCAGTCGTCGCCCCCTGCTGTTCTGCACCTGGTAGTGCTGGATTACGTCGGCGGAAGAGCTGTCTATCACAAAATCCAGAATGCCAATAACATAGACAGGTGCAAAGCGGTATCCGGCGTCGCCTTTGTGCACGGCATTCCGGATGGGGAAGCCGGAATAGTAGATCATCCGTTCGCCGAAGTCATTGTTTGGCCGGAGTTGCATTTCCACATTCACCAGTTTGCCTTTGTCGGTGGTGCAGGCCACATCGTAGACCGACCTCCGGGCGTCGGGCCGGTCGCCGGTCTGTTCCTGTGGCTCCAGCTTTACCGACACGATGTTTTCATTCGGGAGCAACGCCCGTAGCAGCATCAGCAGCAAATCCTCGTTGCCGGGCGTTCCGAAGGTAATCTTAAAGGCGGTGTCGTAGCGCAGATCGATGTAGGTAATCCCGAACTGCCGCGCCGCCTCCTCGGGCGTAAGTGGCTGGTTTACAGTGGCGGTTTTCCCGGATGGAAGTGAATCCTTGCCTGGAATGGTTGCCTCTTTTGTAAGAGGCTGGTTTACAGTGGCGGTATTCCCGGATGGAAGTGAATCCTTGCCCGGAATGGTTGCCTCCTGTGCGGGAGCAGGATTTGTGTCCTCGCGACGGCTTGCCGCCGCTTCTTTTCGAATGTCTTGAAAGTCGTTTTCCATACTGTTTTAGAAAATAAGGTTAGTAAATAAGGTTTATAAATAACGACGCAAATCTAAACGTTTACAAATAACGGCGCAAGTGTAAATAAAATATTTACAAACCGAATGTTTCGTGCAAACTATTCTCGATGCAAATTTTTCTGTTTTGTGCATCGAGATTTCCCGGGACTAGAACTGTGAAAGCCCCACAGCCGAGCGCATAGATAGTTTTGCGCCCGGCTCCGGGAAAAACTCGAAGTCGGGCGCAAGAATTGTGGGGGAAACTTCTACCGGTAAACTTCTACCGGAAAACGCCTATTGGGGAACCAATACCGGGAAACCCCTGCCAGAAAACCCCTACAGGCAAAGCTTCACGCTGTGACCGTTCAGCCGCAGCCCGTAGATGCCCGAGGGCAGCCCCTCGATGGCATTCACCCCGGCACGCACCGCCTTCTGGCGCACGCAACGCCCTACCAGGTCGAACACCTCCACCGTGGCCGGTCCGTCGGCCTTCACAAACAGAATGCCGTTATCGGCATAGGCCTCTACCCGGATGTCGCCATCGACTGCCGGCTGCAGCCCGTCTATTATGTAGTAGAGGCAGGCCGGGCCGATGTAGGTCCCGCCAATGCCGGCCGTGTACAGATCGTGGTCGGAGTCGAGCGCAAGCACATAGTCCCCGTTGGGGAACAGCACCTCGTCGTCGAGCATCATCTTAAAGGCATCGTAGGCCGGGCCGTAGGTAAGCGAAATGGGATTGGAAACACTCACAGCCAGGTTGTCTTCCAGGTGCCCGTCGGTGACAGCCATCGGATTGGCCCCGTACGATACGGATTTTGTGTAGTATTCGCCCTCGAAGAAGTTGTTCGATACCAGCACCGCCGATTCGGCCTTCACCTTGCCCGATTCGGGCACCGCCAGAAGGCACACCGGCTGGTGATTGCTGCTCCAGCGCTGGTCGAAAATGTTGTTGACGATGGTGATGAGCACCGTGGCATTTTTCTGCTCGCAGGTGAATTCCACAAAGTTACGCTTGCTGTCGGCATTGCCGCCCACCCGGTAGAACAGGTTGTTGCTTATGGTAACCACATACACCGAGTCGTTGGAATTCTGGCGGGTGACGTTGAACATCTGGCTGCCGTGGAAATCCTTCACGATATTCTGCTGGAAGGTGAAGCTGTGCAGGTCGTACTTCACCTTGTCGCCCTTTTCGAACTGCACCAAGTGGGCGCCCAGCTTGCCGTCGGGCAGGTAGCCGCCCATATTGTCCATCAGGGAGTGGTGAATGTTTATCTCGCCCAGCGTGGCATTGGCGCAGTTGCGGGTGCGGAACACGAACTGGTTCTGCAGCGACAGAAAACTGCAACTGTCAATCTCGATGTAGGGCGCCGTGATGTCGGTGCTCACGGTGAAGGGCGCGTAAGTGTCCTTGTCGTAGCCCGTCAGCTGCAGGCGGTTGCCCGAAGCGTCCATAGGCATATCGGTCGAATCGCAGGTGAACGTCAGTCCCCGGAATATCAGGGTGTCCATCCGGCAAGTGGTCGGCGAAATGCGGCCGAAGAGCTTGGGCTGCTTGCCGGGAGCGTTTTGGATGGTGAGCCGTCCGCCGTCGGTGGGGTAGGCAAAGCCGGCATCGCCCAGCTCGTAGATGCCCGAGGCATCGGAGCAGTCGTCCAGTAAAATAACGTCGCCGTGCATAGCAATTTCCAGCGCTGTCTTAAGCTCGGGCACGTTGGCGACGGTCACCTCGCGGGGCTCCGTGCGCTCGGCATAGACGAAATCCGGTCCCAGGTAGGTACGGTCGCGGCCGGCGGTGTACAGGGCCGACACCTTCGGAATCATCCGGTCGGCATCGAACACCTCGCTTACGCCGGCTTTTTTGGCCGTATAGTAATTGTGCTCGTCGGTTAATACCACTTCGTCGGGAAGAGATTCGCCCTCCTCGTAGCCTATAAGCAGGTTGTACGTCAGGTCGAACGTCCCCACATAGTCGGGGTGCAGTTCCACGGCGAACTTGCCCACCTGGTAGCAGATGCTGTTGGTAAGGGTAAGGCTTACTTTCTTGCCTTCCAAGCCGCTCATTCCGGCCTTGAACAGGTAGGAAGTCCCGGCCGGCGTGGCAGACTGGTAGAACAGGCAGTGGTCCACATAGAAGGCGCGGACGTTGTCGGCGGCATCGGAACCGCCATCCTGGCCGTCCAGACGGAACAGGGCTTCGGACAAGTCGTCTTCGATCAGCGTGTTGACCAGCGCCAGGCTGTCTACATATACGGTTCCGTCGGCAGCCAGCAGTCCGCCCCGGTTCCCGGAAACGGTGCAACTATTGAACGACAACACTTTAAGATTGGCCGAACTGGCTTCGCAGGCATCCACAAAGGGGCCTTCGAATCCCGAAATGCGGCAATGGTCGAAGCAGAGTTCTCCGTCAATGCCCTTGTCGCCCTGAATCTGCACAAAGGACGACTGCCCCTGTGCCGGCTCGAACGGAAGGTCCCTGAAGGTGATATTGCCGACGATGGCCGCCGGTTGGAAAACGCCCTGCAGGAGGGCTCCCGGAGTAGAATCGGGCTGGAACGTAATGTCGGACGAATTTACCTCGATGGGCTCGTTCCCCAAATCGTAGGCGCCCGCCGTCAGCGCCACCACGGGACGGTCTATGTTGATGGTGGAGAAGGGGTAGGCGGCCGCGGCCCGGAGCTCCGTTACGTCGTTCACCCGGGCCCCGTCGGAGGTGAGCTCGAATTCGGGCGCCACGAAGGCCGAATTCTTGCACAGATATTCAATGGCGTTGGTCAGCATCGTGTAGCCCTCTTTCGACAGCGAGGCGCTGGCTTGGCGCGACAACGCCACATACAGGTACTTGGCTTCGGGATGGCGGTAGTCTTCCATCATAGTCACGGCGCCGCCGGGCTGGCTGGTGGCCAGGATGTATATCTGTCCTTCGGCCGTTCCCGTCACGCCGGAGAGCGGGCAGAGGGAATCGTTGGTAAGCGCCGGCAACTGCGTTTGGGAAGTGCTGACGTCGGTGCCCTTGAAAATGGGGTGGATGGACATTCCCGCTTCGGTGACGGCCACCAGGTCGGTCAGGCCGTCGGCCGCTTGGAATTCCGGATAGAACTGGGCGTGGGCAGAGGTCTTAAGGTTCAGGAAGGGCTTGCTGCCCAGCCCGCTGCAGGCTGCCAGAATGCTGGCGTCGTCGGGCACGAAATCGCTCAGTATCACCACGCTGTAGTCCTTGAAGGCCTCCGGGGCGGTTTCGGCTGTCAGGCCGTTCCAGTCGGCCTGGGTGAATATCTTCACGTCGTAGCCGGTGCTTTTCATAAGCGATTTCAGCAGCACGTCGCTGCTGTCGGCCGTCGTGGCGTTGTTCAGCGTGTGGACGCGGTCGGGACAGCCGTCTATGTAGGCAATTTTCTTGGCGTTTTCGTCTTTGGCGTAGTAGTCCTGGAATCCGTTCAGCGACAGATGAACCAGGGTGAACTTGCCGCCGCTCGCACTGCCCCAGGGCACCAGACGGATGCTGGTCTTCAGGTTGTTATATTGCGACGGGACGGCCACTTCGGCTGTCTGGAGCGTTGCCTTTTCGGATACGGCCACCGTGTCGAAATGCTTCCATCCGACGCTGTCGTATTCCGACCAGGCCACCAGAATGGTGTCGAAGTTGTCTATGGCATATTGGAACGAGAGCGTCAGGTCCTGGAACCCTTGGAAGGGCGCCGTAATTTCGTAGTGGTTGGTGGCCTGCTGCACCGTGGCGCTCAAGTCTATGTTCTTGGTGCCTGCCACATAGGCGGGATTGAAGGCCGACAGCCCTTCCTGACGGGCCACCGGGCAGCCCAGGTTGTCGTCGTAGCCTACGCGCATACCGCCGGCGGGTACGAGCATCGAGCGCACCACGCCCAGGTCGGAGGCATATTTCCCGTAGACATTGTTCTTCATTCCGTCACCGGCCTTGATTTCGGTTTCGAGGTCTACCGTGCCGGAAGCCGTGGGCAGATACTTGAAGTCCCAGGCCGAATGGGTGCCGTCGAAGGGCGGAATGTCGTCGGGTTCCATATAACTGTAAATCTTGATGCGCTCTATAAAGGTGGGCCCGGTGGGCAACACATCCATATCCAGCTTGGTGGGGTTCAGAAATATCCTCACCGAATCGGCGCTGTGCACCCTGAGGCCGGCCTTGCCGCCCGGACGGTTGCCTTCCAGGGCTTTCCAGGCGTAGTTGTCGTTCAGACTGCTGGTTATCTTAATGCCTCGCTGGCCGGTGCCCCACCATTCCACGTAAATGGAGTCGCAGTTGGGCAGGTCGAGCACCACCTGGCCGTTTATCTGCACCACGATGGCATACACGTCCTGCTCGTTCTCCACGCCGCACCATTCGCACATATTGGCCCGGCCCGAAAAAGCGGTGCCGGTGAATCCGAAGGCCCAGTCGTGGCCGCCGAAAAAGGCGGGCGCTTCCCAGGAGGTGAGGGGCCCCATCTTGCCGGTGTCGTACAGAATGTGGTCTTCCGGATCGGAGATAATGGCTTGCGCCGGAAGGCAAAGGCCGGTTGTCAGCAGGCAGGCTGCCAGAAAATGTCTGAATGATTTCATAAGGATAGATAGAGTTTCGCTTATATACAAATAGGACGTGGACTCCGCCACGGGGACTTCGGCCCGCGTGAATGAGTCCGCAAATATATAAAGAAAGGGGACATCCCGAAGATGTGGGCCTCGGGAATGCCGGACTGAATCTCCGACGGGGATTTCTCTGCCCTGGCAGTGTCGCACAACCTTTTCACGACTGTGTGTTTCACTTTTCAATTCCTTCGCCTGCGCATTTGCCAGCGCAAATCGATACAAAAAGTGCCACCGACACGCGTCTGTGGCACTTTGGTGGTGGCTCCTGTAGTGACATTGGATTGCAAATCCATTGCATGGTATTGCATTTCTCATACTTTATATATTGTGTGAGATTGCGAAACGTCAATGTCTTGTCATGGAATCTGACAAAGATTTTGGTATTCAAATATATTCTTCTAAATTTGCAGCTGTACTCCAGATATTTGTAATAAAATTTGGAGTATACTCAAGGAAATCCAATGCGCTATGTATAAGAGATTATTTGATGTTGAAAGCAAACTGGACGAGGCAATGTTCCTGTTTGGCGCACGCCAGACGGGGAAATCCACACTGTTGAAAGAACGTTTCAAGGGGAAAATCTACTACGACTTGCTTGATCCGGAATTGAGAAAATTCTTCAAGAGAAATCCGAATGCGCTGAAGGAGGCGCTCCAAAGCAAGCCGGCAGGCACGCTCGTCATCATAGATGAGATTCAAAAGGTCCCGGAATTGCTGGATATAGTCCACTCCCTGATGGTCGATAACGGGCTGTGGTTCATCCTGAGTGGTTCCAGCGCCAGAAAACTCAAGAAGTCGGGGGCGAACACCCTCGGCGGCCGTGCGATTCCGGAAACGCTCTATCCGCTTGTATGGCCGGAAGTCACTGATTTCCAACTGGACCATGCCGTGCAGAACGGCATGATCCCGCGTCATTATATGGCCTCTGACGCTACCAAGCGTCTCAAAGCTTATGTGGAGGTGTACCTTAATGAAGAAATACGCGAAGAAGGTGAAGTCCGGCAACTTGATGCTTTCGAACGCTTTATGGAGGTGGCCGCCATTTCAGACGGCGAAATGCTGAATTATTCAAACATAGCCTCCGATTGTGGCGTATCAGTCAAAACCGTCCAGTCGTATTTCCAGATTCTGTATGATACACTGATCGGTTATGAAATA
>R17__coassemble_562_pt1 | contig 16352 bp, 14 predicted proteins | sample R17__metabat2_high_PE_026 | metagenome-assembled genome bin R17
GCCCTGCACTATGTCGGTGACGTTCTCTTCGTCCAGACGGTTGAATTCGTCGGCATAGCGCTGCAGGGCGGCGGCTGTTTCCTCGAAGGCGCTCACCTCGGCGGCTTCGCCCATTACCTTGAGGGCGTTTCCGCGGGCCACCATACGCAGTTTGGGGTACAGCGTTTTGAGCAGCAGTATGTTACTGTTGTTCACGCCGCAGAACAAGACCGGGTCGCATTGGTCGATGAGCAGAATCTTTTCTATCATAAGCCTTTTTTCCTAAGGCCGTTCCATAAGCCCTTTTCCGAAGACGCCCAAAGGGACGGCACTCAAGCTTTTCCGCCGCCGGGACACGGCCCGCCGCCGGCCTTCGGCAGCGCATCCGGGCGCTGCCTGTTCAGCGGTGCAAAGGTAACTTATGCACCCCTCAAAAACAAGCAGTGAAATCACAGGAAAAAGTCCTTTCGACAAACTCTTGGAATGTGCCGGGGCAAATTCAATCAATCTACAAAACAATCGGTTGGTTCGGGGCTTTTGATTACTTTTGCGGCCCCGTAACAGACAAGGACATGCAACGGTATTTCATCAGGTTTTCGTACGACGGTACGCAGTACCACGGCTGGCAGCGTCAGCCGGGCGATGCCAGTGTGCAGGAGACGATGGAGGGCCGTATGCAATGCCTTTTCGGCGACGGATTTGCCCTGACGGGGGCCGGACGTACCGACGCCGGCGTGCACGCCTCCCGGATGTGGGCCCACTTCGACCTGCCGCAGGCGCTGGAAAACCCGTCGGCGCTGGTGGAGAAACTCAACCGGATGTTTCCCGACGACATCGCCGTGCAGGAAATACGGCCGGTGCGTCCCGATGCCCACGCCCGTTTCGACGCCCTGTCGCGCACCTACGAATACCGCTTTTCCCTGACCAAGAACCCTTACGACCGGCTGTATGCCACGCCGCTTCCGGCTCGCTTGGACGTGGCGGCTATGCAGGCGGCGGCCGACGTGCTGGACCAGTACTCCGACTTTACTTCGCTTAGCAAGCTCCACACCGACGTCAAGACCAACAACTGCCGCATAATGAAGGCCGTTTGGGAATTCCGCGACAGCGACGGGCGGAGCATTCCGGTCTGCTTTCCCGACGCGAACCAGGGGGCCCTGCCGGTTGATTCCCGCGACGTAGGCCGGGAGGATTTGCCGACGACGACCCCGTCTTGTCCGGCATCGGGAAGCAACTATCCCCCGCAGGCCACCCGGTTGGTGTTCACCGTGCAGGCCGACCGCTTCCTTAGGAATATGGTGCGGGCGCTGGTGGGCACACTGCTCGAGGTGGGCCGCGGCAAACTTACCACCGACGGTTTCCGTCGGATCATCGAATCTAAAAACCGTTGCGCGGCGGGCACGTCGATGCCTCCGCAGGGCCTGTTCCTGACCGACGTGGCCTATCCGGCGGACATTTTCATTACAGACTGATATGTGGCTTTGGTGTACTATATTCTCGGCCATTTTCCTGGGCTTGTACGAGGTGTTCAAGAAACTCTCGCTCCGGGGCAACGCCGTCATTCCGGTGCTCTTCCTGACGCCGGTTATCTGCACGTTGTTTTTCCTGCCTATGCTCATCCTCTCGCGGGCCAATCCCGAACTGATGCACGACACCGTCTTTTGGGTAGGGCGCCTCAGCGGCACCGACCATCTGTTCGTGCTCCTGAAGTCGGCCATCGTGCTCACGTCGTGGTGCCTGGCCTATTATGCGATGAAGAATCTGCCGCTTACCATTGCCTCGCCCATCAAGTCCACGCAGCCTATGTTCGTGCTTATCGGGGCCTTCATCGTGTTCGGTGAGCGGATGAACGCCTGGCAGTGGACGGGTGCCCTGGTGGCACTCGTGTGCCTGTTCTTCTATTCGCGCATAGGCGAGAAGGAGGGCATTTCCTTCGTCCATAACAAATGGATATGGTGCCTTATCGGCGCCGTGCTGGTGGGAGCCATAAGCGGCCTGTACGACAAATATATGATGCGCCACTTCGACCGGATGGCCGTGCAGATATGGTACACCTTCTACCAGATTGTGCTGATGATTCCCATCTTGGCCGTCTACATTGGCCGGCAGCGGCGGCTGGTGGCTCAGGGCCGGGGCGAGGCGTTCGGCATCGGCTGGCTGGGCGGATTCCAGTGGCGCTGGTCCATCGTGGGGCTGGGACTGCTGCTGTGCATTTCCGATTTCCTGTATTTCTACGCGCTGGCCATTCCCGATTCCCTTATCTCGGTGGTGTCGCCCATCCGTCGGTCGGGCGTCATCGTGCCCTTTATAATAGGAGCGGCGCTTTTCCGCGAGAAGAACATCAAGCAGAAGGCCTTGTTGCTGCTGGGCGTGTTGCTGGGCATCCTGTGCCTGTATTTCGGGTCGGTCTGACAATTGTAGGACAACAAACAAAACACTTATACAATGAGACATTTCACTTCCATCAACGATTTGGGCGACGTCCGGGCCGCCGTCAGAGAAGCCCTGGAAATAAAGAAGAACCGCTATGCCTGGCAAGACCTGGGCCGCAACCGCACGGCCTTGCTCATATTCTTCAACAACAGCCTGCGCACCCGCCTGAGCACTCAGAAGGCGGCTATGAACCTGGGAATGAACGTCATTGTGCTCGACGTGAACCAGGGTGCCTGGAAGTTGGAGACCGAGCGCGGCGTGGTGATGGACGGCGACAAGAGCGAACACCTGCTCGAGGCCATTCCGGTAATGGGCTGCTACTGCGACGTCATAGGGGTGCGCTCGTTTGCCCGCTTCGAGAGCAAGCAGGACGACTACACCGAGAAAATCCTGTCGCAGTTCATCAAGTATTCGGGCAAGCCAGTGTTCAGTATGGAGGCGGCCACGCGCCATCCGCTGCAGAGCTTTGCCGACCTTATTACTATAGAGGAATACAAAAAGAAGGACCGTCCCAAGGTGGTGATGACCTGGGCTCCGCATCCCAAGGCGCTGCCGCAGGCCGTTCCCAACAGCTTTGCCGAGACAATGAACGCCACCGACTACGAGTTTGTGATTGCCCAGCCTCACGGCTACGAACTGGCCCCGGAATTCGTGGGGCGCGCCAAGGTGGAATACGACCAGCGCAAGGCCTTGGAAGGTGCCGATTTCGTGTATGCCAAGAACTGGTCGGCCTATGCCGATCCGAACTACGGAAAGGTTATCTGCCAAGACCGCGACTGGACGGTGGACAGCGAGAAGATGGCGCTGACCGACAACGCCTATTTCATGCATTGCCTGCCGGTGCGCCGCAATATGATTGTGACCGACGACGTGATTGAAAGCCCGCAGTCCATCGTGATTCCCGAGGCGGCCAACCGCGAGATTTCGGCCCAGACGGTGCTGAAGCGGATGCTGGAGAGTCTGTGACAGGGTTTGAACCCTTTTGTGCACCGGAATAAGGGTTTACACGAAAAGGTGCATTGTGGCTTGTGCGCGGGATGTCTGTTCGGAAAGACCAATCTCGATGCACGGAATGGCCGAAAAGTGCATCGAGATTATCACAGAAAAAGGTTACCCCCGTCTGGAGTGCCTGTGCGCGGGGTGCCCATTGAGAAGAACTAATCCCTCTGGTGAACCAAAAACCGGCCTTTATAGGGACAGAGAAATTCCCTCTTCCCCCAAAAAATATTTAGAATTTCTTTTGCGAGTGTTAAATCAATGTTATCTTTGCGGCTGTGAAACAAAGACGACTAATACGATGAAACACTACAGACTTGTTATGTGCCTTTGTCTGGCAATGCTGTCGGCCTCCTGCAGCCGGCAGTACACGCTGTCCGACAAATCGCTGGCCGAAATCCACACCGATTGGCTCCGGTGGTCCGATTCGCTCGGGCTGCCATCCATATTGCAGGTATTTGTATACGATGCCGTCACCGGCGATCTGGCCTATGCCACCATTTTCGACGAAGCCGACTGCTGCCTGCCGCTGGCATCGGGGACATACGACTTGTTGGTGTGCCCCTATTATCTGTCGGCCAATTACATAGGCGGGGAATCGACGGCCGGCGGCGTCCGCCTCGATTCCGAGCCCTGGCTGTCGGCCGACGGGCGGACGCAGGCAATGGACACTACCGACGAATGCCGGGTGGCCTGGGTCCTGGGGGTGGAGCTTGGCCTTTCCGACCAAGACAATCCCTTGGAACTGAGCCCCGAAGTAATGTCCACCACGCGGCACTACCGTTTGGAAGTAAAGGGCATAAAAGGTCTTCGATACGTGCTGAATGCCCAAGCGAGTGTTCCGGGTTTTTCGCGGGGACGTCTGCTCCTGGCCGACAGCCTGCTGGCCGATACCATAACCCTGGACGTCCCTCTTCGGATGGCGCCCGATTCGCTCGGTCTGCAAGCCGATTTCCAGGCCTGGGGCCGAAATGCGGCCTCTCCGAACCGCTTTACGGTAGAAGTGGAACTGGAGCCCCTGAGCGGTATCGCCTTGCAGGCCCGTTGCGAGGCCCGGTTGTCCGGGACGGAATCCGATTCGGTCTACCATATTGAGGTGGACGGCAGCGCCTTGCAGGTGGAGGCCCCCCAGCCGTCGGGCGGCCTGGACTTCGAAGTGGAGGGCTGGGAAGAAGAGATCCACAACTATATAATTGAATAACCACCGGTCTTGCCGAAACCGGCCCGTCGAATGGTGCCGACTCCGCCCACAGGCAGCCCGATTGCCCGACCTGTGCCGGTCTTGCCGAAACCGGCCCGTCGAATGGAACCCACTCCGCTAACAGGCAGTCTGATTGCCTAACCTGTGCCGGTCTTGCCGAAAGAAAAAAGCGGCCTTACGGCCGAAACTAATACCATCATTATTAACCCTTTAATCTTTTAAACCATTATGAAAAAAATCGTATTGGCGGCCGCCCTGGCCGCGCTCGTGTTCACGTCCTGCAATCAGTCGGAACCCTATGTGCTGGACGAACAACCCGAAATCTCGTTTAAGGCCTTCAGCCCGATGGCCACCAAAACCCTGCTTTCGGGTACCCTGACGTCGCAGGACATCGGTGCCTTTGCCGTCTACCAGTCGTCGGAAAGCGGCAGCTGGCAGCGCTACTTCTTTAATTCGCAGTTTGCCTACAACAGCACCTCCAAGGCCTTCCTGGGAAGCACGGCCCGCTACTGGCCGCTGTCGGGCAACCTGAAGGTGATTGCCTACAGTCCCTACAACGTGGGTACGGTAGCCGAACCGGCCACCGATCTGGGCCAGCTCAGCATTACCGGCATCGACAATTACACGGCCCAGAAAGATATCCTGTTCACCAAGACGGCCACCACACAGGCTTGCAGCAACAAAGCCAGCATGGCCCTGTCGATGGCGCACGCGCTGGCCAATGTCAACGTGGCCTTCAAAACCAACGTGGCCGGCGTGAAAATAACCAAGGTCACGCTGGGAAAGGCCAATTACAAGGGCGATCTGAGCATTAAGAAGAACACTTCCGACGCCAACTACACGGCCACCTGGTCCAACGCTTCCTATGGTACCAACGCCACCAAGGATTTTGCGATTACAGGCAGTTCGCTGTCGCTTACGGCTTCGGCCTCGTCGTTCGCCTCCTGTTCTTCGGACGGCCTGATGGTGGTGCCCGGCTCGGCTTCGGGCTGCACGCTGGCCATCGAATACACCATTCCGTCCGACAACGGCACGGCCATTGCCCAGACGGCCTCGCTGTCGCTTTCCGACACCTGGCAGGCGGGCAAGAAAACCATCTATAACGTCAGCATCACCCAGACGGAAATCAGCTTTACCGTCAGTGCGGATACCTGGAGTTCCGTGGAATCGTCCCAAAGTTTATGAAACGCTTTATGATTCTAGCGGGCACGGCGTGGCTTCTTTTGGGAAGCCCGTCGTGTTCTTCCGGGCCGGATTACATCGAACCGGGACCGTCCGCGCAGGAAATTCTCGGCCGGGACGCGGGTGGCTTTTCGGATTCCGGCCAGGACGATGCCTTGCCTCCCTTGCCGGGGGCGGACGGCCTCAATCCCGGCGGTCAGGTGTTGACGTTTTCCCTGGAAGAATCGGCATCGGAAACGGGCCGGCAAACAACCCGGGACGCGGCCGGCGAATCGGTTTGCCCGGTAATCGCAATGGGTCGGTCGGTGTCGGCGGGAGGCTGGACGGCGCCGGCTGAGAATCCTTGGAACGCCACCGTGCCGGCTACCAAGGGGGAGTACGTCATTAACGGCAATTCCAGTGCCCTGCGGGAACAGAACATCGCGGTGTCGGCCTATCGGTTCGGCTGGGACGAAGTGTTTTCGGGCATACCCTTGCAATATGTTTCCGGGGTCTGGCGCACCTACAATGCGGCCGGAACGTCGCGGAAAACCTATTACTGGCCCGAAGACGACGACTACCTGGCCTTTGTGGCTTGGTGGCCGGCCGATTTTCCGGGCCGTTCAACTCTGACATTCGACGATACGGGCGACGATTTCACGTTCCGCTATTCGCCGCCCTCCACCTCGGGGTCGGCGGCCCAGGAACAGCAAGACCTGATGTTCTCGATGAACTGGTACGACCAAACTACCACCAAGGGCAAAATCGGGCTGCAGTTCCGCCATCTGCTCAGCGGCATCGTGTTCCTTACCAACATCATATCGCAATCGGGCGACTACGACGGCTGGTATGTGGACGCCATAAGTCTGTACGGACTGAAGACCACGGGCACCTGCCGCTACAACGGATGGGACGACGAGTTCGAGTGGAGCAACCTGAGCGGGCAGTCGGAATATATACAGCAATACGAATACGAATGCACCTGGCCCGACGATCCCGACAAGACCTTCTTTGTGATTCCGCAGACCGTGACGTCCGACGTCGAAATAGAGATTTCCTTTGCCAAGGGCGAGGACTATCGCTATTACGAGTATCTGGAAATTCCTTTTTCGGAATTCGAGGCGGGCATAATCCACTATTTCGACATTGCCATCTCGGTGCCGTAGAAAGCGAACCGGCAGACATCAGCAAGCCCTTCGCGCAGAGCGATGCCGTGACGCTCAACCGCTCCCGGCGTGCCTGCGACCCGAAGGCCGGTCTGAACAACATCTCCCCCAAAGTCATCCAGGCCTGGCTCGACGGCGGCTATGCAAGACTCGTAGGCGACGGAGGCATAGATGTAGGCGGAAACGTCGTATACCAGAAAAGCAACGGCAACTACTCGATGGGCCTCTCCAACGGTTGACAAGCACGGCGGGCAGGTACTCCGGCATACGGAGCCTGTCCGCCGCCGTCAATTTTTAATATTAAACAATAGCAATTATGGCAAGGAAAAGCAGCGAAGATATAGACCGCCAATGGAACCGAGTTTGGCATGGGTTGGTCGAGAGCTCAGATGCATATAAGGAATACCGGTGGGTGAATGACCCGACCGTCCGGTTCCAACGAGCTGATTTACAACTCCGACGTACAACAACGGGAAAAGATGCGGTCATAAATGAGCGCATCGATAAGGCGGCTCGGACGGCCAGCCGGTATATTGAAAACATCCGCAAAAAAGGCGGATTTTCCGACGTCACAGCTTATTATGCCACGGGAGACCGCCGCGATGCCTTTGATAAATGGGAGAACAAGAAATTCTCCCGCAACACCTATATGGGATTAGGAAGTAAAGGATAACGATGGCCAACGGAGGTGACGGATTCGGTTTAGAGCAGGGCAGGCACCTGGCTTTGGCAAGAAACGGGGTGGGTAATGGACTCACCCCGTTCCAAAAGGACGCACTCCACAAAAGGAGTAAAGAAATAAGGAATGAAGTCTTGCAAATGGCGAATCATCTTGTCGGAAACCCCAAACATTTTCACTTGAGCAACGTAATAGAGATAGACGTGGAAGTGACAAAAAGCGACCTAAAGACTATTGTCAGTAAAAATTCCGAAAACGAGCTGTTCAATGTGTTCAAGAATACTTTGGCAAAAGATATTGAAGGAGCCTTGAGAAGTTCCAATTATGAAGGGTGGAGATATGTAAAGGAAGGCAAACACCCCGAAGCGGCATATTTTGTCTATTATGGCAAAGAAAACGAAGTGAAAGCATATATATGCTTGAGAAAAATGAAATATAACGGGAAGTTCAAACCTTATGCTATTGTTGATGAAAGAACGTTTGTCAATGAATTGGGACAAATGATAAAAGGAATGCCGCCAGAATGATTTGCTAACCCGATTACGGTGCTACTCTTTCATCCTGACGGCTATATTCTCACTGCAAAGGTACATTGTTTTTCAAACCGACAAACAAAAACGCAAAAAATCAGGTTTTCTTTCACCAATGCCGAAATGTAAAAAATAAAACACGGACGGGAGCCGCCTTTGTTTTGCAAGCCAATCCTCGGAAAATTCTCACATCCGAACCGAGGTGACCGATCTCCGGGGCGGGGCGTCAGAATGCGCAGCTAAGATAGAGCCCGCCGCCGCCCGAGGTGGCAAAGGGACACAGGCTGACGTCGTGGCCGACAGACGAAGTGATCCAGTCGGAAAGTCCGTCGTAGGCCAGGTACACCATATTGGTGCAGATGGTGCCCATGGCGGCGCCCACCAACACGTCGGACAGCCAATGGTAGCTCTGGGCCACCCGGCAATAGGCCACGTAGCCGGCCACGGCATAGCCACCCACCGAAATCCACGGACTGTATTGGCCGTATTCGCGGTGCAGCGCGGTGGCAAACACAAAGGCCATCGAGGCGTGCTGCGAGGGGAAGGAACGGTATTTGGACTCTCCCTGGATGCGCGGATTGGGCCGCTCCACGCCGCAGGCTACCTTCAGACGGTAGTTGCACAGGTCGGCAAAACAATACGAAGCCGTCACCAGCGGAATCAGATGCAGGGGTTTGTGTCTCGGATTCAGCCCGAACAGCGGTAGCACCAAGCCTATGGCTACGGGCGCATACCGCAATTCGTCGTCCCAAAGCTCGGCGTGCCAGTCGTCGTTCCAGCTCAGGCGTTTCTGGATATGCCACTTGAGGCTGTCGGCGGCCATCACGGCCAGTCCCGTAAGGCCCACGGCCAGCGGCGCTATGTTGCCCTTCAGAAAACGGGTGCCGTATCCGGGTTCGGGCGCCTCGAAGCGATACCAGTAACCGGCCGGCCGGGCCGAAAGGCCGATTTCTGCGCTGGAAAACGCCGCGTCCGGAAGTTCGGTTTCCTCGCCAGAGAAAATCGTGTCCGGAAGCTCGGCCCCCAGAGCCGAAAAGCTGTCTTCCTCGTCGGGACAAGCCGTAGCCGAAAAGCTGTCTTTGCCGTCGAAGGCCCGGGCCGGAATGGCCAGAACGCACGTCAACAAAACAACAAGCAATAGTCGGCTCATAGGACGGGGTTACAAGGACTTGGGATAGCGGTTCGGCAATCGTATATACGCTTCAAGGAACGGCTTGCAAAGAGGTCAGAGACTGGCTTTCAGCCCCTTGATGACCGAATTGGTGAAGCCGTTGGCCTCCATTTCGTTCAGGCCGCGTATGGTGATGCCGCCGGGGGTGGTTACCTTGTCTATCTCGTCCTCGGCCGTGCTCTGGTTGTTCAGCAGCAAGGCCGCGGCACCCTTCACCGTCTGCGCCAGCATAGCATTGGCCTCCGAAGGGTAGAATCCCATTTCGACGGCGGCTTCCACCGAGGCGCGGATAAAGCGCAGGGCGTAGGCAATGCCGCACGACGTGAGCGACGTGGCCGCCGCCATCTTGTCTTCGGGAATGAGCATCACGGCGCCCAGCTGACGGAACATTCCCAGCACCGATTCGTCCTGGGCGGGCGTGGTGTTGGCCGCCGAAAACATACTCATACTTTCCCTGACGGCAATGGCCGTGTTGGGAATGAGCCGGTAGCAAGGCATGTCGGCACACGAAGCCGGCAAGTAACTGTATATCTGCTCAAAACTGACGCCGGCCGCCACCACGATCAGTATCTGTTGCTGCGAGTTGAGCCGGCGGCCTATTTCGTTGAGCACTTTTTCCACCAGCCAGGGCTTGACGGCCACCAGCACAATGTCGGCCCCGGCCGCGCGCTGATTGTCGCTGCACGTGACGGCCTGGGGAAAGTCTTTGCTGAAGTTGTCCAGGGAGTTCTGATTTACGTCCGACAGGCAGATGTCTTCCTGTGCGAGACAGCCGGCCTTGGCCAGGCCTTTGGCGATGGCGCCTCCTATGTTGCCGGCGCCTATGATTCCTATGTTCATAATATTGCTTTGTTACGGTCCGCAGACGGACGTCGGCCCACAACGGGCGTCCGGGTACTGCGGCTAATTCGGTTTGACTGTTTTCAAAGAACGGCGGGCTGCATTCAGGCCAATACCCGTCGCAGCGTTTCCACAAACTGCCGGGCCTCGTCCATACCGAGGCAGAGCGGCGGCAGCAGCCGTATGACGTTGGTGCCGCTCACGCCGGTGAATATGTGTTCCTGGTACAGCAGCCGCTGACGCAGTTCCTTGATGGGCTGCTCAAATTCCAGGCCTATCATCAGGCCCAGGCCGCGCACTTCCTTTATCTGCGGAATGCGACGGCATTCGTCCATCAGGTACCGGCCCACGCGGGCTGCGTTGTCTATGAGATGCTCGTCTTCCATCACGTCGAGCACGGCCAGGGCGGCCGAACAAGCCAGGTGGTTTCCGCCGAAGGTGGTGCCCAGCATTCCGTAGGTGGCCTGGAACATCGGGCTTATGAGCAGTCCGCTCATCGGGAAGCCGTTGCCGATGCCCTTGGCCACGGTAATCAGGTCGGGTCGGATGCCGGCGTGCTGGTGGGCAAAGAACTTGCCGCTGCGTCCGTAGCCGCTCTGTATTTCGTCCAGAATAAGCACGGTGCCGGTTTCGGTGCAGCATTCGCGCAGAGCTTTCAGGAATTCGGGCGAGGGAATGTGTATGCCACCCACGCCCATAATGCCTTCGATGATGACGGCGCAGACGTCGCGGCCCGCCAGCGCCTGGCGGACGGCCTCGATGTCGTTCAGCGGCAGGAAACTGACGTCGATGCCCTCGTTCACGGGCGCTACTATCTTGGGATTGTCGGTAACGCGCACTGCTGCCGAGGTGCGGCCGTGGAAAGCCTTGCGGAAGGCCACCACTTTTTTGCGGCCGGTGTGGAACGAGGCCAGCTTAAGAGCGTTCTCGTTGGCCTCGGCGCCCGAATTTACCAGAAACAGCCGGTAGTCTTCGTAGCCGCAGGCCTTGCCCAGCCGTTCGGCCAATTGCTGCTGCAGGCTGTTCTTTACCGAGTTGGAATAAAAACCGAGCGTCTCCACCTGGTGCGAGATGGCCTGGGTGTAGTGCGGATGGGCGTGTCCGATGGAAATGACGGCGTGCCCGCCGTACAGGTCCAGGTATTCCTGTCCCTGGTCGTCCCAGACGCGACAGCCCTTGCCCCGGACTATGTTTACGTCGAAAAGAGGATATACGTCGAAAAGTTCCATAAATGAATCTCCTTCAAAAAATCAATGTAGTCTAGAAACCGATGTTCTTAAGGCGCAGGCCGCAGGTTTCGTCCAGGCCGGACATCAGGTTCATGTTCTGCACGGCCTGGCCCGAGGCCCCCTTGAGCAGGTTGTCGATGGTGGACAGCACCAGCAGCTTGTCGCCGTGCTTTTCCACGTGCACCAGCGCCTTGTTGGTGTTCACCACCTGTTTCATATCGATGTTGGCAGGGCAGACGTGCGTAAAGGCGGCGTCCCGGTAGTAGTCTTCGTAAAGTCGCTGCGCTTCTTCCTGGCCGAGCGGGCAACTGGTATACACCGAGGCAAAAATGCCGCGGGCAAAGTCGCCGCGCATAGGCACAAAGTTCACGTCCTTGTCGAACGATGGCTGCAGCAGGCGCAGGTTGCGCCCTATTTCGATCAGATGCTGGTGGGTGAAGGCCTTGTATACCGAAATGTTGTCGTTGCGCCAGCTGAAGTGCGAGGTGGCCGAGGGCTTGACGCCGGCGCCGGTGGAACCGGTAATGGCTTGGACGTGAACCTCGTCGTGCAGCAGGCCGGCGGCCGCCAAAGGCAGCAGCGCCAACTGTATGCAGGTGGCAAAGCAGCCCGGGTTGGCCAGGCGATCGGTGGCGGCAATGCGGCTGCGGTTCAGTTCCGGCAGGCCGTACACGAAGCCCTGGCTTTCGTCGCGGTAGTCCTGCGCCAGGTCTATCACCTTCAGACCGGCGGGCAGCGTCACCTGGCCGTTCTCGTCGGCCATTCCGTTGGCTGCCAGGAACTTGGAGCTGTCGCCGTGGGCCGTGCACAGGAACAGCACGTCGATGGCGTCCAGGGGCAGGGCATCGGTAAACGTCAGGTCGCAGTCGCCCGTCAGGCCGGCGTGCACCGAACTAACCGGATTGCCGGCGTTGCTCTGGCTGTTTACAAACACTATTTCGGCCTGCGGGTGGTTCACCAGCACGCGGATAAGTTCTCCGGCGGTGTAGCCCGCGCCGCCCACGATACCGACTCTTATCATTTCTTTGCGTTGACGCGTTTCTGAACGTTGTAGTAAATCTTCATCTGGTTGCCCAGAATCTTGGTGAAGCCCTTCATATCGTCGGCGTTCCAGGCCTTGTTCACCTCGCCGTACTCGCCGAAGTCGGTCTTCATAAGGTCGTAGTCGCTCTCGACGCCCACCAAGGTATAGCAACGCGGACGCAGTTCCAGGATGACGGTGCCGTTCACGTTCTGCTGACTGCTTTCCAGGAAGGCTTCCATATCGCGCATCACGGGCTCCAGATACTGGGCCTCGTGCAGGAACATTCCGTACCAGGTGCCTATTTGGTCTTTCCAGTACTGCTGCCATTTGGTAAGGCAGTGCTTTTCGAGCATCTTGTGGGCGTTGATGATGAGCAGCGGACCGGCGGCTTCGAAACCGACGCGCCCCTTTATGCCTATAATGGTATCACCGATGTGCATGTCGCGGCCAATGCCGTAGGCGCTGCCCAGGGCTTCCACCTTGCGGATGGCGTCCACCTGGTTGGCAAACTTCTCGCCGTTAACGGCCGAAATTTCGCCTTTCTCGAAGGTGATGGTCATCTTTTCGCTGCCGTCCTTCACAATCTGCGAGGGATAAGCCTCTTCGGGCAGGGTCTGGTCCGACTTGAGGGTTTCCTTGCCGCCGATGGACGTGCCCCAGAGACCCTTGTTTATGGAATATTCCATCTTTTTGAAGTCGGCCACGTAGCCGCGTTCCTTCAGGTAGTTAATCTCGTATTCGCGGGTGAGCACCATATCGCGGGTGGGCGTGATGATGCCGATTTCGGGGGCCAGAATCTGGAACGTCAGGTCGAACCGCACCTGGTCGTTGCCGGCACCGGTGCTGCCGTGGGCCACGTATTTGGCGCCGATCTGCTTGGCGTAGTTTATGATGGCGATGGCCTGGAACGTCCGCTCGGAACTTACCGAAATGGGGTAGGTGCCGTTGCGCAGGATGTTGCCGAACACCATATAGCGGATGCTCTTTTCGTAATAGTCGCGGGTTATGTCGAGGGTGGCGTGCTTTACGGCGCCCAGCTTGTAGGCCTTCTGTTCGATGACGGCCAGTTCCTCGTCGCTGAATCCGCCGGTGTTGGCTATGGCGGTGTAGACGTCGTATCCTTTTTCTTCGGTAAGATATTTCACGCAGAAGGAGGTGTCCAAACCTCCGCTGAATGCCAGAACTACTTTTTCTCTCATAGTTGTTTGTTGTTTGTCGTTTGCCGGGGCGGCGGCCCCGAGTTGTTTTTTTGCCGGTTTCGCCTGGCTTGTCGCCGGGCGGTTGGGCTTTGGTGGTTTTGCCGTTTTCGCCTGGCTTGCCGCCGGGCGGTTGGGCTTTGGTGGTTTTGCCGGTTTCGCCTGGCTTGTCGCCGGGCGGTTGGGCTTTGGTGGTTTTGCCGGCGCGGGCCGGCGGAATCGGGTTATTGCTTGGCCTCGTGCTCCTTTGGGTCGTACAGCATCGCGGTGCACATACAGAAGCGGCGCTTCTTTTCCACCAGGATGGGATAGTTCACACAGCTTTGGCAGCCCTTCCAGAAGGCCTCGTCGTCGGTGAGCTCGGCAAAGGTGACGGGACGGTAGCCCAGTTCGTTGTTGATTTTCATTACGGCAGCGCCGGTGGTAAGCCCGAACAGCTTGGCCTCGGGGAAGCGCTCGCGCGACAGTTCGAAGGCGCGTTTCTTGATGCGCTTGGCCAGGCCGTGTCCGCGGAATTTCTCTACCACTATCAGGCCCGAATTGGCCACGAACTGCTTGTTGCCCCAGCTTTCGATGTAGCAGAATCCGGCAAATTCGTCGCCGGCCATGGCTATGATGGCTTTGCCTTCCATCATTTTCTGGGCTACATACTCGTGGGTGCGTTTGGCGATGCCGGTGCCCCGGACCTTGGCGGCATCTTCGATTGTCTTAAGGATGGTGTCTACGTAGGGAAGATGCGATTCGTTCGCTACGAGCACCTCAATTTCCGTTTCCATTACAAATTATATTTTGTGTTTAATGTCTGTTGTCCGACTGTTTTACGTCCGGCAGTCTGCCGTTGGCCGTTGGCCGTTTACTGTTGACCGTTGACCGTCGGGCGTCTGTCGTCGGGCGTCTGTCGTTGGTCGTTGGTCGTCCGGCTAGCGGATGGGCAGCACTTCCGACAGGGTGCGCACAAACTTGCGGCGGTCCAGGCCGTCCTTGGGAATTACCAGGATGGTGTCGTCGCCGGCCAGCGTCCCCAGAATGTACTTGGAACCGTGTCGGTCTATCTCGGCCGCTATGCCGCCTGCGTAGGCCGGTTTGGTTTTGATGACGGCAAACTGGCCGCAGAAGTCGAGCGATACGAATCCCGAGTTGGTAAAGTGCGCGTCGGGCGATTTCATACGGGCGCTCTTGCCCAGCGGCGACGACTCCTCGGGCAATACATAGATGTATCCGCCTTCGAAATCGGGCATCTTGGCAATCTTGAGCGATTTCAAATCCCGCGACAGGGTGGCCTGCGTCAGGGTGAAGCCCTCGGATTCGAGGTTCTTGAGCAATTCGTCCTGGCTGCTTATTTTGCTTTCGTGGACTATTTTACGAATGCATTTCAAGCGGTTGGTCTTGTCTTTCATATAGTTGCGTTTGGTTTAATCGTGTTGCCCGTGCCCTGCCCGGCTGCGTGGCTGGCAGCTTGCATAGCTATTCAAAAGCGGCCGCAAAAGTATGCAAAGCTTTTTGCTCGGCCAAACGATTTGGTATATAAATTCGGAAGATTTTGCATATTATACAAAATTCAGACTTGGGCTGTGCTTTCGTCCCGGCATTCCGCGGAGCAGACCGCCCGCAGGCCGACAAACAGTAAAAGCCCCGCTCGCGGGGAACGGGGCTTTGTGTAGGAATGTTGTCCAAGGCGGATTCGAACCACCACAGGCAGTACCAAAAACTGCAGTGCTACCATTACACCATTGGACAATCCTGTTGTCGCCTTTCCTGAAAAGGCGGCGCAAAGATATAGGAATTTTCGGTAAGCCGGCCGGGTCGGTGCAAAAAAAGCCGAAATTTTAGGAACGGCACGTCATCCGCGGAACGGCTCCGCCAATAACGACACGCCTCCCGGCAATGTCAACCAAATCCCGATCTCGGGAGCGGCTCGTCGGTGCTCCAATAACTACTCAAATCCCGATCTCGGGAACGGCTCGCCGGTGCTCCGATAACTACTTGGCAATGAGCAGGAAGTAGTTCTTCTTGCCCTTCTGGGCCACCAAATACTTGCCGTTCAGCAGGAACGAGTCGTCGATGACGGCGTCGAAGGCTTCCAACTTCACCTTATTAATACTGACGCCGCCGCCCTGCGCCATTTTGCGCATTTCGCCCTTGGAAGGGAACACGGCTGCGTGGTCGGTGAGCAAATCCACGGCGCGGATGCCGGCCGCCAGCGCCTCGCGCGATACCTCGAAGGAGGGCACGCCGTCCATAATGGCCAGCAGGGTGCGCTCGTCCAGCCGTACCAGGGCGTCGTGCGTGTTGTTGCCAAACAGAATGCCGCTGGCTTCGACGGCCGCGTTGTAGTCGGCCTCGCTGTGTACCATACAGGTAACTTCCTTGGCCAGACGCTTTTGCAGCAGGCGCAGGTGCGGAGCCTGCTCGTGCTCGGCTATGAGCGCGTCAATCTCTTCCTTGCCTATGGAAGTGAATATTTTTATGTATTTGGCGGCGTCGGCATCGCTCACGTTCAGCCAGAACTGGTAGAAGGTGTAGGGCGAGGTGTATTCGGGCGACAGCCAGATGTTGCCGCTTTCGGTCTTGCCGAACTTGCCGCCGTCGGCCTTGGTAATGAGCGGGCAGGTAAGGGCAAACACTTCGCCGCCGTTGGTGCGGCGTATGAGTTCGGCGCCGGTGGTGATGTTGCCCCACTGGTCGCTGCCGCCCATCTGAAGCTTGCAGCCTTTGTGCTCGTTCAGGTACAGGAAGTCGTAGCCCTG
>R17__coassemble_563_pt1 | contig 16328 bp, 11 predicted proteins | sample R17__metabat2_high_PE_026 | metagenome-assembled genome bin R17
TCTGCTATTCTATGTTTGTACTGCATATTGTCATTATTATTTTTCGGAAACTTTTCGCATTTTTATTCGGAAACTTTTTAGCGTTTTACTCCGAAGCTTTTTGCAAATTCATTCCGAAACTTTTTGCAAAAATACAAAATTTTGGCGAAACGGGAGTAAAGTTTTGGCGGGAAAAATGATGACAAGGCCGCATTTTTTGCCTTATATCAATTTTTGGACAGACGCGAGTCACTCCCGGGCCTTGCGGGGCTCGGGAGCGGGAGTTACTTTCGCGTGACTTTGTGTTTGATTTTCACCACGGCGAAGTTCAGTTCGATTTCCGTCTCGACAGAATCGGTGGAGAGGTTAACCCCCTTCGGGGCTTCTCCTCCTTCGCGCCTCAGGCAATCAAGCAAGCTTGTTGCCATTTGGCTTGGCGTCGGTTGGAACCCACCATGTCGGCGAGAATCTGGCCGGTCTTCTGGAGGAGGCTTTGCTGCTGAGGGCCGCCGTCGGCCACGGTCTGCAGGGCCTCCATTGTGCGGGCCAGTTCGCGAGCCTCGGCGAAAGTGTCGATGATGGCGAGGGTGGTTTCAACTGCCTGGTCGGACTTAAGGATGGTGGCGAGCATATACAGGCCGCGCTCCGTGAAGGCAGTAGGCTTTATGTGGCTGTGTTTCAACAGATTAAACTGGTCAAAATTTTTGACCAGTTCCTTCTTCTCTGATTCCTCCACCTGCATCAAATAGCGCGGCGGGAATTTCTTCGGATTGTTCCTGACCGCCTGATTGATTTCCTTCGTCTGCACACCATATAAATAAGCTACATCCCTGTCGAGCAGCACCCGTTGCCCACGGAGGGTAATCAGGCGCTGCTCGACATCCTTGGTGGTAATAGGCATTGTTTCCATCTCACCATCCCCCATCTATGGGCGTTCCCCAGCCGGTGTCGAACTGAAAGCTGCTCGCGGCGGGGGTGCTGTAGAATTCGCCGGTGAGGGTGGTCGTGCAGTTCTGGCGGAAGGGAACGGAGGGGATAGTATGGCTGCGCAGAACCGCGCCGGAAGCATCCAGGACGACGATTTTCACGGGAAGCGACTGCTGCTCGGCGGCGAGCAGAAGGGCGCAGCTTTGCGTGGTGGGCTTGCCGGCATGCGATGAGGTCCTGGCCCATTCCCGCGCCAGGTGACCGCCCACGCCGAAATCCGCCATCGTGCCGGTGGCAAGGTCGATACTGAAAGCATCGTAGGCCGGCTTCAAGGTATCACCGATGAAAATCTGCAGCTTCGCCACTCCTGAGGGCTGATTATCCTTCGTCTCGAGCGAGAGCTGCGCGCTGATGCGGGAGAGGGTCATCTTCAGGTCTACGTCCTTCCCGGCCGTGACCGTGACTTGCTCCGAGGCGGCAAAAGTCTCGTACACGGCGCTGCCGTTGATGGTCGCGATGGCCTGGCCGCCGCTGACGCTGATGGTCGCCACGTCGGAAAATATGTGAGCCTCCGCCGCAAAGCTGTACTCCCCTTCCGCCAGTTCGAAGCTGACCGCGCCGAAGCCCTCTGAGCCGGGGCTCTGCTGCGCGCTGTAGACAATCTCCCCCTCGGCGTCTACCACCGCGAAGGCGATGCCGCTGACTCCGGCGCTGTCGGCCGGCGTGGCTTTGGTTCGTACACTACGCGAGCCACTCGCGTCTGTACGAATTTCAAAACCGGAGAATGAAACGTTGACCTGCACGGGGCAGGATGTGCGCTGCTCGCTCTTGGAGCAGGCGGGCAGGATGCTGGCTATCGCGAGCACTCCTGCGAAATGCATAAGTTGTTTGAACATAATATTTTGCTCTACCGCTTTATGTAGGAAAGCGCTGAGAAATCACCATAATTCCTCTTTGCACACTTTCGATGCCAACGGCAAAGCGATGGCAAACCCCAGGCTTGCACAGCTACCTGCACGCCCCAGGGAAGCGGCGGCAAAGTTAATAGATTTACATCTTCGGCAAAATATTTTGTTAACTTTTAAATAATATGGAAACGGCGCGATTCTCTCCGTTTCAATTTATACTGGCAATGGCCTTGCCCGCCGGCGAACGGACAAAAAAGGGACCGGAAACCGGTCCCTTTCTTACAAATATGAAATGGCGAGGTTAGTTGAGCATCACCTGGCCGCCGGTAATGGGCAGGGCCTGGCCGGTTTCGCCCAGCTGCTCCATCAGGTAGAGAGCGCCCTTGCAGACGTCTTCGGGAGAGCAGCCCTTGCGCATAGGCACCTGAGCCAGATAGAAGTCCTTCACGTCTTGCACCGTCTTGGCGCCGGGCACTTTGCCGGCGTTCAGGTACTGGATGAACAGGCCGTTCACGGGATTGCTCCACAGCGGACCGTCGTAGAAGTTGCCCGGGCAGATGCTGTTCACCTTGACACGGTTGGGGGCCAGTTCCAGGGCAAAGCTCTGCGTCAGACCCACGCCGCCGAACTTTCCGCCGGCATAGGCGAAATTGGCCTTGGAGCCGCGAAGTCCGCTCTTGGAGTTCACCTGGATGATGTCGGCATAGTACTGCTCCGACGAATGGGCCGTCTGAAGCTTCATTACCCGGCTCACCACCTTGCAGCAATAGAAATAGGCGTAGTAGTTGATCTTGGTCACGAAGTCGAAGTTCTCGGGAGTCATATCCTGCAGACCGCCGGCCCGCAACACACCCGCGTTGGAGACAAACGCATCGATGGCTCCGAAGTGGCAGACCGTCTCGTGCACCAGGTGTTCGATGCTGGGAATGTCGCTCACGTTGGTCTTCACAAAGATGGCGCGGTTGCTCTTGCACATACCGTTGAAGCGGTCCACCGTTTCCTGGCCGACGGTTTCGTTGAGGTCGGCCACCACGATGTTGGCGCCTTCGAGCAGCAGGCAGCGGGCAATGCCTTCGCCGAATCCCTGCGCGGCTCCGGTTACCACGATGGTCTTGTTCTCGGCTCTTCCGGCAGCGCCGCCGGCCGCCACGGAGCGACGGTAGTTCTCCACTTCCCAGTTGTCGATGAAATCGATCTGGGCCTGAGTCATCGGATGCTCGCCGCCGAACGACTTGGCCAGGGCGGCTATCTTCATAGCGTCTTCAAACACGTCCAGGATGGTGTCGCACTGAGCGGCGTTGTCGCCCACGGCCACCAGACCGATGCCCTTCATAAGAATTACCTTGGGCAGGTAGCCGAACTTTCCGACAAAGGCGGGAATGGCCTCGGCGGCCTGGTCGATCTTGGCCTGGGGTTCCTCGGCGTCGATATAGATGTAGTTGGACTTGCAGTATACAATGCCGTCGGGGGTGAAGGGACGGCTCACGGGGGCAAAGGCCTCGCGGCTCTCGTAGAACGACTTCACGAGCGAATTCTTGCGTACCTTGAGCACTTTGAGGTTGCTGCCGCTGTAGGGGTTGCGAATGCCCTGATATTGCGCTCCGGACAGGCGGATGGCTTCGTTGCAGAGCATCATACGCACTGCGGGCAGCACTTGTTCGGTGCAGGGGCAGGTGTCGCGGGGCTCGACGGCCAGCGGACCGGCGGCCGACTCGAGCTTGGAAATTATTTCGTCGTACTGGGCCTTGATGCCTTCTATGCTGTTGTCGGCCACGAAAATGCCGTGGTTCTGCAGCCAGATAACCTTGGGCTCCTCGCCGAATTTGGCGCGGAAGGCCTTGATGTTGTCTTCCACCTTTTTAAAGAGGGTGTAACCGGGATCGGTATAGGGCACGAACAGGGCCTTTTCGCCGAAGAGCTTAAGCAGGTCCTTTTCGGCGTTGGCCGAGCACATAAGTCCGTTGACGGCCGTGGGATGCAGGTGCACCACAAAGGCATAGCCGATTACGTTGTGCATCGAGGTTTCCACCGACGGACGCTTGCCCTGGCTAAGGCAGGCGGCGGCCAGGTCGTTCTTTACCTGGGCCTCGCGCTCGGCGGTGTTGTCGGAATACCGACGTTCGCTGAGTACCTGCAGCTTGGCGCGGTCCATTACGGCAAATCCGTCTTCGGTGATGGTGGCCAGGGCCGAACCCGACGCCTTCACCCACATTTTTTCGGCGTTCTTGTACGAGGTGTTGCCGCCGCCGGCAATCACGAATCGGTTGTCTTTGCCATAGAATTGCGAAATGGCAATAAGGTCTTCTATCTCCTTCATAGTTATCTGGCTTTATTGGGGAGGGATTCCCTACCCCGTTTTACTATTTGTTTTTTACTGACTTTTGGACGGATGGGCCGGCTTCCAGCTTCGGGATTCCGGCTTTCGGCTTCGGGATTCCGGATTCCGGCTGTCAGACGGAATGGATCAGCTGGTCGCCCAGGGCAATGAATTCGTCGCGCTTGGAGGGATCGGCCACCCCCTTTTCGTCCACGTAGCCGCTCAGACCCTGTTTTACCAGGTGCTGATGGGCCGCTACCACGCAGCAGCCGGCATAGTTTATGTCGAGCAGTTTTTGGGTGAGCGGTGTGCTGTGACGGGCAAACAGCTCGATGGGCTCCATAGCCGGAGTGTTGTGCTCGCTGCCGAAGGTTACCACAAAGCCCTGGTCGTGCAGGTAGGAAGCATACTTCTCGAGCAGTGCCACGTCGTTGCGGGTGGTGATGAATTCCACCGAATAGAAACCGCGCTGGCGCAGCACACGGGCCACCTTTTCCAAATCGGCCTCGAAATCGGTGTAGCCGCCCTTGGCGTCGTCGGCCAGGAAGGGATAGGTGGGAATGCCACCGGCGGCTAGGATAATGTCGCACACCGTCTGCATAGGCAGGAAGGCCTTGGGATCTTCGGGCACGAAAGCGGCGCCGCCGGCCTTGAGCAGGTTGCTGCGGATTTCGTTTTCCACGCCGGCCTGGTTGGCTACGTCCGACTTGAGTTCCTTGCCGCCCCAGAGGTTCTCGAGCAGGGCCTTGATGGCCGCAGCATCGTTCTGGCAGTGTTCATACACCTTCAGGCGCAGGGCCTTGGCCAGGTGACGTTCGCGGATGCTGCCCTTGGTGAGCGTGTCGCAAATCCACTGGTAGTCCAGCTGGAAACCGGCCTGTTTCTGGGCCAGCACGCCGTTGAGCTTCTCGCACATACTCTTTACCTGGGCATTGGCCTCACTCCGGACGTCGGCCAGCTGGGTGGCGAAGGGTTCGGCCAAGTGGAAAGGATAGGAAAGGCCTTTGCCGCTCAGGTAGGTACGGCCGGGATTGCCGGGGTCGTTCACGCGCAGGCCGGCCTTCTGGTCTTCCTCGTTCAGGCTGATGAATTCGATGTTGAACAAGGGATACAGGCCCCGCTTGGCGCATCCTTCCGCCCAGGCCTGATAGCCGGCGGTGGTGTAGAAGTCGTTTATTCCGACCACTTTCACGTTCTCGGCCTTGGCACGGTCCAAGGCATCTTCCACCCCCGTAAACGCGCTGAACGAATACGGCGTGTGCAGGTGGGCATTCACTTTTTCTGTTTTCATATCTTTATATAATTAACAGAAAACCCCACAAGTTTTCGCTTGCAGGGCTTGCTGGGGGTGGAAGAAGGGACTCGAACCCTCGACACCTGGAACCACAATCCAGTGCTCTAACCAACTGAGCTACATCCACCATGTATCGCATCACCATGCTGCGACCGCCTGAAGGCATCCTCCGATGCCAGCGGTTCGGGCCGCTTTGGTTTTGCGGCGGCAAAAGTAGTGCAAATTATTCTATTTGCAAGTGAAAAGTTTATAAAGTTAAAAGTATAAAGTTTGGAGCTTGAAATTAGGAATTAGGAGTTAGGAGTTAGGAATTCAAAGTTCAGAGTTCGGAGTCGAGGAGGCGGGAGACGGCCTGCAGGATGGGCTGGACGCTCACCCGGCTGCCCACGGCGCCCTGCATCCAGGCATTGGGCGTCAGGCGGCCCTGGGTATAGATACGCTTGAGCTCGGAAGCGAAGGCCTTTGCGTCGGGGCACTGGGCCAGATGCTCCTCCAACTGATAATGGATAAGATGACCGAAAGGATAGGCCGGAAGGTAGAGCGGCACGTCCACCATATGCGAATAAATGGCCAGCAGCGGGCTGTCGGGCTCGCCCAGCACAGGCGCGTACCAACGGTTCCACACCTCGCGGGCCTTGGCCAGCGTGGCATCGCGCAGCTGGGCCGGCGTGGCCTCGGGATGATCGTACAGCCAGTGCCACACGCCCATCTCCACCAGGCTGACGCCCATAATTTCGTACATTCCCCAGAAAATGTCGAGCGTGGTGTTGGCATCCAGTTCGTGGGGGCCGTAGCCGAGCAGCTGCAGGTCGCGGTTCTGGAACAGGAAGGCCATTGCCTCGGTAAAGGCCGTGTTGGGCACACCGTACAACATATAATGGTCTATCAGATACAGGTCGAGCACCATTTCCACGTTGTGGCCGAATTCGTGGACGGCTATGTTGTAGCCCTTGTAGTCCATTCCTTCGGCGCCGATGCGGGTACGCAGACGGGCTGGTTCCCATCGGCCGGCACATTCCCAGGCATGGCCCGATCCGCGGGCCGGCTCCACCACAATCCGGTCGGCCAGATAGCGGGCATCGGCCTGGCTGAATCCCAGGTTCATCAGCTGGCGGGGCATATCTTTCTGGAAGGCCTCCGCGTTGGGATAGCGGCGGCGGGTCTGAGCCGTCAGCTGGTCTTCGGGCATCGTGGAACGGGGCTTGAAGCCGTCGTACCAGATGTCGTAGGGGCGCAGGTCGCGGCCAAGCCGCTCACGGATAAGCGCAGCCACCCGGGCCACTTCGGGCGACGATACCAGCTGGGTGAACAGGCTCTCGATTTCGGTTTCCGACACCTCCAGCGAGCCGTCGAAAGTGCGGCTGATGGCCGTGGGCATAGCCGGCGAATAGCGGTCTACGTCCAGGTAGGCGTGGAACTGGTCCAGAATGTGTCGGTAACGGCAGTCTGTCTCGGGCGTGGGCGACACGGCATCGGGACGGCCGTCCAGGGGCTGTTCGTCGGCCGAGGCCTTCCAAAGGCGGTTGGAAAAGGGCGCCCAGTCGTACTGCCCGCTGTTGATTACTTCCTTAGGAATATCCTGACAGACAATGCGCTGCATTACCTGATATATCATTTCCTGCTTTTCGTTGGCGTTGGGGACGTCGGCGTAGTTGCTCTTGAGTTCGTCGCGCAGGTTCCAGTGCGACAGCAACACCATATCCTGCGGGAACAGGCGCCGGCCCTGTTCATTTAGCAGGCGGCCCATATAGATATTATAGTCCGAAATGTAGTTTTCGGCTTCGTTGTTGGCGGCTTTGTCGGCCTGCAGCACCTGGGCGGGTATGCGGTCGGTAAATCGGTCGCCCATACGGGCATAGGCCCATTGCAAGCGGCTCCACGATGTTCCCAGGGAATCCTTCTCGGCCAGAGTATAGTTGGGGAAGTTGAGCACGCACACAAAGGCGGCCTTGCTCTGGAAAAAGTCGTCGGAGAAATGGGCCGAGGGGCTATAGGCGCTCATCAGGTAGTCGATGCCGGTGGGTTCGTCGCCGCTAAGCACCGTGGGACGTCCCAGCTCGATGGTGAGCTGATTGTGGTGGTAGGCAAACAGCTCGAACGTACGCGACAGCTTCTCGAACAAGGTCTGACGGCCTTCGGGGGTACCTTCGTACCAGGTCTTGACAAACTCGACAAATTCAGCTTCGGAGCCGTCGGTGGCGCGCCAGAGAGCTGCCGCCTGACGTATGCCCTTTTCGGCCAGATCGGCCGGGGCCTGGGGGCAGGCCGCCGTCACCGCCGCCAGGGCTTCGCGGCAGCAGGTATCGGAGATGTTGGACATATCGTTGGTTTTGTGGGATGAAGGGGTGCAGGCGGCGAGCAGCAGGAGCAGCGACGGAAGCAAGTGCTTTATGTTCATAGCTGAGAGTTTAGAGCTTAGAGATATAAGATATAAGATATGAGTTTGGAGTTTGGAGTTTGGAGTTTGGAGTTTGGAGTCTGGTGTTTGGCGAATCGAGGCGGCGATGGTTGCACTGGCGGTAGCTTTGTTCGCGACGCTTGCCTTTACAGTACCTGGAAGGGGGCAAAGAATTCAGGGCGATGGAAGTCGGGGCGTTCGGTGGCGATGGGACTCCAGCTTAGGTAGTGTTCCAACGGGCCGTGGCCGCCGCATTTGTAGAAGTTGCCGCGCAGTGCAGGGGCCGGAGTGCCCAGAACCTGGGCCGACGGACTCAAGGCCTCCGACAGGGTCTCTCTGCTCTGGAAGAAGCATTCGAAGGGCAGCGTCAGCGCTATCTCCCATTCCGTTTCCTCGCCGGACGGCACTTCCGGATTACCCGGAAGCCCGGTCATCGGTCCGGCCGAGAGTCGTGAGGTCGGTCCGGCCGACGTTCCGGGATTGTTCAACGGCCGCGAAAGCAGTTGTCCGTCGGTGCCGACAGACACCTCGCCCCGGAGCGACGACCAGCGCCCCACCCCGGCCATAACGTCGGCAGGAGCATACTCACGGCCGCGACGTCCGGGTCCGGCGGCCAGATGAAGCACGCCCAGGCAATTGCATTCGATGTTGTAGTACACCTCGCCCACGGCCAGGAAACATTCCACGCAGGAGTCTTCCCACACGTGGCCGTGATCTTGCACCACATTGGCCATACAGTCCTTTTCCCGCACACGGTAATGCAGCAGCAGGGCATCGTCGGCCAAGGCCGCCGCCACCTGGACTACCGGCGTATACGGAAAGGCCGCGGGCCAATTGTTCTCGGCCACGGAATGGTATTCCACGCCGGCCCGGGCCAGGAGTCGAGGCACATCCCTTGCTGCCACCCGGGCGAGCGGCAAACGTCTAAGTTCCAATGTCTTCATTACAGCCATCGCAAAAAGGGCCGCGCTGTCCCAGACATTAAATGCGTGGGCAAAGCGCAGGGCCGGGAAATTCCATCGGAGTTTCCGGACGAGCCCGCGCCGGTCAGTCTGGCAAAGTTCTATACCGAAGTAATGCCACCGTCGATGTAGATGGTCTGGCCCGTGGTATAGGCGCAGCCCTCCGAGGCAAAGAGCAGCAGCTGTCCGCAGAGTTCCTCCACCTTGCCGGGACGTCCGATAGGAGCGCGGAAGGCCAGGAACTGGCGGGTCTGGTCGTCTACCACCATCATTTCGCTGGGGAACATTCCCGGCCCGATGGCGTTCACCGTAATGCCGTACTCGGCCCATTCCTGAGCCAGACCGCGCGTAAAGTTGGGCACGGCGCCCTTGGTGGCGTTGTACGACAGGATGGGATTGTGGTGGCTGGCAATGCAACCATACATCGAGGCGGTGTTTATAATGCGGCCGTAACGGTTCTTTATCATATTCTTGCCCACCTCGCGTGCCATCAGGAAATAGGCCGTAATAGAGGTGTCGACCACTTTCTGCCATTCCACCAGGGGAAGTTCGGTGGTGGGACACACCTTTATATATCCGGCGTTGTTCACCAGAATGTCTATCTTGCCGAAATGGTCCACCACCTGCTGCACGCCGTCTATAATCTGCTGTTCCACCGTGACGTCGCAGGCCACGGGCAGGCATTCGCCGCCCTTGGCTTCTATTTCCTGCTTGAGTTCTTCCAATCTGTCTTTGCGACGGGCAAAAGCGGCCACTTTGGCACCGTTTTCGGCCAAGGCCAGCGAATAGGCTTTTCCCAATCCCGACGAGGCGCCGGTAACAATGGCCACCCGGCCGGTCAGATCCATGTAATTCTTCATAAGGGTTTTGAGTTTTGGGGTTAGTTTTCGGTGAACAAAAATAAGGATTGCGGTCAATACTGGCAAGCCCTTTTCGATTCGGGCAATGCGCCGACGTCTACAGGACTACTTCCACGGGGCAGTGGTCCGATCCGAAAATTTCGTTGTGGATGTCGGTGGAGACGATGCGCGGCGCCAGGTCTTCGCTGCAAAGGAAATAGTCGATGCGCCACCCCGCGTTCCGTTCACGCGCCGCCATCCGGTACGACCACCACGAATACTTGACCTCTTCGGGGTGGGCGTCGCGCCAGGTGTCGCGGAAGCCGGCGGCGAGCAGGGTTGTGAATTTTTCACGCTCCTGGTCGGAGAAACCGGCATTAAAGTGATTCGTGTCGGGGTTTTTAAGGTCTATCTCGTTGTGCGCCACATTCATATCGCCGCAGATAATCACACCTTTCTTTTCTTTTAGGGCGCAGACATAGGCGCGGAACGCGTCGTCCCAGTCCATTCGCCACGGAAGGCGCTTCAGGCCGTCCTGCGAATTGGGCGTGTACACGCAAACCAGATAGAAATCGGGCATTTCCAGCGTAATGACGCGGCCCTCGTGGTCGAATTCGTCCACGCCGATGCCGTATTGCACGCCGAGCGGAACGTGCTTGGTGTAGATGCAGGTGCCGGAATAGCCTTTCTTGTCGGCATAGTTCCAATACGACCGGTACCCGAGAAATTCCAAATCGATCTGGCCGGCCTGCAGTTTCGTTTCCTGCAGACAGAAAAAATCTGCGTCGAGGTCGGTGAAAATGTCGGCAAACCCTTTGCCGCACACCGCCCTGAGCCCGTTTACGTTCCAACTGATCAGTTTCATTGCTTTCAGACTTTGCTACGTGGCCTTTTGCGTTTCTTGGCCTTCTATGTTTCTGCAAAATTAGCGAATTATGCCGATATCCTATTCCAGACGACGGATTTCTTCCGGCAACATTGCCATCAACCTCGCTGAAATGCCTTCGGCTTTCATTGCCTTGAAGACCGGATCGGCCGACGGCGAGAAGTTGTCCGGATGGCGACGACCACAAACTGGTGCGAAAGCGAGCACCAGGCCAGGCCGTCCGAACCGATTACCCAATTCTGCCCTATCGGAAAATTGAGCGCATAAAAGAAAGGCCGACTTCGCAAAGTCGGCCTCTCGTAAATAATCAGTTTCGCTGCGGGGAGCGTCAGACACCCTTCTTGGCGCGGAGCACCTGCTGGGCGGCGGTGAAGTTCTGGGTGGGAACGTAGCCGGGCAGCGGCAGCATCTTCTCGTTGATGACATCGAGGAACCAGCTGGGCTGCGGGAAGAACGACTCTTCCAGTTCGTGGCAGGGCGTGATCCAGTTGCGGCTGCCCAGCACAATGGGAGCGGCATCCAGATAGTCGAAGCACAGGTCGGCAATGTTGGCGGCCAGGTCGTTCAGGAACGAACCGCGGGCACTGGCGTCGCCGGCAATGATGATGCGGCCGGTCTTCTTCACGCTTTCGATAACCTTCTCGTAATTGAAGGGAACCATACTGCGGGCATCGATCACCTCGGCTTCCAGACCATACTTTTCCTTAAGCTCGTCGGCGGCCTTCAGGGCGCGGTAGAGCGTGGCACCGATGGTAAGGAAGGTGACGTCCTTGCCGGCACGCTTCACGTCGGGCTCGCCAAAGGGAATTTCGTAATAGCCCTCGGGCACGCCGCCCTCGTGGAATTCCTCGCCCTTGTCGTAAATGCGCTGGCTTTCGAAGAATATGACGGGGTCGGTTCCCTGCAAGGCGCTGTTCATAAGGCCCTTGGCATCGTAGGGAGTGACGGGGAAGCACACCTTCAGGCCCGGAATGTGGGCACAGAGGCTGGTCCAGTCCTGAGAGTGCTGGGCACCATACTTGGAACCCACGCTCACGCGCACCACCACCGGCATCTTAAGGATGTTGCCGCTCATGGCCTGCCACTTGGGCAGCTGGTTGAATATTTCGTCGCCGCAGCAGCCCAGGAAGTCGCAGTACATAATTTCGGGAATCACGCGGCCGCCGCACATCGCATAACCGATGGCCGTACCGATAATGGCGGCTTCGGCGATGGGGCTGTTGAACAGACGGTGCGGAGGAAGGGCTTCGGTAAGGCCGCGGTACACGGCAAAGGCGCCGCCCCATTCGCGGTTCTCCTCGCCATAGGCCACCAACGAAGCATCTTTGTAGAAGCGGTCCACCACGGCCTCGAAAATACCGTCGCGGATGTTGTAGGTCTTCATCTTGCTCACGGGCTTGCCTTCGGCGTCCAGATAGAAGCGGTTCTTGCCGGCAATCTGCTTGACGCGGGGATTTTCCTCCAACGGCATGTTCACGTCGGGCTTGGCCTGGCTCAGGCTGTCGATGCTCTGGTTGGAGAACATCATTTCGCCCAGCAGTTCGTCGTTCTTTATCAGGTCCATACGGGGCGACAGCTCGTCGTCGATGGCCAGCTTGTACATTTCGAACATCACGTCCTTCATCTTGGCCTGAATGGCATCGAGGTCGGCCTGGGTGGCCACGCCGGCAGCGATGAGCTTCTCGCCGAAGGCCACGATGCAATCCTCGGCCTGCCAGGCTTCGAGCTCTTCCTTGGTACGATAGGAACCCTGGTCCGAAGGCGAGTGGCCGCTGTAACGGTAGGTAACCACGTCGAGCAGGCACGGGCCCTTCTTTTCGTCGAGCAGGGCTTTCTTGCGACGGTAGGCATCGATGACGGCCAGGGGATCGTAGCCGTCCACGCGCTCGGCAAACATAGCGTCGGGGTTGAATCCGGCACCGATGCGGGCCGCGAAGTCGTAGCCCATCGTTTCGCCGCGGGTCTGTCCACCCATAGCGTACTGGTTGTCCATAACGTTGAACATCAGGGGCAGACCGCCCTTCATATCGCCTTCCCACATCGTACGGAACTGGTCCATCGAGGCAAAGGTCATACCTTCCATCACCGGGCCACGGGCCAGGGCGCCGTCGCCTATGTTGCACACCACGATGCCGTTCTTGCGGTTCACCTTTTTATACAAGGCAGCGCCCACCGAGATGCTTCCGCTGCCGCCCACGATGGCGTTGTTGGGGAAGATGCCGAAGGGGATGAAGAAGGTGTGCATCGAGCCGCCCAGTCCCTTGTTGAAACCGGTTTCGCGGGCAAAGATCTCGGCGATGGCTCCGTAGAGCAGAAAGCAGATGCCCAGGTCCTTGACACTGCCGCCCTTGAAGCCCTTCTTGGCTACGTTCAGGGTGGCGCCGCCCCAGAACTCTTCCATAACCTTGGTAAGTTCCTCGTCGCTCAGAATCTGGATGCTGCGCAGGCCCTTGGCCAGAATTTCGCCGTGGCTGCGGTGACTGCCGAAAATGTAGTCGTCGGTGGTGAGAGTGTAGGCCATACCCACGGCGGCGGCTTCCTGGCCGGCGCTCAGGTGGGCAGGACCGGGGTTGTTGTATTCCACGCCGTTGTACTTGCCGGTGGTCTTCACCAGGTTGAGCATAGTTTCGAACTCGCGGATGGTGAACATATCGCGATAGATGCGGAGCAGGTCTTCCTTGGTGAAGTTGCCTTCCTTAAGTTCGTCCTGGATGCTCTTCTTGTACTGCATCACGGGAATGGTCGGCAGCTTTATCTCGCCGGCCTTGCGGATCTCTTTCGGATCGATGTAAATTGACTTTGGCATATTAGTTAAAAGTTGAAAGTTTGTAAAGTTTGTAAAGTTTGTAAAGTTTTAGAGTTTGTAAAGTTTATAAAGTTGGGCGGGGCTTGGAAGAAGAGGGTTTAGGATCAGATATCGAACGGATAAGTCCACTGAGGGTTTTTGAAATTTCCTCACTCAAACCTATTATCTGGCTGGCAGCAGTCTCATCAACTTTCCCCAATTCCACCGCCAAATGAAGCATTGAACGTACTTCAGCACAAGATCCCTTGGATATATACAGAAAATGTGAGAATTCGTTATTGCTTTTCCGTTCGAAGCCTTCGGAAATATTGTTCATCACCGAGACGGCAGCCCGCTGGAGCTGATCGTTGAATCCGTAATCGCGACTGTGTTCAAGAATCTTGTAAACCGACACGGCCAATTCTTTAGCTTTCTGCCAGGCGACAATATCCTCAAACCTCTCAATCCTCATCTACTTTCAACTTTATAAACTTTATAAACTTTATACTAATAACAGAACGCGGTCTCCTTGATGATTTCGCTGACGGTAGGATGCGGAAACACCACTTCCTTGAGCTGTTCCACGGTCATTTCCTGCTCGATGGCCAGGCACATACTGTTGATTATCTCGGAGCAGGGATTGCCCAGCATATGCACGCCCAGCACCTCGTGATACTTGCTGCCCACGATAAGCTTGCAGATGCCGTCGCCGTGCTCGTTCTCGGCCACGAACCGGCCCGAGAAAGCCATAGGCAGCTTTATGGCCTTGTAGTCGATGCCCTTGGCCTTGGCTTCGGCCTCGGTAAGGCCCACGCCGGCCACTTCGGGATTGGTGTATACCACGCCGGGAATGGCGTCGTAGCGCATACGGTCTTTCTTGCCCAGGATGTTGTTCACGGCCACTTCGCCTTCGCGCGAAGCCGTGTGGGCCAGCATCGAGAATCCGGTGATGTCGCCAGCGGCATACACGTTGGGCAGATTGGTGCGCATATGCTCGTCCACCTTGACGCCCACGGGCTTGCCGCCCTTGTTGAGCAACATTTCCAGGCCCAGGGTTTCCAGTCCGAAACCGCCGAGGTTGGCCCGACGGCCCACGCTCACCAGAATCTTGTCGCCGCTCACCCGGCATTCCTTGCCTTCGGGGTCTTTGTACACCACGGCATTGCCTTCGATGCCGGTCACCTGGCACTTCAGGCAGAAGTTCACGCCGCGGTCGGCATATATCTTCTGCAGCATGGCGCTTATCTCGTCGTCGAGCGGACCCAGGATCTTGGGCAGCATCTCCACCACGGTAACCTTGGTACCCAGGGTGTTGAAGAAAGCTGCGAATTCCATTCCAATGACGCCGCCGCCAATCACCACCAGTTCCTTGGGCTGTTCCTTGAGGGCCAGTATTTCGCGGTTGGTCACGATGACGTCGCCGGCTTCCTTAAGACCGGGGAAGGGAGGCACGGCGGCTTCGGAACCGGTGCAGAGCAACAGGTTCCTGGCCTGATAGGTTTCGCCGGCAGCGCTCAGGGAAATGCCTTCGGCGCTCTTGCCCAGAATAGTCGCCTCGGCGGCCACCACGGTAACCTTGTTGGCTTTCATAGCGCCCTTTACGCCGGCCACCAGCTTGCGCACCACCTTGTTCTTGCGGTCCACAATCTTGCCGTAGTCGAAGGCGGCGCCGTCCACGCTGACACCGTAGTCGGCCCCGTGCAGGGCATAGTTATACACTTTGGCGCTGTAGAGCAGCGTCTTGGTAGGAATGCATCCTTCGTTCAGGCACACGCCGCCCAGGCTGTTCTTTTCGAATAGAACCACTTGCAGGCCGGCCGCACCGGCTCTTTCTGCTGCGACGTATCCGCCGGGACCGCCGCCAATCACTGCTAAATCGAATGTTGCCATATTCTTGATTTTAGAAATTTCTGCTATACGGATTTTCAGATTTCAGACTTCACGAATCCCAAACCCCGACTTTATAAACTTTCAACTTTATAAACTTTATAAACTTTCAACTTTATGAACTTTATAAACTTTAGAACTTTATGTCGAGGTTCTCGATTTCTACAGCAATCTGCTTGAGGAAGCGCGTGGCCTCGCCGCCGTCCAGGCTGCGGTGGTCGTACGTCAGGCTCAGGCCGATGTAGGGCACGAAGGCATACACGCCGCCGCCCAGATCCTTCGGACGCGGCACAATGGTATTCACGCCCAGAATGGCGCTCTGCGGCACATTTATAATAGGAGTGAACACTTCCACGCCGTAGTTGCCCAGGTTCGACACGGTGAACGAAGCGGCTTCGGGACTGAGCAGGTCGGGATTGATGCTGCCCTTCTTGCAGTCGTCGGCCACCTTCTTGAGCTGGTGGCTAAGGCCGGTTATGCTCAGGTCGTCGGCATTCTTGACGGTGGGCACCATAAGGCCGCGCTCGGTGTCGACGGCCAGGCCCAGATGCACCTTCTTGAAAATGCGCATCGCATCGCCCAGGCAATGGCTGTTGGCATTGGGGAACTTCTGCAGGGCCTGCACCACGGCAAAGCACACCAAGTCGTTAATAGTGACGTTCTCCTTTATGCGGCCTTCTTCGTAGGCTTTCTTGGCCTGTTTGCGCAGGGCCTGAATGCGACGGGCGTCGGCGCCCAGGTGGTGGGTAAGCTGGGCGGAATTCTGCAGCGAGTTGTACATCGACTTGGCAATGAGCTTGCGCATATTGCTCATCTTCTTCACCTCGAAGTCTTCGCCTTCGCCGGCGATGTCGGTATGGTTGGGCTGGCATACCTTCAGGTCGGAGCCCTTCACCGTGCCGTTCAGGCCGCTGCCCTGGGCGGGAGCCTGCAGACCGCCTTCGGCCATCATTGCCTTTGCCTTGCCGGTGAGCTTGTTGCCGGCGGCAATGGCAGCTTCCACATCGCGTTCTATGATGCGTCCCTGCGGACCGCTACCCGTCACGGCGTCCAGATTCACCGATTCTTTTTCGGCCAGATTGCGGGCGCGGGGCGAAATGTGGCGTTCGCCTTGGGGCTGATTTCCCTCGACAGTGGCGATATTGG
>R17__coassemble_564_pt1 | contig 16292 bp, 10 predicted proteins | sample R17__metabat2_high_PE_026 | metagenome-assembled genome bin R17
ACTAAAACAAACAAAATATAAAAACAACCAACCAAACAACCAGCCATCCAACCCTCTAACCAAATAGACAACCAAACCGGCAACCAAACAGACAACAAATCAATTAAATACATTTCGTTATGAAACAAGTCACAAAACTATGTCTGATGTTCGCCCTGGCGCTGGCCGCCACCGCCTGCATAGACAAGCGCTACGACATGGAAAAACTTTCCACCAAGATGGCGGTCGGCGGCGACTCGCTCTGCATTCCGCTGGCCAGCACCGACACCATCCGCCTGGGAAAAATCATCACCGTCGACTCGGCCTCCGTCCTTAAGGTGAACGAAAACGGCTACCTTATAGAGGTGGCGGGCGAGCAGTCCATCAGCATCGACGGCATAAGTTTGGACGACATCAAGGACCAGAGTTTCAGCCCCGATCCCTACAAAGTAAGCTTCGCCGACGTAGACCTGGAGTCCTTCTCCATAGACGGAATGGACCAGACCGTCAAAATGGATATGGGCATAGGCAGCAGCGCCGACGCCCTGAAAGACTTTGAGATACCCGCCCTGTCGCTGAGCAAGAGCGCCGGCACCAGTATGGGCGACTACACGCTGTCGGCCGCCCAGAAAGAGCTCAGCTTCCCCAAGGTAGACCTCCAATGTCAGCTGCTGAAAGACGCCTATATTCCATCGGAAATCGCCGCCGCCATCGCTCTCCTGGGCGCAGACCAGGATATGGAAGTGCCCGAAGCCCTGCGCGTGGTGCCTGCAAACGACAACAGCCCCTACGAATTCACTATGGATGTGCCGCAAGGCATCGGTTCCCTGCGCTATGCCGATCTGGAAACCACTCCCACTCCCACCACCCTTACCTTCGACATCAAGGTGGACAACGCCTCGACGCTGTTCACCCAGGGCTCGCTGGTACCCGGCATCACCATAGATCTGGGCAATCTGTTCGTGCTGGCCGACGATGCCGACGTCCAGGACGGCAAGCTGATACTCGGCGAAGGCTTTACCCTTAACAAGGCCAACGATTACAAGATCAGCAAAACCGTTCAGGCAACCCGCCTGCAGATAGAAAAAACGCCCGTCGACGGCCAGGTGACCATTTCCGACACCGTCAAAATAAACGGGCAGCTCACCTTTGTGGACACCTGGTTCAACACCAAGGACCTCGATGCCGTCAAAAAACTGTCCTACACCATTTCCCTGAGCGTGAACGGAATGAAGGTGAAGACCATCGTGTTCGTGGTGGACGAATTCTCCACGCCGGTGTCGGGCAACACCAAAATAGAGATGAGCAGCCAGCTGGATCCGATAATAAAGAAGGTGGAGAACATCACCACCAAGCAGCCCAGCCAGATAACGTTCCAGATTACCAGCCCCAAGATTCCGGCCGAGTTGGGCAGCAACCTTAACATAAAGAGCCTGCAGCTGGCCTTCCCCAAGGAATTGCACTTTGGCGACCAGCCCGGATTCGACCAGGCCACCAACACCCTGACCCTGACCGACGAAGCCTACGACCCCGTCCAGGGTAAGACCATCGTATTCGAGTTGCAGAGCATCGATATGAGTGAGCACGCTCTCGACGCCGAAAACAAGCTCATATGGGAAAGCAACGTGACGTACGACGGCACGATGGCCTTCAGCGGCGAGGTGAACAGCGACAACCTGCCCACCGACAGCCTGAGTTTCCTGATGAGCATCAGTTCCAACCTGGAATTCGACCAGGCCACCGTGGAAACCAACGACTACGAACAGGACCTGCCCGACACCGGCACGCCCATCGACCTGGACATCGACACCGACGAGCGGGTGAAACACATCGGCGTGGCCACCCTCGAGGACGGCACCTACCTTACCATCGACTTCAACCTGCCCGAATCGCCGCTGCCGCTGCAGGGCGACATTGACGTGAACTTCCCCAAGGTGCTCCGCTTCGGCGAGGATTCGCATCTCAGCCAGGACAACGTCTACCGCATCGACGGCGAAATTCCCGAGCAGATTAAGCTCAAGGTGGAAGCCCTCGATATAGACCAGACCCTTACCGACGGCCTGCTGTCCATCCACGATTCGGTGGTGGTGGCCGGCAAGGTAACGCTAGCTTCGGGCCACGTCTCCAGCAAGGACCTACTCGACTTTGCCGAGGACGAAATAAGCGTGCACGCCAAGCTGGACAAGATGACCATCAAGAACCTCGACGTGGACCTGAACACCATCGAAGCCAACTTCGGCGACACGGTGAGCCTGAGCGATATGAGCATAGACATTCCCAAGGAAGTGAAGCACATCGACAGCATTCTGCTGGGCGACGACGCCTGCCTGGATCTGTCCATAGACATTCAGAACCTGCCCGACCTGGGCACACCCATCGTGCTCGACTTCGAGCTGGGAATGCCCGAGCTGATAATGGCCGAGGGCCAGGGACTTAGCCAAGGCGTCTGGAAGTTCTCCGACACGCTGGCAAACGGCAAGCCCATAAACCACGTGCTGCGCGTCCGCGGCCTGAACCTGAGCCAGGAGCAGCTGGAAGGCACCTACAAGCCCGACCTTACGATGAGCTACAAGGTGTCGGTGTGGGCCGAGAATCCCAAGGTGAACAGCTCCGACCTGCAGGGCGAAGACATTACCGTAAGCACCGGCGTCAATCTTAAGAACATAACCATAAACAAGGTATTCGGCCAGTTCGACCTGGGACTGGAGGCCGCCCACGAAAGCGTGGATCTGTCGGCCCTGCCCGATATGCTCAAGGGCGAGGACAACCACCTGGACATCGATCCGGTGTTCACGCTGGAAGTCCACAGCAACATAAGCGTGCCTGTCATTCTGAACGGAATGCTCACCCCGTGGATAAACGGCGAAGCCATCGAGGAGCACAAGCAAGTGATTGAACTGGACCTGCAGCAGGAACTCGACGCCGACGGAATGGGCCACACCTACTGCTGGATGGCCGCCACCGACGACGGAATGCCCGAAGGCTACACCTTCTTCCGCCTGAACCTGAACGAGTTGTTCGACCAGATACCCGACAGTCTGGTGGTGGATATGGGTGTCGATTCCGACACCGCCCGCCAGCAGGAATTCGTGCTTACCGACAGCTACGTGGCCGACATCAAATACAACGTGTCGATGCCGCTGGCCTTCGGCGAAACGATGCGCCTGTCGGTGCGCGACACGATGGAACTGGATTTGGGCGACGGCACGGCCGTGCTGGATTACATCGGCGACTGCGTCGAGATTTTCGGCACCATCGAGAACACGCTGCCGCTGAACCTGACCACCTACCTTATCCCGGTGGACGAATACTACCAGCCGCTCGATATGGATCCCGTCAAGGTGGAAATCTCCAGTTGCAAAGCCGACCGCACGGCCAACGTTTCCGACTACGACGTAAAACTGACCAACAAGGACAACGTGCTGGACGATATGAAGGCCATCATCCTGTACATAAAGCTTGCGTCCGACCACACGGTGGCCGGAATGGCCATCCGGCCCGAGGACTACGTGCGCGTCCAGCTGAAACTGCGCGTGGTGGGCGGACTCATTATCGATCCCTCCGAATTAGGCGAAGATGACAATAACTAGGCAAAAGGCAGTCAACCATTTTAAAACCAGAGCACTATGAAAAAATCGATATACAGTTTTCTGTTTGCAGCGCTGTTCTGCCTGACGGTGTCGCCAGTGGCGGCCCAGTATTCCAAGACCTCGTACTTTATGGAATCGGCCTCGTACCGACACTTTATGAACCCGGCCCAGACGCCCTACCGGGGCTACATTTCGTTCCCCATCGTGAGCAACTACACGATGGGATTCGAATCCAACCTGGGAGCCAGCAACTTCCTGTTCCCCTCGGAAACCTCCGACGAGCTGCTCACTTTTATGCATCCCGACGTGTCGGCCGACCGTTTCCTGGACGGCCTGTCCGACAACAATATGTTCAATATGAACCTGCGCACCGACCTGCTCGGATTCGGATTCTACGCCGGCCGCAGTTTTGTGAGCTTCGACGTGGCCCTGCGCACGCAAGGCGGCGTGAATATGCCCAAGGAATTCTTTGCCTTCCTTAAAAAGGGTATGAGCAATTCTCAGCTCACAGAGTACGACATCCGCAACTTTACCCTGAGCGCCAACGCCTTTGCCGAGGCCTCGCTGGGATTTGCCACCGACGTGTTCGACAACATCCGCGTGGGTGCCCGCGTGAAGTTCCTGGCCGGCATAGGCGGCATAAGCGCCGGCATAGACCAGATGGACATCCGCATGACGCAGGACGAATGGCGCGTGAACACGCAGGCCACGATGGCCGTGTACGGCGGTATGCTCGACATTCAGGAGAACGAGGAAGGCTACGTGGACCTGCAGAACATAACGGCTTCCACTTCCGAGGCGGGGCTGGGCGGAAAGGGCATCGGACTGGACTTCGGTGTCACCTACAAGCCCTTTAAGTTCCTTACCGTTTCGGCTGCCGTGAACGACCTGGGGGCCATTCGCTGGGACCAGACGGCCGCCACCTTTGCCCGTTCCAAGGGCGAAGTGGTATTCTCGGGTCTGAACGGCCTTAGCACCTCGTCCTTTGGCGGTTCCGACGACGAGGACGGCGAAGGGGGCAATGCCCTGAGCGACCAGATTTCGGACATCACCGACGAATTGATGGAACTCACCCAGTTCCAGCTGGTTCAGGACGGCGACCTTTCCAAGACCAAGCTGCACACCAACATTATGCTGGGTCTCGAGGCCTCCACCTGGAAAGACCGCCTGAGCGCCGGCCTGCTCTACACCAACACCCGCGCCGACTACGACAACTATTCCGAACTGATGTTCATCGGGAACTTCCGTATGATAAAGCAGTTGCAGCTGTCGGCCAGCTATGCCCTCCTGTCGGACTACTGCCGTTCCTGCGGCGTGGCCCTGACGCTGCTCAACACCTTCTATTTCTCGGTGGAGCACCTTATGATGAACTATTCGCCCCAGTTCATTCCGCTGGATCCCATTTCCACCAGCTTCCAACTGGGCGTAAACATTCCGCTGAACCGCAAAAAGACACGCACGCCGCGCACCTCGCTGGGATTCTTTGAACTTTAACGATATGATTACCACTCTGACTATAGACGGGCACAAGGCTCTCATTTGCCTGAAGGGCGATTTCACCACCGACGAAGCCGAGGGCTTCCAGCAAAAAACGGCCCCGGTAATGGCCGGCGGTTTCGACGTGGCGGTTATGGACCTGGCCGACCTGGAATTCATCTCCAGTACCGGCATCCGCTGCTTTATAATGCTGCTCAAGGCCTGCGAATCGAAAGGCACGGCGCTGAAGCTCCGGAATCTGACTCCTCAGATTCAGGATATCTTCTCGCTGACGGCCTTGCTGGACCGCTTCGACATAGAATAGTTTCCGCGTAGCCGTTTCGTCGTGTCCAGTTCCCACTCTCCAAGCCGCTTCGTCGGCCGGATCAAGAGCCGGATTTCCCCCCGGAAACTGCTCACTCCCGGTCTTATCGTTGGCATACTCGTGTTTGCCGGGCTGGTGGCGTATATATTCGTTACCACCTACCGCTCCGAGCAACGGCACATTCAGGAATACACCCATTCCCGAATGAAGTCGCTCCTGCTGGACCTGGACGTGAAGGCGTCTTCCATAGAATCGGTGCTTTGGGCGGCCAGGCACCTGGACAATGTCGGCCCGAGCGATTCGGCCTTCATTTACCGATATCTGGAGACGCTGCTTTTCGACAATCCGTTCATAATAAATGCCTGCCTGGACGTCTGGGACGAGACGCTTCCCAAAGACCAGGACACCTGCTCCACCGTCTTCTATACCGGGACGGACGCCGAGGGCCAACCGACACATCGCAGCGAATGGATGGCGGACAATTCGGTCAATACTCTGGAAATGGACGCCTTCGGCTTGGCCCAGGCCTCGGGCCAGTCCGTCTGGAGCCAACCCTATTTCGACAGCAAGTTGGAGGGAAAATGCGTGGTTAGCTGCTTCCAGCTTTGCGACGACCGAGGGGTTATGCTCAGTGCCGACGTTGAGTTGGCGGCCCTGCTTCAGGTCATAGACAGCCTGCAGTTCTACCGCCACAGCCAGATGTTTGTCGTTACCGCCGACGGGAGCACCTACACCTACCACGGCGGTATGCAACAGGTAGACGGCATTCCCTTCGACCCCGACCGGCAGGAACGCATCCAAGCCCATTACCGCAGGCTCGGTCTGGACATTGTGAACATCGTTCCCCACAACCAGATATACACCATTATGTGGGGCGAGATGCTGGTGGTGCTGTTGTTCTGCATACTGGGGCTGACACTGCTGTCGGTAACGGTACACCGCCGGTTCCGGAAAGCCCAGCAGGACCTGAGGGATTCGCTCCGCAAATCGGCCGAGGAGGAAATGACGCTGAACCGCATCGAAAACGAGCTGGCCATTGCCGCCCGCATACAGACCAAAATGCTTTCGTCGCCGGGCAAAGGGGTGCATCTGACGTCGCCCGAGGGCGCCGCCGCCGACATTATGTCCTGCCTGGTGCCGGCCCGCGAAGTGGGCGGCGACCTGTACGAATACCGGCTGGTGGGCCACCAATTGGTTGTGTGCATTGCCGACGTCAGCGGCAAGGGCATTCCGGCCTCGGTGCTTATGACCAAATGCTGCACGCTGTTCAACGCCTATGTATCGGGCACAGATACGCCCGATCCGGCCGAACTGCTCCGCTATGCCAATGCTCAGTTGTGCCGGCAGAATCAGGAATCCATTTTTGCCACTATGTGGGCCGGTGTGCTGGACCTGCGCGACGGCCGGTTGAGCTATTCCTCGGCCGGGCATAACAGCCCCGTAATTGTCTCCGACCGTGTTTCGTTTGCCGAAAAGTGCCAAGGGATGCCGCTGGGCCTGTTCGACGATGCAACGTTCCGGACGGCAATCTGCCAACTGGCTCCCGGCGACAGCCTGCTGCTCTATACCGATGGCATTACCGAGGCAACGGGATCCGGCAACGCGCTTTTCGGCGACGGGCGCCTGCTCGCGGCCTGCCGCGAAAGCGAGTCGCGCAATCCGCTGGTACTCTGTCACCATCTGCTGCAGGCCGTGCGCCGATATGCCGGGGAAAGTCCACAGTCGGACGACATTACCCTGCTCTGTGTGAATTACGGCGGCCACTACGCCCAATTGCAAAGCGTGCAAGACGTGAAGGCCCTGCACACGCTGTCCAGGGAATGCGGCGGCAACTACCGCACGGCCTTGGCCCTGGAAGAGCTGGCCGTGAATGCCTTTATACACGGAAAAGCCGATTTTGTCGGAGCCGAACTGCGCGACGGCCGCTGGATACTCGTCGACAACGGAGGCGAATTCGACCCCACCACCTGCCCGCTACCGCCACAGGACGACGACGAACTGAACATTGGCGGGCGGGGAATCCGGCTGGTCCGCAGCATTGCCTCCGAATTCACCTACCGGCGCACCCCGGACGGATACAATCTTACTTGTCTGAAACTGTAAGCTTTTCGCGCAGGAAACGGGCCGTATGGCTGCGCGGGCAGTCCAGCAGTTGCTCGGGCGTGCCGCAGAAGAGCAGTTCGCCGCCCTTGTCTCCGCCTTCGGGCCCCAGGTCTATAAGGTAGTCGGCCGATTTTATCACCTCCAGATTGTGCTCAATCACCACCACGGTGTGCCCGCAGGCCAGCAGATCGTCGAAGGCCTTGAGCAGCACGCGTATGTCGTGGAAATGCAGGCCGGTGGTGGGCTCGTCGAATATGAACAGCATCGGTTCGGGCTGCTCCTGCCCCAGGTAATAGGCCAGCTTGACGCGCTGGTTCTCGCCGCCCGACAGGGTAGACGACGACTGGCCCAGCTTTATGTAGCCCAGGCCCACCTGCTGCAGGGGCTTGAGCCGCCGCACAATGCGCCGTTCGGCCACCCCGTTCACTTCGGAGAAGAACTCAATGGCCTGGTTCACCGTCATTTCCAGAACGTCGTAAATGCTCTTGTCGCGGTAGGTCACTTCCAGCACGTCGGATTTGAAGCGCTTGCCGTGGCAATGCTCGCACACCACCGTGATGTCGGCCATAAACTGCATATCGATGTGCTCCACACCGGCGCCCTGGCAGGCCTCGCAACGGCCGCCTTCCTGGTTGAACGAGAAATACTGGGCGCTCATTCCCAACTGCTTGGCCAACGGCTGCTCGGCATACAACTTTCGTATTTCGTCGTAGGCCTTCAGATAAGTCACCGGATTGGAACGCGTAGACTTGCCTATGGGATTCTGGTCCACGAATTCTATGTCGTGAATCTTGTCCAGATCGCCGCGCAGCTCGTGGAACGTGCCGGGATGCTCGGTGGTTTCGCTGCAGTGCTTTTTCACGGCCACGTAGAACACGTCGCGCACCAGCGACGACTTGCCGCTGCCCGACACACCCGTGACCACCGTGAGCACGTTCAGCGGGAACTTGACGCTTATTTCCTTCAGGTTGTGGTGGCAGGCCGACACCACTTCGATGTAGTTCTGCCACTTGCGGCGCCAACCGGGCACAGGAATGGTCTCGGTGCCCCGGAGGTAATTCACCGTATGGCCGCCCGCCGACTCGGGAAGGGCCAGCAACTGTGCCGGCGTTCCCTGGAACACCACCTGTCCGCCCATTCGCCCGGCTTCGGGGCCGATGTCTATCAGGTAGTCGGCTTCGCGGATTATTTCTTCGTCGTGTTCCACCACCAGCACGGTATTGCCTTGCTGCTGCAGCCGACGCAGCACGTGAATGAGCCGTTCCGTATCGCGCGGATGCAGCCCTATACTCGGTTCGTCCAGCACGTAGAGCGAGCCCACCAGGCTGCTGCCCAGGGATTTCACCAGATTTATGCGCTGGCTTTCGCCGCCCGACAGCGAAGCCGACAGTCGGTTCAGGGTAAGGTAGCCCAGGCCCACCTCTTCCAGGCAGGCCAGCCGGCTGCGGATTTCGCGCAACAGGCGCTCGGCCGGAATCATTTCCGTCTCGGAAAGAGACAGTTGGTCGAAAAATGCACGCAGCTCGGTCACGGGCATCTCCACCAGATCCACGATGGATTTGCCGCCTACCTTTACATAGGTAGCCTCGGGTTTCAGCCGGCGGCCGCCGCAGTCGGGGCAGAGCGTCTTGCCGCGGTAACGGGCCAGCATAACGCGGTTCTGTATCTTGTATTGCTTTTCCTCGAGCTTGGCAAAAAAGTCGTTCAGGCCTCGGAACTGCCGGTTGCCGGTCCATACCAGGCGGCGCTGTTCGTCGGTGAGCTGATACCAGGGCGTGAACACCGGGAATCCGCAGCTTTCGGCCACGGCTATCAGGCGGCGCTTCCACTCGCCCATCACGGGGCCGCGCCAGCAGGCCACGGCATCGTCGTACACCGACAGCGATTTGTCGGGCACAATCAGGTCTTCGTCCAGGCCTATGATGCGTCCGAAGCCCTCGCAACGGGGGCAGGCGCCGGCCGGCGAATTAAAGCTGAACAGTTGGTCGGAGGGTTCTTCGAACGTCAGGCCGTCGGCCTCGAAACGGTCGGAATAGGTCTGCAACTGCTCGCCCTGCGGCAGGTAGTAGCGCACGGCGCAGGTATGATTTCCTTCGTAAAGGGCGGTCTCTACCGAATCGGTAAGACGGGTGCGCGTGGAGGTATCGGCTTTCACGGCCAGACGGTCTACCACCAGATAGACGGTGGTTTGGGAGGCCTGTTCGCGACGGGCGGGACTTGTCTCTCGGTCGGGCATCGCCAGGTACTCGTCTATGCGCCAGACGGTTCCGTCCACCTCTATCCGACTGAATCCCTGCTGCTGCAGGTCGGCCAGGTTGGCGGTGGCCGACAGCGGACACATCAGCATAAAGCGGGTGCCCTCGGGATGGGACAGGATTTCGTCCACCACGTCCTGAGCGTGGTGCCGCTTTACCTCGCGGCCGCTGACGGGCGAAAAGGTGTGGCCCACGCGGGCATACAGCAGGCGCAGGAAATCGTATATTTCGGTGGAAGTGCCCACCGTGGAGCGCGAGTTGCGGTTTATTACCTTCTGCTCTATGGCAATGGTGGGCGGAATGTTCCGGATAAAGTCCACCTCGGGCTTGCTCATTTTGCCCAAGAACTGCCGGGCATAGGCCGACAGGCTTTCCACGTAACGGCGCTGGCCCTCGGCATACAGGGTGTCGAATGCCAGCGACGACTTGCCCGAGCCCGACAGCCCGGTGACCACGGTGAACGATTCGAGCGGAATCTGCACGCTTACGTTCTTGAGGTTGTTCACCCGGGCGCCTTGTATTTCGATGTATTTCATTTCGGTGCAAAAAGCGCGCGAAGGTAATGATTTTTAGGTTATGCGCCGCGATGCCGTCGTCCCTGCAGCCAAAGCAAATGAATTTTGCACTACATTCGCGCACAAATTAATAGTGTATGACGGAAAGGAAGAATCCCGACTTGGAACAGGCCTTGGCGAGGCCGGAAAATTCCCTGCAGCAGGCCATTGCCCACTGTCTGCAAGCGCAATCCATACGGCTGGTGGTGCTCGACGACGACCCCACCGGCATCCAAACCGTTCACGGTTGCCTGCTCATAACCCATTGGGACCCGTCCACGCTGCGCGAAGCCTTCCGGCATTCCGCGCCGTTCTTCTACCTGCTTACCAACACCCGCGCCCTTACCCGCGCCCAGGCGGCCGAGGTGACTCGTTCGGCTATGGAAGCCGTGTTGGCGGCCAACCGCGAATTCTCTTACCGACTTGTATTCATAAGCCGCAGCGACTCCACCCTACGCGGCCATTTCCCGCTCGAAACCGATGTAATGAAGCAAGTGCTGGCCGAGCATCGGCAGGCGGTGTTTCCCATCGACTGCTTTGTGCCGGCCTTTCTGGAGGCGGGCCGCTACACGCTGGACGGCATCCATTATCTTAAAAACGGCGAGGAACTGGTTCCGGTGGCCCAGACGGAATTTGCCCGCGACAACGTGTTTGCCTATCACCATTCCAAGCTGCACGACTACCTGGCCGAAAAGCTGGGCCGCACCGATTTCGAATATGTTTCGCTGGACAAGTCGTTCCAGGAGCTTACGCCCGACGGCCGCGATGCCTTTGGCCGGGAGCTGCTGGCCCGGGCCGCCCAAGCCGCCAACGGCTTTTATCTGACGGTGGACACGCGCGACTATGCCGACCTGCGCCGGTTTGCCCTGGCCCTGCTCCATTGGACTGCCGGCCGCGACGAAGCGGTGGTTATACGCAGTTCGTCGTCGCTGCCCAAGGCCCTGAGCGGCATTGCCGACGTGGGGCTGCTCGGCAAAGAGCAGATTTTGGGGACAAGTTCTGCCAACACCGATGGAGCTTGCCAAAAACCGAAGGGGCTGTTCATAGTGGGAAGCCACGTGCGCAAAACCACAGAGCAACTGGAGTGCCTGCTGGCCTGCCCCGGCACCGAAGGCATCGAGGTATCCGTAGGCGACGTGCTGGAGCGTCCCGACGACTACCGGCCGGCCGTACTGGAACGCATTGCCAAGGCCGCCGCGGCCGGACGTCTGCCCGTGGTGTACACATCCCGGCAGGAAATCCGCCTGGACAACGCCGATGCCCGGCAGCGGTTGGGGCAAGACGTGTCCGACTTTCTAGTGTCGCTGGTACCGCGACTGCCCTTCCGACCGGCCTGGCTGGTGGCCAAGGGGGGTATTACCTCGCACGACATTCTAACCAAGGGGCTGGGCGTGAAAAAGGCCACCGTGATGGGGCAGATCTTGTCGGGCGTGCCTTGCCTACGTACCGGCGCCGATGCCGTGCTGCCCCACCTGCCCTACATCATATTCCCGGGCAACGTGGGTAATGCTTCGGCCCTGAAAGAAGTATTTGAAAAGCTCCGCTGACCGGGCGCAGAAACGGCGAATCCGCGCCCAGAACGGGGAAATCCTCGGAAACGGGCGCAGAAACGGCGAATCCGCGCCCGGAACGGCAACAAAAAGACTATAGAACCAAAATAATACTGCTATGAGAAAGATCATCGTGACGGTGGCCCCCGTCTGCCACCCCGGCAAGCCGGTTCCCGCCGGCGTAAAGAACCCGCTCACTCCCGAAGAAATCACCCAGGACGTGCTGGCCTGCTACCGCGCCGGCGCCTGCCAAGTGCATCTTCACACCCGCGACCTGAAGGGCGATCCCACCTTCGAACTCGACGTATTCCAGCAAACCATCCGCGCCATCCGCGCCCAATCCGACATTATAATACAAGGTAGCACCGGCGGTTTGTCTACCCTGACGCTGGAAGAGCGCTGCGTGTGCCTGAACGTGCCCGAAGTGGAAATTGCCAGCCTGAATATGGGTTCGGTAAACTTTGGCGAAACCGTCTACATAAACACCCTGCCCGACATCCGCTACTGGGCCAAACGGCAGCAAGAAAGCCACGTGGCTCCCGAAATGGAGTTGTTCGACCTGTCGATGGTGGAAACCTGCACCAAGTTGGCCGACGAAGGCGTACTCAAACGTCCGCTACACTACAATTTCTGCGTAGGGAAAGGCACGTCGAGCAACCTGTCGGCCACCGGCCGCAATCTGTATTTCCTGAGCCAGCTGGGCGAGCCCGGTTCCTCGTGGGGCATAAACCACGACCAGATGGACGATTTCTCGATGCTGGCCTGCGCCATAGGAATGGGCGCCAATGCCGTCCGCGTGGGATTCGAAGACAGTTTCTACTACGCGCCGGGGCAGGTGGCCCACTCCAACGCCGAATTGGTGGAAAAGCTGGTGGCCCTTATCCGGATGATGGGTTGCGAACCCGCCTCGCCCGACGAAGCCCGCCAGATGCTCGGGATTTGCTGATGCCCTCCGGGGAAGATTCATACTGCAACGTCGCCGCAAAGAAACTTTGCGGCGACGACTGTTTAGCAGAAACTACCCGTGAACCTCTCTTGGGAGCCGACAGGAGCCAACGGGAACCGACTGAAGCCGACAGGAGCCAACGGGAACCGACTGAAGCCGACAGGAGCCGACTGAGAAAAATTCCCCGGAATCCGCCGGACCAAACTATTTTCGGAAGCCAACGGGGGCGTTTCCCGGAGGCACCGAGAAAAGCCGTTACAGGAAAAGCTCTATTCCGAACACCACGCAGCAACAGACAATAGCGACCGGGAACAATCCCCAACCAGCCCAGGCAGCGGCCATACCCACCGCCAGGGCCAACAGGCCGGCCAAAGGCGAAGCCGTTGCCTCGAAAATGGCGGGTACCGTCATTACAGCCAAGGTAACGTAGGGCACATAATAGAGGAAACTGCGCAGGAAGCGGTTGGTGATGCGCCGCCGCACCAGCGTCACCGGTAGGATGCGGATAAAATTGGTTATCAGCACCATAATGGCCAAATATATCCACGTACCGTGCCTCATACCTCACTAATTTTTTTATCGGCTGCATCCGATACTGCAACAGGTTCTGCGACAGCCTCCACGATTGGCCCTGCGACTGTTTTTGCGACAAGTTCTGCGGCAGTTTCCGCCGTAGGTCCCGCGATTGGCTCCCCGACAGCCTCCACGATTGGCCCTGCGACTGTTTTTGCGATTGGCGCCGCACTCGGCTCGGAGGCTGGCGATTCACTTCCACCTGGCCTGATACCTGTCGGATTGCCGTCGTCCGGCCCGAGCGGACGGACCAGAGCCATAAAAGCCGCGATGACAATCGTGAGCACCACAATGCGTATGCCTGGCGTAATGCCCGACACTCCAGGCAGATACGTACACAGGCAACTGGCCGCGAAACTAAGCATCACCGCGGTGCCAATCGCCCGGTCGCCACGGATGGGCGGAATGATAATGGCCAGGAACATTCCATACAAGGCCACGCTGAGGGCCGACACTACCGCCACCGGCAGAATGTTGCCCGCCACGATGCCCATAGCCGTTCCCGATGCCCACATAGTGGCCGCCACCAGCGTCGCCCCCACCGGATAGGCCATTGGAAGATAGCCGGGATAGGCAATGGAAATGCCGAAAATCTCGTCGGTGACGCAACAGGCCGAAACGATGCGTTTCCAAAGCGGCATATCGGGCGAAAACTTTTGCGTAAGTGCCGTGCTCATAAGCAGATAGCGCAAATTGGCAATAAAGCACAGGGCCACCACTTCCAGATAGGCCGCGCTCACCGTCATCAGGGAATATACCCCGTATTCGCCGGCCGATGCCCGCGTGAGCCAGCTGCCGACAAATCCGACGGGAGCCGTCAGTCCTGCATTCCGGGCCACGATTCCCAGCGAAAAGGCCACGGCAAAATAGCCGGCGCCAATGGGAAAACCATCGCGCACACCCTTCAGAAAGGGGGTTTGCTGCCGTTTGCCAAATGACATATTCAAATTCATTGCTTGCCGGAATTGGTCCGTTTGCGGCGACGCGCCGGCTAAAGCCATCGCTGCCAGGCTCGTTGCCAACCTGGCTCATTGCCTACAAAATTCGCAGACTGTCAGACTCGTTACCTGCCAAAATCGGGGCGCAAAAGTATTAAAAAACGACGGGACAGGTATCGCTGCGGGCAAGGATTTTCCAGCAACACAGGGCTGTGGATTTCAAATAGACCGCCGGCCTTGGAATTTGCGTGATCAAACGCAGATACAGAAGGCACAAATCAGGCTCAAGGCCAAGGGAGGCAGCCGAAAGCGGATTGAGGGGGGGAGCCCGACGCAGGTCCGCCGTTTTTGAAATTATCGGGGCGGGCTATTTTGCGAATCAAAAAATTGCTCTACTTTTGCGGCGGATCAACCACGCCGCGGCGGCCACAAGCTTTTTGTGGCAATTTGGTTTTCGCGGCGATTCAACGGGGTATTAGCTCAGCTGGGAGAGCGTCAGGTTCGCAATCTGAAGGTCAGGGGTTCGATCCCCCTATGCTCCACTCACGTAAGAGGGTAACTAAAAGTCTGTCAGGCTTTTAGTTGCCCTCCTTTCTTGTTCGGGTAATCGCCGGAAATCTATTCAATAGTAGCAGGATGGCTTAAACGCGCTGTAATCATCAGACAACCCGCATTCCGATGCGCCAGAGGACTTAAAACCAGATCGCAGACAACCCGTATTCCGCTGCGCAGGAGGGCCCCAAAAACCCACCATCCTTGCTGAAACAAATCGCCAGAAACAGGAGACCGTCCAAAAGAGTCAACGTATTGCCGTTTGAAAGAAAAGCCCTACCTTCACGGGCTTGGAGAAAGCGCAGTAGTCTAACTAACATAGACAGCTGTAACACAGCAAATTAATACACAATTCCCGATGAAAGAAGTTATCCATTTCCTGGAAACGCTGCAGGTGCACAACCAGCGCGAGTGGTTCCTGGCCCACAAGGACGATTATCTGGAAGCCAAAAACCGCTTCGAGAGCTTTTGCCTGGACCTTTACGACAGTCTGCGCGAGGCAGACGACACCCTGGGGCCGCTGCAGCCCAAGGATATATTCTACCGCATCTACCGGGACGTTCGGTTCTCGGCCGACAAATCGCCCTACAAGACTCATTTCGGTGCCTTTTTCTGCCCCGAAGGACGGCGCTCCGGGTACTCGGGCTATTATTTCCAAGTGGGCGCCGCCGGCTCGGGCATATACGAAAACGGGCATATGCTGGCCGTGGGCAACTATTGGTGCGATGCCAAGGTGTTGCAGACCCTGCGCGAGGACATATTGTACGGCGACGACGATTTCGAGGCCATCCTGCACGCCGCCGACGCCCGTTTTTCGCTGGATACCGAGGGCGCTCTGAAGCGTGTGCCCAAGGGCTTCCCGGAAGACTCTCCCAAGGCCGACTTTCTGAAACTGAAGAACTTCTGCCTTTGCTACCAGCCCGACAGCAACCGCTTCGTGACCGGTCCCGACCTGAAAGGACGCACGCTCGAGCTCTTTGCCTCGGCCACACCTTTCCTGCAATATGTCAACCGGGCTGTCCGGCTGGTAAAAGAGGAATCCGGCCTGCAACCGCCGCGGTAAGTTCCTTCCATAAGGCCGCGCCGGAAAAGCCGCAGGGCCGACCAAACTGAAAGCGCAGGCCGTCCTGGGAAAATACCTGCGCAGGCCGCGCCGGGAAAATGCCACAGGACAAATCAGAACTGGAAAAACGTTAAACTGTCGAAACAAAAAATGATACGCGAAGAAACCGTTTTCGGGCCCATCTACAGCCGCCGGCTGGGCACCTCGCTGGGCGTGAACCTGCTCCCGGTGAACGGCAAGATATGCACCTTCGACTGCATTTACTGCGAATGCGGCTGGAACAAGGACGGGCACGACGACACCCGCCTGACATCGCGCGAAGAGGTTCGCCGCGCGCTGGAAACCAAACTGATAGAATTAAAACGCCAGGAGGAAGCCCTTAACGTCT
>R17__coassemble_570_pt1 | contig 16171 bp, 12 predicted proteins | sample R17__metabat2_high_PE_026 | metagenome-assembled genome bin R17
ATATAACACAGATCCATTAAAGCTGCAGGATGCCTTCGGCCATCGACCAGCTGCGCATAATCCGCGAGCAGATTTCGCCGACGAGGGCAGTCGGTTCTTTTCGGAAACGTCCGTTTGTCCGGTTTACCTGGATTAAGTTTCGGGCAGCATATGATTGACTTTATAAACCTTTGGGCTGGTTATCAGGATTTTTCCGAATTGTCGGTGACCTGTTCTTATTCGGAATTCTATTGAAGCAGATTAATCAATGACTCAACGTCCCATAGAGCTGTTGGCTCCTGCCAAAAATATTGAGTGCGCCCGCGAGGCCATTTTGCACGGAGCCGACGCTGTGTATATAGGTGCCCCGAAGTTTGGAGCAAGGGCTGCGGCCGGAAATTCGTTGGAGGATTTGGCGGCCCTGGTGGAGTTCGCCCACAGGTTTTATGTACGTATATATGTAACCGTCAATACGTTGCTCTATGACGACGAACTGCCCGAGGTGGAAAACCTTATTTGGGCGCTGTGGCGGATAGGCGTGGATGCCCTTATAGTGCAGGATTTGGGAATTACCCGGCTGAACCTGCCGCCGATACCCTTGCACGCCAGTACCCAGATGGACAACCGTACTCCCGAAAAACTGCGTTTTCTGTCGCAGGCAGGATTCAGACAAATAGTGCTGGCCCGCGAATTGTCGCTGGAACAGATTAAGGCGGTTTACCAGGCCTTGCCCAACAAGGAAACACGCTTGGAGGCTTTTGTGCACGGGGCTTTGTGCGTGAGTTACAGCGGCCAATGCTATATGAGCCAGGTCTTGGGAGGCCGAAGTGCCAACCGGGGTGTCTGCGCGCAATACTGCCGCTTGCCATACGATTTGTACGATGCCGACGGCCGTTGCCTGGCCCGACAGAAATACCTGCTCTCGCTCAAGGATTTGCAGCGTAGTGCGTCGGACCTGGAGGCTATGATAGATGCCGGAATAAGTTCTTTCAAGATAGAGGGAAGACTGAAGGACGTAGACTATTGTAAGAACGTGACGGCCTGGTATCGTGGACAACTGGACGACATCCTTGCCCGCCGGCCCGATTTGAAGCGAAGCTCATCCGGGAAGGAACGCATTGATTTCCAGCCAGATTTGAGCAAGTCCTTCAACCGGTCCTTTACTTCCTATTACCTGCACGGCCGCGGAGAAAAGGTGTCGAATCCCGACACACCCAAGTCTATGGGCGAGGAAATGGGATTTGTGCGTGCGCAGAAGTTGCAGCACTTTATCTATCTGGGAAAGAATCCGTTGCACAACGGCGACGGCCTGAGTTATTTCGATGAAAACGGAAATTTTGACGGTTTCCGCGTGAACCGCGTGGAGGAGAACCGGATTTTCCCGGCCAATCCGCGACTAAGGCTCAAGACAGGAATAAAGATTTACCGCACCTACAACCAGGAATTCTGCAGGCAGTTGGAAAAACCGACGGCCCGGCGTTTTGTGCCTGTGACGTTGGAGTGCAGGGAACTCCCCGATGGCTTTGTGTTGCAGATGGACGATACCGAGGGACATCGGGCGGCCGTTCGGTTCGAGACCGAGCGACAGAAGGCCGAAAAGTCCCAGCAGAACAGGGTGAAAGAACTGCTCTCCAAAGCCGCGAATCCTGTCTTTCAGGTAGAGGAATGCCGGCTGCAATGGTCGCAGGAATGGTTTGTGCCTGTCTCGGTGTGGACGCAGCAACGCAATGCTTTGTACGAGGCTTTCGAACGGGTGCGTCGGATTCAGTATCCTCGCCGCGAGCAGGTTTGGGAGCAAACGACCCATCCTTATCCGTTGGCGACGAAGCTCGATTACCGTGGCAATGTGCTAAACCAAAAGGCAGCGGAATTTTACCAAATGCACGGCGTGGTGGAAATAGCTCCGGCCCTGGAGTCTGGGCAGAACTCAAAGCCGTCCGAAATTGAACTGATGCGCTGCAAGCACTGCCTTAGATATGCGCTGGGAGCCTGCCCGAAACAACCGGATGCAGCAAGCTTGTCGGAACCGTTGACCTTGCGATACAAGGACCATTCCCTCAGGCTCAAGTTCGACTGCGCACGCTGCGAAATGGTGGTTCTGGGCGACTGACGCACAAGCACCTGACGGCAACAGAGGCGATATCGCTGCGAAATGGTGGTTCTGGGCGACTGACTCTGCAGCACCGTTTACTCGGGCCTGTACAGGGCTTTCTGCAAAAAGACATCGCCGTCGGTCTCGAGGAACATTTCGGCCACGGAAATGGCAGGCTGCCGTTTCATATACTGACACACAATGCTATAACCTGTCCAGATGGCGGCTCTTCCCGGCGAATCTTCGGTGAAATAGACGGTGGACGGTCCGTCGTTGATGTATTTGCTCAGGACGAGCGGGTCGTCGCTGAACAGATGGTCGTATTCCAAAAGACGCTCCCACATACGCTTTTCGTTGTCGCGGCACCATTCCAGCTGGGGCCGGTTCCAGCCGGCAAGGTGCTCAAAGGGTTCGTCGGGCATAATCAGGTGCAGCAGGAAGAGCAGTTTCCCTTCGTATATAAGGTAGTCGACCAGGCGGAAGTCGTTCATAATCGACTCATTGGTGAATTCGGAACGTATCCAGCCGTTCAGACAGTCGGCGGCCATATGGTCGGGCGACATCCGGTGCCACTGGTAGGGGTAGAACAGCTCGGCATATAGGGGATAGTCGGCGCCCAGATATTTGTCCAGACTCACCGACAGTCTGCCGGGAGCCGAAACGACAGACTGCCCGAAGCCGGAAATGTGGGTGGAGACAGCCGGAACGGGCATCTCGGGGAAAAAATGAACCAGCCGTCCGAAGGCTTTCGACAAGACACGCGAAAGGAAATCGGTAGTTGGAAACAGCTTTTGGGCATCGGAATACACCTGCTGCATGTCGGCGTCGGTGCGGAACACCTCCATCATAGCCAGCGAGGCGGGATCGTCCAGCCGGCCGACGTGCATAATGTCTTCGACGTACAACTGCCAGAAGTCGGCTTGGCTTATCCGGGCCGAATCAAAGAATTCGCGGTCGAAGCGCTCGATGCTCACTGCCGGCATTTCGGCGTGGTGCGGCACCCGGTAGCGGGGCTCGGTGCAGGCGGCCAGGCACAGCACCAAGGTCAGGCACAAGACGATGCTTGGCAGGGTATGGTTCATTGGGATTTCAATTATAAACGGCTTGAGCCAGAGCGCTTGTTGTTTTAAAAAGGCTGTTGTCTGCCTTAGTCATTTCCCAGTTTTGACATTGGAGGAAAAGTCGTGCCCGTCGGCCTTTTTCTTGGACTGTTTGGGCATTTCTACCGGAGCATAGGTAACGGGCGGCCTGCGGAAGGCCCTGACCATAAGGATAATACCGGCAAGCACAAAAGGAATGCTCAGACATTGGCCCATATTCAGCGTCATCGTGGCCTCGAAAGCCTCCTGGTCGTTCTTGATAAATTCTATGAGGAAGCGCGACAGGAAAATGCACACCAGGAAGAATCCGAAAAGGAAGCCCTCGCGCTTTTTGATGTCGGTTTTCCAGTAGAGCCAGAACATTACAAGGAAGGTGATGAGGTAGCAGAGCGCCTCGTAAATCTGGGTGGGGTGCGACGGGTCGGAGAAAATGGGTTCTGCACCGTGGGCCTTGATGGCATACCAGTTGGTAATGAAGCGGAAAGCCCAGGGCAGGTCGGTGGCGTGGCCGTAAATTTCGTGGTTCATAAGGTTGCCCAGGCGGATGAACATTCCGGCCAGGCCCACGCAGACGGTGAGCCGGTCGAAGGTCCAGCAGATGGACCGCTTGGTGACGCGGCGGCTGTAAATCCACACGGCCAGCACAATGGCGATGGCTCCGCCGTGACTGGCCAGGCCGCCTTCCCAGATTTTGATGATGTCCCAGGGATGTTGGGAATAATAGTCCCAGGCATAGAAGAACACGTGCCCCAGACCGGCCCCGACGGCAGTGGCTATAATTATGTAAATGAACAACTTATCTGTCCAGGAATCGGGCACTTTCTCGTCCTTGAACATTTTTCCGGTAATGACCAGGCCAAAGTAGAAAGCCAGGGCAAAGAACAGTCCGTACCAGCGGATTTCCTTGCTCCCGATGGAGAAGATGGCGGGATCGACCGTCCAGGTGATAAAGTCTACAACAGGCATAGAATGCTGTGTTTAAAAGAGTTAGTCCGTAATTTCATTAAGTGGGCCAGGGGAGGAACCGCCCGTGTCCGGCGGAACGTTTCAACGTTTCGGACAAGCCTGCCGCAAAAGTAATTAAGAAGTTGTTTCGCTGCCAATGTTTCGTGTCAATGTTTCGCCGCCGGTCTTTTGCCGGATGTTTCGCCGCCAAACGGAAAAGCAAAAAGAGAGCAAGGTTTTTGTGCCTCGCTCTCTTTGATTATTTCGCAATGGGCGTTTGGGAATCCCACGCAATCGGTTGGCTCTCTAAGCGTTCTCGGTGGTATGGACTAGAATTCTCCGCCCTGGGGACGGCCACCCTGAGGACGCCCGCCTTCGGGACGACCCTGGCCACCCTGAGGACGGCCCTGTCCGCGCTGAGCTTCCTGCTCTTTCAGGAATTTCTCATACTTGGCTTTCTGCTCGGGAGTGAAAATGGCGTTCAGATCGGCGTTCTTGGCCTTCTGGGTCTCTTCGCGCTGCTTCATCATAGCTTCGCGGTCGAATTGCTGGCCCTGTTCGCGCTGAGCGCGCATCTGGTCCATACGAATGGAATCCAGGGCGGCATACTTGAACGTCACTTTGAACACTTCGGCAATCTGGGCATCGGTAAGTTCCACGGCCTGATTAATGCGGCCGGCCTCGCGCTCGGCGCGCTGCTGGACGGTCATACGCTGGCGCTCGCCACCCTGGGGACGGCCCTGGCCGTTACGCTGCTGGGGAGCCTGGGCCCACATAGCGGTCGACGTGAGCATAAGCATCGCCGCCAGGAAAAAACGGAATTTCTTCATAACAACAATATTAAAAGGTTAATGTATAGGAGTTTGCGAGTTTGCAAAACGCCGCGTTAGACAGCCGGCGATGTGGATGGTTTACCGGGCTTGCCTTGAAATTTCAAACAAAAACCGCGATGCTGTTCCAGGCAGATCCGCGGCCCATATGTCCAACGTCGGCGAGGCTATACCAATCCGCGTTCTTTCTTTATCTGCTCGTAGGCCGCGTTGATTTCCTTGAATTTCTCCTCGGCTTGCCGGCGGACGTCCTCGCCCAGGTGGCTCACCTTGTCGGGATGGTGCTTGACGGCCATCTTCTTATAGGCCTTCTTGACTTCTTCGTCGGTGGCATCGGGGGTGATTTCCAGCACTTTGTAGGCACTGGTGGCATCCTTTACAAACATTGCCTTCACCGATTCGAAGTCGGGCTGCGACAGGCCCAGCTGGTGGGCGATGGACTGGATAATTTCCAATTCCTGACAGGCGGCCTGGCCGTCGCTCAGCGAAAGTCCGAACAGATAGTGGAGCAACTGCAGGCGCGAGGCATAGTCCATCATATGGCGTATCTGGCCGCAGATGTCGTCCAGTTGGTAGTCTTTCTGAAGCAGTTCGCGCAGGATTAGAATGTATTGGGCGGCCTTCTCCTGTCCGAACTGGCGCTTGAAGAATGCCTTGACAAAGTCCAGTTCCGAACGTTTCACCTGCTGGTCGGCCTTCATTACGGCAGCCGAAAGCACCAGCAGGCACAGCCCGAAGTCGCCTTCGCCGGTCTCGGGGCGGGAAGGACGACGTGGGGTTGTCCCGGTTTGCCCGGACGGGGGATTGTCCAAAGCATATTTCCCGGAGGTGAGTCCTTCGAACATATGCCCGACAGCAAAGCCGAGCAGTCCGCCGAGCGGTCCGCCCATAACCCAGCCCACTGCGCCTCCTATCCACTTGAGTGCTTTCATTTCTGTAATCCTTTGGTCGGGCGCAAAATTAGAGAAAAAAATTTCGCTACTTTTGTAGCATAAAGCGGAAAAACCCGTCTTGTTTGTCAATTGTCCAGAAAATGTCCGACTCGGAGATTGGATATACGTTAGAGGAAAGAGAACTGGTCGAGGGCTGCCTCAGAGGCGAGCGCTCGGCTCAGAAGCGACTGTATGACGTGTATGCCAAGCGTATGATGCCCATTTGCCTGCGTTATACGAACGATTACGAATCGGCCAAGGATTTGCTGCACGACGGCTTTGTAAAGGTCTTTGCCCACCTGAAGGACTTCAAGGGCGAGGGCTCCTTCGACGGCTGGGTGCGGCGGATTTTCGTGAATGCAGCTTTGGAACAGCTGCGTAAACTGACGGACAGACCGTACACCGTAGACGTGGAAGAGGCCAGGAGCCTTTCCTCGGGCGACGTGTCGGCAATGGACAAGATGTCGGCGGCAGAAATAATGGCGTGCATACGCCGGCTGCCGGAAACGTACCGGACGGTGTTCAACCTGTATGCCGTGGACGGCTTTTCCCACAAGGAGATTGCCGACCAGCTGGGTATAAGCGAGAGCTCGTCGCGCGTATATTTGTTAAGGGCCAGGAATCTTCTTCAGGATATGCTGAAGGAGTACCATAGATAAGGAGTAATGGACGATCTGGAATTAAGGTCATTGATGAACGAAAAGCTTGGGGATTATCAGTGCGATAACGTCCCCGACTTCGATACGTTCTTTACCGAGGCCGAATTGTCGGTTTCGCAGCCCGAGGTTTCGACGGCCGAGGTGCCGCAGACTTCGGTTTCGCAGCCGGTGCAGGCGCCGGTAAAGCCGCTCCGGCCTCGTCTGTGGACGTTCGTGGCCTCGGTGGGCTCGGCGGCGGCTGCGGCCGTGGTGGGTGCCTTGCTGGTGTTCTCGCCCTCGCGCGACCGGGAAGAAAATCTGGCGGCTGTGTCGGAATCCTCGGTGGCCTCGCAAGAATTGGCCACGGAGCCTTCATCCGCCTCGGAAAGAACTGTGTATGAGGTATCCGGGTCGGAAGCTCCGATACAGACCGCCGACTATGCTGTGTGGGTTGAAGCCGACGCTGTAACTAAAGAAGCCGTCGCTGAAGCTAAAGGATCTGGCGCTGAATCCAAAGGCGAAGTCAAAGACGAAACCGAATCCGACGCTGGAGCCGAATCCGAAACCGCCGCCGAAGTCAAAACCGACGCCGCCGCCGAAGCCAAAACCGAAGCAAAAGACGAACCCGAAACTGAGGCAGAAACCGAAGAAAACGAGCCGTCGGCCGTGGAAAATTCCGAAACAACCCCTCCTGCCCGTGACGAGGAGTCGGCGCCGGCCTACGAACGCAGTCTGGAAGAGGCCTATGCCGAGGCACATCACGAGAAAGCCCGGAGCGCTTTCCGGCAGAAGCACCGGACGCGTTTAGGGCTGAATGTGAACCAGTCGAACAACTTGATGGCCGTCAATTCCTTGACCACGGCCCAGTCGACGGTGGCAATGGTGACCAACAACTACCAGAACAATCCGGCCTCGTTCGGACGGATGGGACTGCGGCAAGCAAGCACGCGCAACGAATGGAAGAGCCCGGCCAACCTGAGTAAGGGCAGTATTTCGTCTTACGAGCCGGTGTACAACCTGCCTTTGTCGGCCGGGGTGTCGGTGGCGGTTCCGGTGGGCCTTCGATGGGACATCATTACCGGGCTGCAGTACACTTTCCTGTCGGCCAACACCAGTGGCGTTTTCGAAAGCGGTTCGCGTTTTGCACTGTCGCAGACGCTTCATTATGTGGGAATTCCGCTCAAATTGTCCTATAGGATATACGATCGGCGCTGGGGCGTGTATGCTTCGGCTGGCGGCGGTTTGGAAAAGGGCTTGAAGGGCAAGCAGGTGTCGGAAATTTTCGATGCTTCGGGCAAATTGCAGTCGTCGGAACGCACTTCCCAGTCGGTGGCGGGAGTCCAGCCCTATGCCTCGCTGCAGGTGGGCGGATCGCTAAAGCTGACGGAGCACTTCCAACTGTTCCTGGAACCGGGCGTGGCTTACTATTTCGATACCGACCAGCCTACCAGTATCCGCACCAAGTCGCCGTTCAATTTCAATCTGGGCGGGGGTGTCCGGATCGGATTGTAGATTTTTTGAAAAATTGTTTTGCGGCCAAGAAAAAATATATACTTTTGCGCCGCTTTCGAAGAAAGCAACATTGCGGTCTCGTATAATGGTTATTACTTCGGATTCTGGTCCCGACTATAGAGGTTCGATTCCTCTGACCGCAACCAAGACGCCTTCCATTCCGGGGGCGTCTTTTTGTTTTGGCTGACAGTCGAGGCACGTTCCCTCTGCGGTTGGCGTTGATTTTAACCATTATGAATAAGAAACTTGTTTTTCCGCTGTTCCTGCTGTGCACGGCCCTGATGCTGAAGGCACAGGACACCTTGGTGATACAGACCAACTTAGGGACGATGAAAGCCGTCTTTTACGAAGACGTGCCCAACCATAAGGCAATGTATGTGAGACGTATCCAGGACAAGGCCTTCGATGGCACGCTCTTCTACAGAGTGGTGCCCGGGTTTATGATCCAGGGCGGGTCACCCGATTCGCGCAATGCCCAGCCGGGCGCGCGGGTGGGACAAGGCAGCACCCAATACCTGGTTATGCCGGAGTTCCGCCGCGAGCACATAGCCCGGAAGGGAGCCGTGGCGGCTCCCCGTCAGCCCGACAGCACCAATCCGCAGAAAAAGTCCGACTGCAGCCAGTTCTTTATAGTGCAGGGCAAAAAATACCGCAGCACCTATCTTGATACGCTGGAGATGGCGCGCAACAATCCCATAAAAAATGCCTGGTGGAAAGAGAACTACACGCCTCACAAGGCCGAGATGGACAGCCTGAAACAGACGAATCCCCGCGAATACAGCCGCCGGCTCAAAGCCTACCGGGCCGAAATGAACGCGGCCGTGGCAGCCGATCCCCGTTCGCTGGTGTTTTCGGCCGAAGACCGTGAAATCCTGACGACGGGCGGCGGCGAATTGAGCCTGAACGGTGAATATACCTTTTTTGCCCAGGTGGTGGAAGGCTTCGACGTGATAGACCGCATTGCGGCCCGGAAAACCGACAGACACGAGCGCCCGCTGCAGGACGTGGTGATTCAGTCGGTACGAGTGAAATAAGGACCGCCGTGCCCTGGCTGGGCTGACGATGCCTCCGGCATAGTTGGCTCCTCGCCTCGGGGCCAAAGCCCTCCCACGCCCCACGGATTCGGTCCATCGGGGTGGTATGAGTGCGTATTTCGGTGGCAATGAGCTGTGCCTTGGCCGTCAGGAAACGTTCCTGGAAAACTAGAGTGCGGCGGCTTTCTCGGCGCAGAGCCGTCCGTCGATGGCCGAACTGACGATGCCTCCGGCATAGCCGGCCCCCTCGCCGCAGGGATAAAGCCCTTCCACGCCCCATAGATTTAGCCCTTCGGGGTCGCGCGGAATGCGGACGGGCGACGACGTGCGCGTTTCGGCGGCAATGAGCTGTGCCTCGGCCGTCAGGAACCCTTTTACCCCACGGTCGAACAGTTTGAACCCTTGCTGCAGGCGATGGCGCAGGGCATAGGGCATCCATTGGTGCAGGGGCGACGATCGCAGGCCGGGCACATAGGACGAGTCGGGCAGCGTGGCCGACAGCTTTCCTTGCAGGAAATCGGTCATTCGCTGGGCGGGCGCCACCAGACCTTTTTGTACCTGCTGGTAGGTGCAGCGTTCGAAGGCGTGCTGCAGCTGCATCATCTGCATAGGCAGCGGCAATGAAACGTATGTGGCAGCTTCGTCGGAAGGGAGCGACTTAAGTATGAATTTTTCGAACTGAGGCAGGTCCTCGGGGCGGATTTCGGTTACCATACCGGAATTGGCCCAGCGCGAGCCGCGGTTGGACGGCGACATCCCGTTCACCACCTGGCGGCCGTCGCAGTCGGAAGCCGGCACAATGAATCCTCCCGGACACATACAGAAGGAATAGACGCCGCGCCCGTCCACTTGCTGGACAAAGCTGTATTCGGCGGCCGGCAGGAAGTCGCCCCGTCCCTGGGGCGAATGATACATAAGCTGGTCGATGAGCGGCTGGGGATGTTCCAGCCGGACGCCCATAGCAAACCCTTTGGCTTCCAGCGGCAAGTGCATCTCTTCCAATAAACGGTAGACGTCGCGGGCGGAATGGCCGGTGGCCAGGATTACCGGCCCGTGGTATTCCTGCCCGTTCTCGCAGCAAACGCCGACGGCGCGGCCGCGGTGCAACAGAAGGCCGGTCATTTTGGTTTCGAAGTGGACTTCGCCTCCCGAGGCCAGAATCTGTTCGCGCATATTGGAAATGATGCGGGGCAGCCGGTCGGTGCCGATGTGTGGATGAGCGTCGGTGAGAATGTTTTCCGAGGCGCCGAACTGATGGAACAGCCTCAGAATCTGGCTTACGTCGCCGCGCTTTTTGCTGCGCGTGAACAGCTTTCCGTCGGAATAGGCCCCGGCGCCGCCTTCGCCGAAACAGTAGTTCGATTCGGGGTGGATGTGCTGCCGGCGGACGGCATCGGCCAGGTCGCGTTTGCGCTCGTGGACGTTCTTGCCGCGTTCCAGCAGGATGGGTTTCCGCCCCAGCTCGATAAGCCGGAGGGCGGCGAACAGACCGGCCGGCCCGGCCCCCACTACCACCACGGCGGGTGCAGCGGATACGTCGCCGAAATGCACCGGTTCGAACGAGTCGGCCGGGGGCAGTTCGTCGACAAACACGCGTACCTGCACCTGGATATAGACCGTTTTTTGGCGGGCGTCCACCGATCGCTTGAGCAGCCGGACGGCCGTTACGTGCGATTCTTCCAGCCCTTTCAGGCGGCAGACACTGCTTTTGAGCACCGATTCCGACGCGGCTTGGGCGGGCAGCAGACGCAGAGTGTATTCGTTTACCATTGAATTTTCTGTAGAAGGAGAACTGTGGGAACCGGGCGGCTCCGGCGGCATTCAGGCAAACAGCAGCCGGAAGGCTTCCTCCACCTTTTTGACGGGTTCGATTTTTATCTTGAACTGCTTGTAGTTGATGCCGGCCGCGCCCGAATAGGAGGGAATGACGATGCGCTCGAACCCAAGCTTCTGGGCCTCGGCGATGCGTTGTTCTATGCGGTTTACGGGACGTATCTCGCCCGCCAGGCCCACTTCGCCCGCCAGGCAGGTGCCCGGGTCGACGGGCATATCCAGATTGGACGACAGCACGGCTGCCAGCACCGACAGATCGATGGCCGGGTCGCTCACCTTGATGCCGCCTGCAATGTTCAGGAATACGTCTTTCTGGGCAATCTTGAATCCGGCGCGTTTTTCCAGCACGGCCAGCAGCATATTCAGCCGCCGGGTGTCGAAACCGGTGGTGGAACGCTGCGCCACCCCGTAGGCGGCAGTGCTCACGAGCGCCTGCGTCTCTATCATAAAGGGACGCATTCCTTCGATGGCGGCCGAAATGGCCACGCCGCTCAGCCCCAGATGTTGCTGGGTGAGCAGCAGCTCCGACGGATTGGACACTTCGCGCAAGCCTTCGCGGCGCATTTCGTACATACCTATTTCGGCAATGCTTCCGAAACGGTTCTTTACCGAGCGCAGAATGCGGTACACATAATGCGAGTCGCCCTCGAACAGCAGCACGGTATCGACGATGTGCTCCAGTACCTTGGGGCCGGCGATGCTCCCTTCCTTGTTTATATGGCCTATGAGAATCATAGGAATGCCGCGGGTCTTGGCTACGCGCAGCAGGGCCGCGGCGCATTCGCGCACCTGGGTGACGCTTCCCGGCGACGATTCCGCCGATTCGGTGTACATAGTCTGTATGGAGTCGACCACCAGCAGGTCGGGCTTGACGTCGGCAATGTGGCCGAACACTTTTTCCAGCGAGGTCTCCGACACGAACAGGGCCTGCGGATTCTCGCCCTCGATGCGGTCGGCGCGCAGCTTGAGTTGCTGCAGGCTCTCCTCGCCCGAGACATAGAGTATCTTTTTGCCTGTCATCCGAAGGACGGTCTGCAGCACCAGCGTGGATTTGCCGATGCCGGGTTCGCCGCCCAGAAGCGTGACCGAACCAGGCACGATGCCGCCGCCCAGCACGCGATCCAGCTCGCTGCAGCCGGTGCCTATGCGCGCCTCGTTCTCCAGGTTCACCTGTTCCAGGCTGATGGGATGGCTGTCGGGCACTACCAGGCCGGCGGGCGTACCGCGCCGGGTGTCGGGCGTCTCGCGGACGACTTCTTCGTGAATGGTGCTCCACTGTCCGCAGGCCGGACATTTCCCCATCCATTTGGGAAAATCGGCACCGCAGTGGCTGCAGATATAGACGGTTTTGCTTTTGATAGTCATAGTGGCGCAAAGATAGAGAAAGGAATAAAAAAAGAAAGCCGATCTGACAGGCAGACCGGCTTTCGCTTGGTTGCGGAGGAAGGATTCGAACCGACGACCTCCAGGTTATGAGCCTGGCGAGCTACCACTGCTCCACTCCGCGATGTTTTCGACCGCAAAAGTATATATATTTTCCGTAAAACCAAATACCCATGCCAAAAAAAGCTTTTCCGGTTTCTGCCGGGTTGAAGCGGAGCCGGGAGACGGAAACGCCGCCGCTGGCCGAATTTTGATGTTTTTTGGTTAAAAAAGCCGCCCTGGAATGCGCGTAGAACCGAAAGAATTCCCTATTTTTGTTCGTTTTTTGATACAAGCAAAACTATGATTGACGAAGAGCTCAAAAAGGAAGGTCAGGAAGAGTATTCCGCGAAAAACATCCAGGTCCTGGAAGGTCTGGAAGCCGTACGGAAACGTCCTGCAATGTATATAGGAGATACCTCCGAGAAAGGTTTGCACCACTTGGTATACGAAGTGGTGGACAACTGCATAGACGAGGCCCTGGCAGGTTTCTGCGACGACATAAACGTGTGGATTAACGAGAACGGTTCCATTACCGTGAGCGACAACGGCCGCGGTATTCCGGTGGATATGCACGAAAAGGAACACCGCTCCGCCCTGGAAGTGGTGCTGACGGTGCTGCACGCCGGCGGTAAGTTCGACAAAGGTTCGTACAAGGTGTCGGGCGGTTTGCACGGCGTGGGCGTGTCGTGCGTCAATGCCCTGTCCAAGCAATTCCACGTGGAAGTGTGCCGCGGCGGCAAAAAATACGAGCAAGACTACGAGAAGGGCAAGCCGCTCTATCCCGTGCGCGAAGTGGGCCCGTCGGACCGCACCGGTACCACCATCACTTTCCTGCCCGACGACAGCATTTTCATCACCACGGAATACAAGTTTGCCATTTTGGAGAACCGTCTGCGCGAGCTGGCCTATCTGAATGCCGGCATTCATCTGACGCTGACCGACTTGCGTCTGAATCCGGAGGAAGAGAATCCGCAGCCCAAGACCGAATCGTTCTATTCCGAGGAGGGCCTGAGCGAATTCGTGCGCTTCATAGACGGCGGCCGCGAATCCATCATAGGCGACGTCATCCACATAAATACCGACAAGTTCGGCACGCCGGTGGAAGTGGCGCTCATCTACAACAATTCCTATACGGAGAACGTCCATTCTTACGTAAACAATATCAACACCATAGAGGGCGGCACCCATCTGACCGGATTCCGCCGCGGACTTACCCGCACCCTCAAGAAATATGCCGACGACGAAAAGCTGCTCGACAAGGTGAAGGTGGAGATTTCGGGCGACGACTTCCGCGAGGGACTCACGGCCGTCATTTCGGTGAAGGTGGCCGAGCCCCAGTTCGAGGGCCAGACCAAGACCAAGCTGGGCAACAACGAGGTGATGGGCATTGTGGACCAGGCCGTGGGTGAGGCTCTGAGCCAGTTCTTGGAGGAACATCCCAAGGAGGCCCGTACCATTGTGGACAAGGTGGTGCTGGCCGCCACGGCGCGCAACGCCGCCCGCAAGGCCCGCGAAATGGTGCAGCGCAAGTCGCCGCTGTCGGGCGGCGGGCTGCCGGGCAAGCTGGCCGACTGCTCCAACCGCGACCCCGAGAAGTGCGAGATATTCCTCGTTGAGGGCGACTCGGCCGGCGGCACGGCCAAGCAGGGCCGTCACCGCGACTATCAGGCCATCCTGCCGCTGCGAGGCAAAATCCTGAACGTGGAGAAAGTGATGCCGCACCGCGTGTTCGACAGCGAGGAAATCCGCAACATCTACACGGCCCTGGGCGTTACCATAGGCACGGCCGAGGATTCCAAGGAGTTGAACCTGGACAAGCTGCGCTATCACAAGATAATCATTATGACCGATGCCGACGTCGACGGCTCGCACATCGACACGCTCATAATGACGTTCTTCTTCCGCTATATGAAACCCATCATCGAGAAGGGCTATCTGTATATTGCCAACCCGCCGCTCTATCTGTGCAAGAAGGGCTCGGTGGAGGAATACTGCTGGACCGACCAGCAGCGTCAGGCCTTTATAGACAAGTACGGCGGCGGCAGCGAAAACGCCATCCACACCCAGCGCTACAAAGGTCTGGGCGAAATGAACGCCGAACAGCTGGCGGCCACCACGATGGATCCCGAGAACCGCATTCTGCGCAAGGTGACCATCCAGAACGCCGCGGCGGCCGACTACGTGTTCTCGATGCTTATGGGCGACGACGTGGGTCCGCGCCGCGAGTTTATCGAAGCCAACGCCACCTATGCCAACATTGATGCATAACCGCTGAATCGAACCTTTGTCAATCCGAGCCTGACGGCCCGGATTGGCTTTTTTCGGATAAAAGAAACAAATCCGGAGCGCCCGGCAGACAAGGCGGCGCGCCGCCGGAGGTATAACGACAATAGCACAACAAATAGATATGGAAAAGAAATCGGTAGGCAGCCGCATAAAGCAGCTGCGCGAAAACAAGATGATAAGCCCCGAAGAGTTTTCGGAGCGTTCCGGGCTGAGCCTGGACGAAATACGCCGCATCGAAGAGGACGACCAGCTGCCTTCGCTGGCGCCGCTTATCCGTATGGCGCGGGCCTTGGGCGTACGTCTGGGTACCTTCCTGGACGACAACGACCAGCTGGGGCCGGTGCTCTGCCGTCGCGAAGACCGCAAGACCGAGGGCATTAACTTTTCCAACAGCCACGCCACTTCTCACAACGATTTGGTTTATTTCCCGCTGGCCGAGAAGAAGGCCGGCCGCAGTATGGAGCCCTTTGTGATAGACGTGACGTCGGCCTCGGCCTCCAAGACCGACTACGAACTCACCACCCACGAAGGCGAGGAATTCATCTATGTGCTCCACGGGAGCATCGAGATTATCTACGGCAAGAAAACCTATGTGGTGAACGAGGGCGAGAGCATTTACTACGATTCCATTGTGGAGCACAACCTGCACGCCGCCACCGAAGCCGGAGCCCGCATTCTGGCCGTGGTATATACGCCCTTCTGATATGGAAAAACACTACGAACTGACAGCCCGCACCATCGGCGGTTTCCTGGAATACTGGGCCTCGACGACGCCCGACCAGGAATATATCGTGTATTCCGACCGCGACCTGCGGTTTACCTACCGGCAGTTCAACCAGCGGGTGGACGATATGGCCAAGGGCCTGATGGCCATCGGCGTAAAGCGCGGTTCCCACGTGGGTATCTGGGCCACCAACGTGCCCGACTGGCTTACCTTTCTGTATGCCTGTGCCAAGCTGGGCGCCGTGGCCGTGACGGTGAACACCAACTACAAGCAGAACGAGTTGGAATATCTGGTGGAGGACGCCGACTTGCACACGCTCTGCATCACCGAGGGCGTTTTCGACGGCAACTATGTGGAAATGACCTACCGGATGCTGCCCGAACTGCGCGAGTCGCAGCGCGGCCATCTGTGCAGCAAGCGTTTCCCCACGCTCAAGAACGTGGTGTTCATAGGACAGGAAAAGTTCCGCGGAATGTACAATACGGCCGAACTGCTCTTGCTGGGGCAGAACGTGGACGACGAAAAACTGGACGCCATAAAGCGGACGGTGGTATGCTCCGATGTGGCCAATATGCAGTATACGTCGGGCACGACGGGATTTCCCAAGGGCGTGATGCTGACCCACTACAATATAGTGAACGACGGTTTCTTTACCGGCGAGCATATGAATTTCACCTCGGCCGACAAACTGTGCGTGCCCGTGCCGCTGTTCCATTGCTTCGGCGTGGTGCTGGCCACGATGAACTGCCTGACGCACGGCTGCACCCAGGTGATGGTGGAGACCTTCGATCCCCTGGTGGTGCTGGCTTCGGTGCACAAGGAACGCTGCACGGCCCTGTAC
>R17__coassemble_571_pt1 | contig 16105 bp, 13 predicted proteins | sample R17__metabat2_high_PE_026 | metagenome-assembled genome bin R17
CGCCGGGAAGGCAACCAGCAAGGCCAGCGGCACGAAGGCAACGGACAGCGTCGCGAAGGCAACGGACACCGCCGCGACAACAACCAGCAAGGCCAGCGCCACGAAGGCAACGGACAGCGCCGCGAAGGCAACGGACAGCGCCGCGAAGGCAACCAGCAAGGCCAGCGCCGCGAAAGCAACGGCCAGCCTGGCGAGCATCCCCAGCATCCGCAGGAACCCAAATCTCCGGCCGAATCGTGAACCGCTTTCCCCGACGTTGGCGGGCAGCCGCCCTACCCTGCCTGATGCTGCTCCTGAATGCCTGCACCTGGCAAGACAGTCTGTACCATACCTACCAATCGGTGAAAGGCCAAACCTGGCAGCAATCCGACACGCTTACGTTCTGCGACACGCTTTGGCTGAACCAGCGCCAACTGCAGGTGCTGATGCGGCACGACAGCCTGCAGCTGCAGACTGGTCTGCGCTGGACCGACAGCTATGGTTTCCGAGACCTGTCGCTGCGCCTGGAAGGAAGCGTCGGTTCCCTGCCCGTAGACCAGACGGTGGAATTCCGCCTGACCGATTCCCGGGAACATTGGGCCGGCAAGGGATGGGGTTCCGTCTTTACCCTTGTCCGGGATGCCGGCAGCCTTTGCCTTGCGGACGTCCTGGAGCCCTCCGAAAAAAGCCAAGACCCGGAACGGTCTGCTGCCTCCGGCTCCCAAAGCGGGAGCCCCGAATACTCCGCCACATTCGGCCGGCAAACCGCAAATCAGGAACAGAAAGAAGGCGGCAGCTATGCTGTCGCCCTCCCCGTTTCGCTCAAACTGACTCAGCGGATGCAAGCCGAAGAACTGCCTGGAATCGTCTCCGCCGGAGTCAGGATCCATTTCTGATTCGCCCGGAAGTCTTAAGGCCGGGAATGTCCGTCGCCGGCACCGGCCTCAGAACTTGTCGCCGGTGGAAAGATACCATTCGGGCTGGTCGTCGTCCTTCAGCACCAGGTCTATGGTATAGTCCTTGGCATTTACCTTGTGCGCCCACGACACCCGCTTGGACACGTCCAGGCGCTTGCCGTCCATCGTGCGGGAATCCACCTCGCCGTAGAAAGCCGTCTTTTCGTTGTCGGGATTGCCCCAGTTGTTCCAGCCCTCGGCCAGAATATGGCTGTCCATAAGGCACGACACATACACCGTTTGGGCATAGGGACGCCACGGACGGCCCAGAGCCACCTTGTTCACGCCCTCGTCGGCAGTAAGCCGGCAATGGGAGAACACGTAGCCGAAAGGCCGGCCCTGCAGCGTGGAAGCCGCCGTCAGGTAGCCGCCGCTCTTGCTGTGGATTTCGCAGTTTTGGAAATAGCAGGTGGCCGCCCCGAAAATAAAGTCGACCGTGCCCTCTATGTAGCAGTCGCGGTAGAGCTGCCGGGATTGCTTTCCAAAGGGATAGAGCGTATCCTGATGCCCCAGGAAACGGCAATTGTCGAATACCAGTCGGTCGCCGGCCGCCAGCACGGCCACGGCCTGCCCCACCGGGCCCGCCGAATTTTGGAACGTAATGTTGCAGGCGTGGAAATCGGTACCATATATATAAAAGGAGGCGCTGCCCGACGTGCCCTTGTTTTCGCCGAAGCGGTTCTTGCGGCCGGCAAAGTCGTCGTAGGTAAGGATGGTCTTCTCCACGTCCTCGCCGATGAAGGTCACGCCCTGCTTGCTCTCGGGCAACACCAGTTTTTCCTGGTAGACACCATTGCGGATGTAGATGCGGGTGCGGCCGGCCTTGCGGTAGTCGGGCACGGCATCGATGGCCTCCTGCACGGTAAGGAAATCGCCCGAACCGTCCTTGGCCACCACCAGGTCGTAGCGCCGTATGTAGGGGGCCAGGGCCGGAATCTTCTGCTCTATTTCGTCCAGGGCCAGGTTGGCCATTTTCCTAGCGCCCAGGGCCCGGAAGTGCGTGTCGTCCTCACGGCCATTGGGCAGGGCCAGGTTGGTATCCTTGGGCACCCACATATACAGTTGCTTGGAATCCTCGGGGCCCATACTTTCCACCAGGGCCTTGGACGACAGGTTCATATCTATGAGCACCACGCCCTCCTCGGCCGCCAGGTCGCGGGCCGCCTGCAGGTAGTCGCCGTGGGTTTCTTCCAGCTTGCCTTCGGCATTGAACTTGCGGCGCACCACCGAGGTGAAGATAACCGGAATGCCCCCCTTTTCGCGCGTCTGGTTCACGTAGAAGCGCAGCTGCTCGTTGTAGGTGGAACCGGGGTCGGTGTGACGCTTTTCGTCGGGTTTTTCGTCGTTGTGGCCGAACTGGATAAAGACGTAGTCGCCCGGACGGATGGCCTCGTACACGGGAGCCCACAGGCCCTCGTCGTAGAAGCTCTTGCTGCTGCGACCGTTCTGGGCGTGGTTGTCCACCACCACGTAACGGCTGTCGAAATAGGCGCCCAGGGCCTGTCCCCATCCCCGTTCCAGAGCGCCCTTGGCCAGCGGCTTGTTGGCCATCGTGGAATCGCCTATGGTGAAAACGGTAATGCGTCGGTCCTGTTCGGGAGCGAAGCTCAGCAGCAACCCGGCCGTCAGGGCCAGGGCAAGGAATTTGATTTTCTTCATATCGTATAATTTTAATGTTTTGTCTGTCTGAAGGGCCGATCAGTTGAATCGGAAGCGATCGGCGTCCATCCGCACAAAGATAAACAGCAATATGGTAAACGCCAGCAGCGACGAGCCGCCGTAGCTGAAGAAGGGCAAGGGAATGCCTATCACCGGCAGGATGCCCAGCACCATTCCCAGGTTCACCACAATGTGGAACAGGAAAATGCTGGCCACGCAGTAGCCGTACACGCGCACCATACGGTTGCGCTGCCGTTCGGCCATCAGTACCAGACACACCAGCAGGTAGGCATACACCAGCACCAGGGCCGCCGAGCCCAGGAATCCCAGTTCCTCGCCCACCGTGCAGAATATAAAGTCGGTGTCTTGTTCGGGCACGTATTTGAGCTTGGTCTGGGTGCCGTTCATATAACCCTTGCCGGTGAATCCGCCCGATCCGATGGATATCTTGGCCTGGTTCACGTTGTAGCCGGCGCCGCCCGGGTCGTCGATTATTCCGAGCAACACTTCGATGCGGGTTCGCTGGTGGGGCTGGAGCACGTTTTCCATCACATAGTCTGTACCGTACAGGAAGGCCACCGACGCCACCACGAAAAACACCGACAAGGCCACCCGGTGCAGCGGCTTGCTCAGCGACAACAGCAGCAGCCACACCAGCGACAAGGCCAGCGTGGCCACAGGCACATAGCACAGGTTAAAATGCCAAAGCCAGGCAGCCAGGCACCCGGGCAGCAGCGGGACGGCGTTGAGCAGCAGCAAGCGGCGCGGGAGGGGCCGGCTGCGCCGGTTGTTCAATTGGAACATCAGCAGGAAGACGGCCTGGACAAAGAGCAGCACCATCAATTTTCCGACACTGGTGTGCTGCCACAGATACACGTCGCCGAACCGCACCCCCACGATAAAATAGAGGATGGCACACACGCCGGCCGCCAGCAGCACAGGCGACATTCCCTCCCGGTAGAGCACCAGCAGCAAGGACAGGTACACCAGCGCCGATCCCGTTTCCTTCTGGAGGAATATAAGCCCCACCGGCAGCAGGATTATCAGGAACACCGCATAGTCTTTTATACCCTGTTTCAGGTTCAGTCCGTTTTTGCCTATGTAGGTGGCCAGCATAAGCGAGGTGGCGAATTTGGCGAACTCGGCCGGCTGCAGGCTGAACCCGCCGAACACCAGCCAGGAACGGGAGCCCTTGGTGTCGGGCGCGATGAATATGGTCACCAGCAGCAAGAGCATCACCAAGCCGTACACCACGGCCGATGCGTCGAAGAACCAACGGGAATCTACCAGCATAATAAGGAAGGCCACGGCAAACGACACGCCCATCCACAGGAACTGGCGCCCCGAGGCAATGTCCATATCCAGTATGCGGGTATTGTCGTAGTTGTAGCTGGCGCTGTATATGGTGAGCCAGCCCCAGATTACCAGGACCAGATACAGCACGATTACCTGCAGGTTCACGGTGCCCGAAGGCCGGCGGTCATTGTTTGGGCTCAACTTCCATCAGATTAGCGTTCAACAATCGGGTTTCCATCCAACGGCGGTTGGGGGCGATGCCGCCCTTCAGGTATTTTTCCAGCAGCAGACTGGCCATAGGCACGGCCCAGGTGGCGCCGAAGCCGCCGTTTTCGATAAACACCAGCACGCAAATGCGCGGCTGGTCCATAGGCGCGAAGCACATAAATATGGAATGGTCCACGCCCTTGTTCTCGGCCGTGCCGGTCTTGCCGCAGACCTCGATGCCGGGGATGGCCACGCCGCGGGAAGTGCCTATGTCGGAGGTGACGGCTCCGCGCATACCCCGTACGATGGGCTCGAAACACGAGGAATCCACCGATACATAGTGCTTCTCGGTATATTTCGGATCTATCTGTCCGTCCTCGACGGCCTTGACGATGTGGGGCGTGCGATACCAGCCGCGGTTGGCCACGGTAGCACAGAAATTGGCAATCTGCAAGGGGGTGGCCAACACCTCGCCCTGGCCTATGGAATTGGAGATGATGGTGGCTCCGCGCCAGGCCCGCTCGCCGTAGGTGCGGTCGTAGAAGGCCGACGAAGGGATGAATCCCGGCTGCTCGTAGGCCATATCCACCCCCAGCCGTGCTCCGTAGCCGAACGAGAGCACGTGCTGCCGCCACACGTCCATCGCCGCCGAGGGCGACCCGTACTTGGGATGGTCTACCATAGCCCGGTAAGCCGCCGCGAAATAGGCATTGCACGAGGCCGACACCGCGGGTTCCAGCGCCAGGGGCGAACGATGGCTGTGGCAACCCAGCTTCATTCCGGCAAAGGCATAGCCATTGTGACAGGCGTATTCGGTCTGGGGCGTGATGATTCCCTCCTGCAGCAACACCAGGGCCTGCATCGGCTTAAAAGTGGAGCCCGGCGGATAGAACGACTGGATGGGACGGTTGAGCAGCACGTTGTAGGGCGCGGCAGCAATTTCCTGATAGCGGCGGGAGCTCTCGTTCCCCACCAGCGAGCGCGGGTCGTAGGAGGGCGCCGACACATAGGCCAGGATTTCGCCGGATCCGGGTTCCAGGGCCACGATGGCCCCGCGTTTGTTCACCATCAGCTGTTCGGCGTATTCCTGCAGGTCCAGGTCGAGCGAAAGGGTCAGGTCCTTGCCCGACACGGGCATACGGTCGTAACGGCCGTCGGCATAGGCACCCTTTATGCGGCCGTGCACGTCGCGCAGGTATATTTCGTAGCCCTTTTCGCCCCGCAGCAGGGTTTCGTACATTTTTTCCACACCGCTGCGGCCGCTGTAATCGCCGGCGGCGTAATAGGGGTCGGCCTCCACGTCGCTGCGGTTCACCTCGCCCACATAACCCAAGGCGTGAGCCGCCACCGGCCGGGTGTACGACCTGAGGGAACTTTTCCGGAGCGAGAAGCCCGGAAAGCGGAACAGGTTTTCCTGCAGGGGACCGCACTGTTCCACCGTCAGCTGCGACAGGAAGCGCTGGGGCGTATAGGAAGAATAGCCTGGATTCAGCCGCCGGTTGCGCAGCTCGGCCATACGGCGGTCGAACTGTCCGCGGTCGATGCCCACCGTGCGGCACAGCAGCAGGGTGTCCAGCCCCTTCATTTCGCGCACCGTCACCATCAGGTCGTAGTAGGCGCTGTTGTACACCATCACCTGTCCGTTGCGGTCGTACAGAATGCCGCGCTCGGGATAGAGCACCTGCCGGTACTGGGCATTGCTGTCGGCGTAGCGGTCGTATTCGTCGGTGAACAGCTGCAGATAGGCCAGGCGGCCCAGAAACACCAGCGCCACCACGGCAATCACTGCCAGGAACACATACATCCGATTGGAATAATCCCGAGCCATACCGGTATCAATGACGAGCCCGGCCCCGGAAACGTTCCAGCAAAAACACCAGCAGAAGCGTCAGGGCGGTACTGCCCAGGGTACGACTCAGGAGCCACCACAGCGAAAAGAAAGAGAACGATTCCACCAAATACAGCGTAAAATGGTGCACCAGCACCAGCACGGCCGCGTATTTCCAGAAATCGAGCAGGCCCATCGTCTTTTCGCCGGGCGAAAAACCTTCGGTCTCGCCGCTGAACGACGAGGCCAGCATCGGCTGCCGCAGATAGGCCACCAGCGTCGTGGCAACGGCGTGCATTCCCAGCGTGTCGAGCAACATATCCACTGCCAGGCCTACGACGAAACCCGCCAGCACCTGCAGCCAGCGCGGCATATCCGAGGGCCAGCGCAGCACCGCATAGACATAGAACAAAGGCACCACCGACAGGAAGTGCACCGATTGGAACAACAAGGCCTGCAGCAGCACCAAAGCCACTGCCAGCGCCACGTGCGTCAGGGAAGCGTTCCGGTTCATGGCTGCACCTCCTTTTCCAATGTGCGCTGTTCTTCCAGCCAGTCGCCGCGGAACATACGCACCTGGGCCAGCGACTCAAAACGCGTAAACAGCCGCACCTGTGCCGTATAGAAGTTGTCGCCGTCGCGTTTGTCGGATTTTTCGACGACGCCCACGGGAATTCCTTCGGGAAAGCTCTCCGAGAAACCGCTCGTAACCACGGTGTCGCCGTCGTTCCACATACGGAAACCGGGCAGCTCGCCCAAGCGGACGCGATGGATGTCGCGGCCGTTCCAGGTGAGCGAGCCCACCACGTCGGTGCCCTTTATGCGGCAGCTGTAGCGCGCCCGCGTGTTGAGCACCGACAGCACCACCGAAAAATGTTCGGAGCAGGCGGCCACCAGGCCGGCCACGCCCTCGGGCGAGCAGACACCCATACCGGGCACCACGCCCTCGGCCGTCCCAATGTCGATGGTGAACGTGTTGTTCAGGGAATGAATGCTGTTGCGGACCACCCGTCCGTGCAGGTATTCTCCTTCCAGCGACGGCCAGAGCGGCTGCTGTTGCAGCTGCGTCTGCTCCAGGACGGCCTCGAGCCGGGCCACCTGCTGTTCCAGCCGGCTGTTCTCGCGCCAGAGTACATCGTTCTGTTCCCGCAGGTGGAAATAGCCCGTAATGCGTTCGGTGGTCCGGTACAGGCCACCCTTCAGGCGGCCGGCCGAGGTAAAGGCCACGCTCTGGTGGAAGTCGTTGCCCAGGAACAGCAGCAGGAACGCCAGGGCTTCGAGCAGCAGGAACAGCAGCGTATTGCCGTGTTTGAGGAGATACTGCAGGAGCGCTCGCATCAGCGAATCAGGAAGTTGTATTTGTCAACGTGCTTCAGGGCCACGCTGGTGCCGCGCGCCACGGCGTGCAGGGGATCTTCGGGCACGATGAACGGGATGTTTATCTTGTTGGACAGCCGTTCCGACAAGCCGCGCAGCAGGGCACCGCCGCCCGTCAGGTAAATGCCGTTGCGCACAATGTCGGAATACAATTCCGGCGGCGTCTGTTCCAGCGCGCTCAGCACGGCCGTCTCCACCTTCGAGACGGTTTTCTCCAGGCAATGGGAAATCTCCACGTACGACACGGGCACTTCCATAGGCAGGGCCGTCATTTGGTTGGGGCCGTGCACAATGTAGTCCTGGGGCGGATTCTGCAGTTCGGTCAGGGCCGATCCCACGTTTATCTTGATGGCCTCGGCCGTGCGCTCGCCTATGCGGATGTTGTGCTGACGGCGCATATACTCCTGGATGTCGGCCGTAAAGTCGTCGCCGGCAATACGGATAGACTTGTTGGCCACGATGCCGCCCAGCGAAATGACGGCGATTTCGGTGGTACCGCCGCCTATGTCAACGATCATATTGCCTTCGGGGGCCTCCACGTCGATGCCTATGCCTATGGCCGCGGCCATCGGTTCATAAATCATATATACTTCGCGGGCGCCCACGTGCTCGGCCGAGTCGCGCACGGCGCGCAGCTCCACTTCGGTGGAACCCGAGGGCACGCACACCACCACGCGAAGCGACGAGAACAGGCCGCCGCCGTGGGGAATCACCATTTTGATGAAACCGCCTATCATCCGCTCGGCCGCGTTGAAGTCGGCAATCACGCCGTCGGACAGCGGACGCACGGTCTTGATGCCGTCGTGCACCTTTTCGTACATCAGGCGGGCCCGCTCGCCCACGGCCAGGGTCTTGCCCGTCTTATTGTCGATGGCCACCACCGAGGGCTCGTCTACCATCACCTTGTCGTCGCACAGGATGACGGTGTTGGCGGTACCCAAGTCTATGGCCACTTTCTGGTTGAACTGGAAAAGCTTCATAGTCTGTGAAAGTTAAAAGCTGACTGGAATGCTCAGGCGGCGCCGTTCAATGCTTGAAATGACGGAAACCGGTGGTGACCATTGCCATCTGATGCTGGTCGCAATATTCGATGGACAGGTTGTCCTTGATGGAGCCGCCCGGATGGATGACGGCCTTCACGCCGGCCTTGTCGGCAATCTCCACGCAGTCGGGGAAGGGGAAGAAGGCATCCGAAGCCATCACCGCGCCGTTCAGGTCGAAGCCGAAGCTCCGGGCCTTTTCGATGGCCTGCTTAAGGGCATCCACGCGCGAGGTCTGTCCCACGCCCGAAGCGCAGAGCTGACGGTTCTTGGCCAGCACTATGGCGTTGGACTTGTTGTGCTTCACGATGATGTTGGCAAACAGCAGGTCTTGCACCTGGGCCTCGTCGGGTGCCAGGACGGTGGTGGGCTTGAGGTCGGCCGGAGTCTCGGTCTTCAGGTCGCGGTCCTGCACCAGCACGCCGTTGAACGTGGAGCGGAACTGCCTGGCACCGGCATCCTTGCCTTTCTGGATCAGGATGATGCGGTTGGGCTTCTGCTGCAGCACCGCCAGGGCATCGGCCTCGTAGGCCGGGGCTATCACCACTTCGAAGAACAGCTTGTTCATTTCCTGGGCCGTGGCCAGGTCTACCGGACGGTTGCAGGCAAACACGCCGCCGAAGGCCGACACCGGATCGCCGGCGAGCGCCGCCGTCCAGGCCTCGAGCAGGGTGGGACGCACCGCCACGCCGCAGGCATTGTTGTGTTTTATAATGACAAACGCCGTTTCGTCGAATTCGTTCACCAGCGACACGGCCGCATCCACGTCCAGGAAATTGTTGTAGGAAATTCCCTTGCCCTGCAGCTGCTCGAACAGCGCGTCGAAATCGCCGTAGAAGGCCGCCTTCTGGTGGGGATTCTCGCCGTAGCGCAGGGGCGAGGGCGTGTCGATGGCGCAACGGAAGGCCGAACCTTCGCCGCCATCGAACCAGTTGAATATGTGCGTATCGTAGCCCGACGACACCTTGAAGGCTTCCTTGGCAAACCAGCGACGCTGTTCCAGAGAGGTCTGGGCGCCCTGTTCCTTGAGGATTCCGGCCAGGGGAGCATACTGTTCCTTCGAGGCCACGATAACCACGTCGTTGAAGTTCTTGGCCGCCCCGCGGATAAGCGAAATGCCGCCTATGTCTATTTTCTCGATGATGTCCTCGGCACTGGCGCCGCTGGCCACGGTGGCTTCGAAGGGATACAGGTCCACAATGACCAGGTCTATTTCGGGAATCTCGTATTGAGCGCACTGCTCGCGGTCGCCCGACTCCTCGCGACGAGCCAGTATGCCGCCGAACACCTTGGGGTGAAGCGTCTTTACCCTACCGCCCAGAATAGAAGGATAACCGGTAAGGTCCTCTACCTTGCGGCAGGGGTAGCCAAGCGATTCGATAAACTGCTGAGTGCCGCCGGTAGACAGGAATTCCACGCCGTCCCGGTGGAGCAACTCAAGGATCTCGTCCAGGCCCTCTTTGTGGAACACCGAGATAAGGGCCCGGGTAATTTTCTTGCTTTCAGACATATATAAAAATTTAAACTGTTGTCGTACTAAGCCGCAAAGATAACAATACACCTCTTTTGCCACTAATGTTTGCCCGCATTTTTTCGTTTGGTTTTGACAACAATGCAAACTATTTTTGCCGTTTGGTAAAAACAGACAATCAACCTATTAAAATACAAGATTATGAAAGCAAAAGCCGTGCGCCTTTACGGCAAGCAGGACCTCCGTCTGGAGAGTTACGAACTGCCTCAGATAAAGGACGATGAAATTCTGGCCAAAGTCGTTTGCGACAGCCTGTGCATGTCTTCCTACAAAGCCTCCAACCAGGGTCCCGACCACAAGCGGGTGCCCGACAACGTAGCCGAGAACCCCGTCATCATAGGGCACGAGTTCGCCGGCGAGCTGATCGAGGTGGGCAAGCACTGGCAGGATCAGTTCAAGGTGGGCGACAAATTCTCCATACAGCCCGCCCTCAATTACGAGAAAGGCCCCGTCGGCGTGCTGAGCGCCCCGGGCTATTCCTACCGCTACATCGGCGGCGACGCCACCTACGTCGTCATTCCGCGCGAAGTGATGGAACTGGGCTGCCTGCTTCCCTTCAAGGGCGAAGGCTACTACCCTGCCTCCCTGTCCGAACCGCTCAGCTGCGTCATCGGGGCTATGCACGCCTGCTATCACATCACGCCGGGCTGCTACGTGCACAATATGGAAATAAAGGCCGACGGAAAGATGGCCATCCTGGCCGGCGTAGGTCCTATGGGCCTGGCCGCCATCAACTACGTGCTTCACCGCGAAGACCGTCATCCCTCCCTGCTCGTGGTCACCGATATGGACCAGGCCCGCCTGGACCGCGCCGCCTCGCTCTACACCGTGGAATTCGCCGCTTCGCGGGGCATAGACCTGCGCTATGTCAACACCGGCAAGATGGAAAATCCCGCCGAGGAGCTCAAAGCCATCAACGGCGGCAACGGCTACGACGACGTGTTCTGCTTCGCTCCCGTGCGCGCCGTGGCCGAACAGGCCGACGCCATCCTGGGATTCGACGGCTGCCTGAATTTCTTTGCCGGCCCGGGCAAGCCCGACTTCAGCGCCATGTTCAACTTCTACAACGTCCATTATGCCTACACCCACGTGGTGGGCACCAGCGGTGGCAACACCGACGATATGAAGGAAGCCCTGCACCTGATGGGCCAGGGAATGGATCCGGCCGGTCTGGTAACGCACATCGGCGGCCTGAACGCCGTCATCGACGCCACCCTTCACCTGCCCGAGATTCCCGGCGGCAAGAAGCTCATATACAACCACATAGAAATGCCGCTCACGCCCATTGCCCAATTCGGGGAGTTGGGCAAGACCGACGCCCGCTTTGCCGAGCTGGACAAGCTCTGCCAGGCGCATATGGGGCTGTGGAACCTGGAAGCCGAAAAATATCTGCTGGCCAATTTCTAAACCCTGCCTCCCGTGGACAAACGCCTGTTTCCCCTGTGGCTGGCCGGCCTGCTGATACTGCCTGCCGTCTTTGAGTCGTGCGACAACGTTTTCGGAGGGGACGACACCTACAATGCCTATCTGTGCGACAGCTGCGTCACGCTCTACACCTCCAGAGCGTACGCAGGCACCGCGCGAACGACGAGCCGCTACGGCTACGACCGCCAGGGCAACCGCAAGTCGCTGACGTTCCTGCGCCAGGACAGCCTGGGCCGGGTTACCGAACGGTACGTGGAAAGCTACGTGCTTTCCTTCGACGGCGACGGACGGCTTGCCGGCTACCAGGTTACCCGCACGGCCGGCGACAGCAGCTTTGCCTCCGAACGCGGCGAATACACCTACCGCTCCACCGGCCAGACCGAACGGGCCGACGTGTATCGCTACCAGGACGGGCAGCCGGTGCTCACTACTTCCACCACCTATCTATACGATTCGGCCGACGTGAATGTGTCCACGGTGGTGGCCAGCCCGGCCGAAGGCAGCGTAAAGACCTACCACTACCGCTACAACCAGAACGGCTACCTGGTGGCCGACAGCTGCTACCTGGCCGTGGACGGCGGAGCGCCCTACCTATGCTCGCGCAGCACGTATTCCTACGCATCGTTTATGTCGCAACAGCTTACAAAGGAGTACGATGCCAACGATTCGCTGCTGGTAACCCACCTGTACGAAGACTGTTTCCAGAGCTACAACCTGCGCTACCGCAACACCTACACGGTGGTGGGTGATTCGGCGCTGCTCGACAGCGGCGAATACGCCTTCTACTCCATCCATCAGCTGGAGGAATAAGGCACTCACAGGGAAACGTTTCCGCCGAGGGCAAACACCCACCAAGAACAACTAAAACGGGCCGCGAAGCAATTTCGCGGCCCGTTTTCCGTACCCAGAGCCGGGATCGAACCGGCACGCCTTGCGGCATTGGTGTTTGAGACCAACGCGTCTACCAATTCCGCCATCTGGGCAGGCGTCGACGTTTCTGGTCGTTGCGGCCGCAAAAGTAGTGCTTTATTCGAAAATCCAAGGATATTTCCCCGGTTTTATTTTGCCCGGCGATGCGGAGCGATATATTTTTGCCCGGAATACGCCACGCGCCAATGGCGCCGACATCCCGTAGCTATGAAAATCCTCACTCACCTACACGCCGCCCCGCTCCGACCGGGCCTGGGAATCTCCCCGGAACGCCGGCCGGCCAAACCGACGGCCCCCCGCCTCGGCCCGCTGCTGCGTTCCTTGCTTATTCCGGCGCTGATGGCCGGACTGGCCGCCTGCACGCAGGGCCTCGACGACGACGAGATGCCCAAGGCCTCGCGGGCCGAAGGTGCCCAATACGTCTTTGGCGGCGAGTCGCTGGCCGAACTCCACCTGTCGTTCACGGAAGACGACTGGAACAGCCTGCTCAAGCGCTACGACAAAAACGAAAACACCAAATACACCATTCCCTGTTCCGTCGTATACATAAAGGACGGCGAGACAAGCCGGCTGGACAGCGTGGGGTTCCGGCTGCGCGGCCGTTCCTCGCGCCAGCGGCCCGAAGGTCGCCGGGGGCAGACCCATCAGGCCGCCGACACCGACTGGCACCATTTCCACTTCGGGCTGAATTTCAACAAGTACATCGACGGCAGCCGCCACTCGCTGCACGGCCAGCGCAAGCTCTGGGCCAAATGGCCCCACGAGGACCCCAGCTATATGCGCGAGCACTATTCCTTCGACCTGTTTCAGCGCTACGGCGTGTGGACAGCCCCATCGGTGGCCTTCTGCCGCGTGTACCTGAAAGTGCAGGGCGACGGCCGGGAAGCCTATCTGGGCGTCTTCAACCTTATCGAGCCCCTGGACGGGAACTTCGTCAAGAAAAACGAAGACAGATTCGGCGGCGCCGACGGATTCCTTTGGAAATGCAGCCTGGGGGCCCAGCTGAACAACCAGTCGGGCCAGACCTACGGCTACGAAAAGGAGAATTCCGAAAAGGACTACACCTACGAACTGAAGACGCAGACAGAGCAGTACGAAGCCGCCAAAGCCCAGCTTAAAGGATTCATTTCCCAGATAAACAGCCTGAAAGGCGAGGCCTTCGACCAATGGATGGCCGCCCACTGCGATGTGGAGCAGCTGCTCCGGATGTATGCCGTCAACGTAATCCTGGGTATGTGGGACGACTACTGGGGCAACGCCAACAACTTTTTCCTGTACTTCAATTCCCAAGATCCCGACAACTATAAGGTATATATGCTGCCCTACGACTACGACAACAGCCTGGGCACTACTTTCCCCTATTACGTGGAAGACCCCGGCACCCACAGCCCGCTCGACTGGGGCCCGTCGTCGCGCCCCTTCATATACAAGATTCTGCAGAATGCCGAATGGAAACAGTTCTACGTATCTTGTCTGAAGGAACTGGCCGACCCCGGCAAGGACCTGTTCCACTGGGACCACAGCCGCGACCGCCTGACCCAGTGGCGGAACCAGATAGAGACGTGGGTGAGCAACGACACGGGCGAGGATATGAAAATCCAGGACAAGCCCGCCAGTTGGAGCGGCATCAAGACCTACCGCATCTACACCGCCGGCAAGCACAACTTTTTCCAGGTGCGCACCGCCGTCATCGAAGATATGTAGCCGTCCGGGCCCGGCAAGGCGCAACGCCCGCGAACCTCCGGGCTTGCCCCGCGCTCAGAAGCGGTTTTGAAATGGTCCACGGGATTCTCAGACCTTTATCACCAATATGTCGTCGATGTTGGTGGTGTACTGCCGCGATATGAATTCGCGCTTGAGGGCAAAGGCCCGGCTGTTTCCCTGAATGGCCACCCGTACCGTGTCGTGACCATTCCGGCGGTTTATTTCGTTCACGGCCCGGGTAAGGGCTTCCTGACGGCCGCGGTCCACGGTATCGAACAGATCGGTCTGGATAGCCGTCTGCGGACAGATGTCCCACACCACCACGCCGGCCTTCTTGTAATAAAAGGTGCCCGGACGGTAGGCCCGCCTGAGGGCCTTCAGCGCATAGCTTATCAGCTCGGCCGAATCCTGCGTGGGCACCGGCAGGCTTATGTTCTCCTGTATGACGTCCTGAGGCAGGTCTTCGCGGAAACGGCTGGTCCAGGCAAACACCGACAGCTGCGAGCAGCAGGTTTTCTGTTCGCGCAGCTTGCGGGCACACTGCGACGTAAAGTTCGACACGGCCTCCTCCAGCACGGCCCGGTCGGAAATGCCCTGGTCGGAAAAACTGCGGCTGGTGCAGATGCTCTTTTTGTGCGGCAGATCCTCGGGCTGCACCACGTCCTGTCCGTTCAGTTCCTGCCAGGTGTGCCACACCGGGGTATTGAAGTGGCTGCGCACCCAGCTTTCGGATTTTTCGGCAAAGTCCCAGGCAGTTTTCACGTCGAAATAGGTCAGCTGGCGCAGCAGCTGGCGGCCCACTCCCCACACGTCGTCTATGGGAAACAGCTTCAGGGCCTTGCAACGTTTTTCGTCGGTGTCCATCAGGCAGGCGCCGTGGTAGGCCGGATACTTCTTGGCAAATTTCGAGGCCACCTTGGCCAGGGTGTGCGTGGGCGCCATTCCCAGCGAAATGGGGATGCCGGTGCCCTTGCCCACCTCGCGCACGAGGCGCTCGCCATAGGCCTTCATATAGGCCGCGTCGCCCATATCCGACAGGTCCAGAAAGCCCTCGTCTATGCTGTAGATGTCCAGGCGGGGCGTGCATTGGCGCAGCAGCGACATTACGCGGCGGCTCATATCGCCGTACAGGTTGTAGTTGCTGCTGAACACGGCCACCTGGTGGCGCTCCAGCAAATCCTTCACCTGGTAATAAGGCATTCCCATCTTGAATCCCAGGGCCTTGCTTTCGTTGCTGCGCGCCACGATGCAGCCGTCGTTGTTCGACAGCACCACCACGGGCCGGTCGCGCAAGTCGGGCCGGAACACCCGCTCGCACGAGGCGAAGAAATTGTTGCAGTCGGCCAGTCCGTAAAGTTTCATCCGTGCAGGCGGTGAATGGTATAGGTGAGCACGCCCCAGATAACGAAATCGTTTTCGGCCGTCACCTTTATGGGCTGGTATTCGTCGTTGGCCGGAATGAGCCAGCCAAACTCGCCGCTCTTGTCTTTCTGGAATTCCTTCAGGGTGAAACCGCCGTCTATCCAGGCCGCCACAATGTCGCCGCTCTTGGCATCCAACGACTTGTCTATCACCACAATGTCGCCGTCGTTAATACCGGCCTTTATCATAGAATGGCCCGACACCCGGGCACAGAACGTGGTTTCCTTGTGCCGCACCAGCTCGCGGTTAAGGTCTATGCTGTCGGTGACGTAATCCTGGGCCGGCGAAGGGAATCCCGCCTTGATGGTGCCTTCCACCAAGGGGATTTCTTCGTCAAACACAGGGCGTTCCAACCTGATTTCCAAAGGTTTGTCCATACTGTTCCGTTATTGGTTCCCGGGCGGAAAGGTAACACATTTCCCGCAGGAATCGTATCTTTGCGGCGCAATAAGCACCGCCCGACACACAATGAAAATGCCCTTTTCCGCCACAAAGACGCCCTTGCCCGCCGTAAAAGCCAGACTCACCCTGCTCTACTTTCTGCAGTATGCCGTCTGGGGCGTGTACCTTACCAGCCAGGGCCGCTACCTGACGTCGGTCGGGCTGGGCGCCTATATCGGGAAGCTGTTCTTTGTGCAGGGAATGGCCGCGTTTCTGCTGCCTGCCTTTATGGGAATGGTGGCCGACCGGCTGATTCCGCCGCGCCGCCTGTTGGTGCTCTGCCATTCGGTGGCCGGTACCAGCCTGCTCT
>R17__coassemble_574_pt1 | contig 16031 bp, 9 predicted proteins | sample R17__metabat2_high_PE_026 | metagenome-assembled genome bin R17
GCCGTGTACGATGCCACCCGTTCGGTGCTTGACAGCTACGTCAGAGCCAACGGCAGCGTGCAGGGACTTATGCTGAGTACGGGCGGAGGCCTGCCAATGGGGGCCACCCGCGAAAACATCGAGGCGCTGCTGCAGGCCGCCCGGGATTTTAACGGCTGAGACGCCGATACATTATTAAACGGCCTCGCTGCCGACACATTATTGAACGGCCCCGGAACCGATACATTATTGAACGGCCCCGCTGCCGAAACTTATAAGTTAAACGAAACAAAGTGAAAAAGAGAACTTGGATACTGGTGCTGCTCGTCCTGCTGGGCGTAGTCACCTTTTTGGACCGGATAAACATCTCGGTGGCCGGATCGGCCATAATGCAGGATCTGAACATTTCTCCCGACCAGTGGGGCTGGATTCTGTCGGCCTTCATTCTGTCCTACGGGCTGATGCAGATACCTATGGGCGCCCTGGGCGACAAGCGCGGACACCGCCTGACGCTGGCCCTTATCGTGCTTTGGTGGAGCGCCTTTACGATGTTCACCGGTATGGCCGGCGGCTTTGTGGGCCTGCTGATGGTGCGCCTTATGTTCGGGGTGGGCGAGGCCGGCTCCAGCCCCTGTTCCACCGGCGTCATAAGCCGATGGTTCCCCAAGGAAAAAGTGGGCCGCGCCCAGGGATTCGTGTGGGCCGCCAGCCGTATGGGCGGGGCGCTCACGCCCTTCATCGTGATTCCCGTCATAGCCACGCTCGGCTGGCGGGCCGCCTTCTACATTCTGGGCGCGGTAGGTGTAATCTGGGCTTTGGTATGGTTCCTGTTCTACCGCAACAATCCGGCGCAGATGCGCGGCATAAGTGACGGCGAACTCCGCGAAGCCCCGGCTACCCGCCTGTATGTCACGCCGGCCGGGAGTGAAGGAACTGCGGCCAATGCCGAGGCTCCCAAACTTAAGATACCCTGGAAATCGCTGCTCCGCGCCAAGCAGTTCTGGCTGCTGCTGAGTATGTATTTCTTCTATGCCTTCGGCAGTTGGTTCTTCTTTTCGTGGTTCCCCACCTTTATGGAACTGGGCCGCGGATTCGACAAGAGCCAGCTTACCTATGCCATCGCGGCTCCCTTTGTAATGAGTATGATAGGCAACATTTCGGGCGGCTACCTTACCGACCGGCTAACGGCCCGCTATGGCCTCAGGGTGGGGCGCAAGGCCCTGGGCAGCGGCGCGCTTATCCTGTCGGCCCTGTTTATGTTCCTGGCGGCCTTCATCCCCGGCAAACTGCAGGTGTTCATTTTTCTGAGCCTGTGCTTCGGCGTGGTAGACCTGATGCTGCCGTCGGCCTGGGCACTCTGCATCGATCTGGGCAAGAAATACGCCGGCGCCCTGAGCGGGGCAATGAACACGGCCGGCAACCTGGGCGGTTTTGTGTGTGCCACGGTGTTTGGCTATCTGGTAAGCTCCACCGGCAATTACAACCTGCCGCTGTTCCTTATTGCAGGGATGCTGGTAATAAGTGCCGTGCTGTTCCTGTTCATCGACCCCAGCCGGCAGATAATTCCCGACGAGGAATAAGGTCTTCTTAAGCAATAGCCTATGTCAGACGGGAAATTTACGAGCAAGTTAGGATCGGTTTTGGCCCTGGCGGGATCGGCCGTCGGACTGGGAAACATCTGGCGTTTCCCGTATATGGTCGGTGAATACGGCGGCGCGGCCTTCATTTTGGTGTATATCCTGTGCCTGTTGCTCGTGTCGATGCCCATCATGCTCTCGGAGTTCATCGTCGGCCGCCGGAGCCGCTGCGGCGCATTCGACGCCGTAGGGAAACTTTGTCCCGAGGGCGCCTGGAAACACTATGGCATCCTCGCCGTGCTCATCCCCTTCAGCACCTTATGTTATTACATCGTCATCGGCGGCTGGACGCTCGGCTATCTGGCGAAATCGCTGGTCGGTGAATTTGCCGCCGGAGCCGACCCCGTCGGCATAGAAAACGCCTTCGGGGCCTTCGTCAGCTCGCCCTGGCTGCCACTGGTCTGTATGGCCGTGTTTATGTTGCTCACCTTCGGGGTCATCCTGATGGGCGTGGAAAAAGGCATCGAGAAATGCTCGAAGGTGATGATGCCGATGCTGTTTGTCATCATGGTGGTCATCGCCGTGCGCACCGTCACGCTCCCCGGCGCCTCCGACGGCGTGGCCTATCTCTTCAAGCCTGATTTCTCGAAGATTACGCCCGAGGTGTTCCTCCGGGCGATGGGACAGGCCTTCTATTCGCTGTCGATCGGTATGGGCATCATGATCACCTATTCGTCGTATCTTCCTCAGAAGACCAGCCTCGTGAAGTCGGCCGCCAGCACCATCTGCGCGGACTTCGTCTTTGCGCTGATCGCGGCCGTGGCCATCATTCCCGCGCTCTTCGCCTTCAATATGCCTACGGGGCAGGGGACAGGCCTCCTGTTCAAGACCCTCCCCATCGTCTTCACGATGATGCCGATGGGCAGCCTGGTGGCCGTGATTTTCTTCGTCGCCGTGCTGTTGGCCGCCCTGACTTCGTCCATGTCGCTCTTTGAGGTGCCGGTGGGCTGGCTCATAGAGAGTCGCGGCATGTCGCGGCGCAAGGCCTGCGTGGCCGTGTTCGTCGCGGTGATGGCGGTGGGCAGCGTCTGTGCCCTGTCGTTCGGACCGCTGGCCCATATCCGTCTGGGCCGGCTCAGCATCTTCGACGCCTTCGACTACACCATAGGCAATTACCTGATGCCCTTCTGCGGATTGGTGCTGGTGTTGTTCGTGGGCTGGAAAATGAAGCGTGAGGACAAGATGCAGGAAATCTTCGGCGACCGGCTCACCCCCCGCCGCCGGGCCGCTTACCGTGTGCTCGAATTCCTCATCAGATATGTGGCCCCCCTGGCCGTCGTGTCCATCTTCTTGTCAGGAATCCTGTTATGAGACGGATGCTTGTTCTCGTCATTGCCCTCTGGTAGGTGCACCTGCGGCATTGACGCCTTCTACCAAAACTTACAGACTGTATTTGAGGCGGAGCATCAGCGTGCGGCTCTTGCCCGGCACGCCATCCTTCAGGATGCCGCCCACGCGGTACGACTGGTTGAGCAGGTTGCTGCCGTCGAGCGCGAGCGACAAGTGTTCACCGGCATTCCACTGTACGCCGGCCCCGAGCACGGCATAGGCCTTCTGATAATCCGACAGGACAAAGTAGGGAGTGACCACCTTGCTCAGAATGTCGTTCTGTAGGTTTTCGGTGCCCGACTGCGCGTGCACGTTGGCCCGCACCAGCAGCGACGAATGCTCGCGCCGCAGCGGGAATTCCTTCGAAGCCGTGGCATTCACGATAAAGTTGGGAATGTTGCAGAGCTGACCGTCGATGGCCGGGAAATCCACCACTTCGAAACTGCGCTGCCAGGTGCCGTTCAGGTTGGCAAAGAAATGGTCGCGGTGATATTGCAGCGTGGCCTCCAGTCCGCCTTGGGTAATCTTTTCGGCATTCAGGAAGGTGCTTTCATTGCCTATGGCCGTCAGGGTGTTGGCTCCGGCAATGTTGAAATAAATCATATTCCGCACGTCGTTGTAGAAGGCGTTCAGTTCGGCCGTCAGTCCCAGCCGTTTGAAGTTCTGGCCGGCGCTCAGCTGGAACGAATTCATTTTTTCGGGTTCCAGTTCGGATCCGCCCGAGAAGATGACCAGCTTGGACGAACGCGAATATACCGGCACGTCCACGAACGACTGCGAATGGCCTATCTTGACGGTGGTGGTTTCGAGCGGCCGCCAGATAACCGACAGTCGGGGCGAGACGGTGGAAAGTTCCTTCAGGTCGGTGCGCGACTTGTTGTCGTAGCGCAGGCCGCCGTTCACGATGAGCTTGCGCGAGAAATAGTGCTTTAGCTGGGCGTAGGTCGATACCGTTATCTCGGAGTTCTCGGCCTGCAGAATGTCGTCGGTGTAGAGCGTGGCGTTGTCGTAGTTGGTGCCGATGAGCATCGACGAACAGTCGGTGTCGTACAGTTCGGCCTGCATACCCACCAGCAGCGAGCTCTCCATTCCGCCGCCCGATTTGTAGCGCAGGGTGGCGGTGCCCGAGGTGCCGAGGGTGTTGCCTTCCCACATCATCGTGGAGGAGAATCCCCGGTTCCCGTCGTCGGGCAGTTCGATGTTGGGCAGGTAAAAGAAGAAGGTCGACACCTCGTCACCAAAGACATTGTAGATCTGGTAGCGTTCGTTGCGGCTATGGGCATCGGCCGAAATGGAAATATGTTTCCAGAAGTGGTTGTATTCGGCCTGCAACTCGCGCGAACTGGTGGTGGCGCCCGGACGACTGCCGTTGGACTCCCCGTAGTCGTCGTAGGTGTATTCGCTGCCGAATTCCATCATACTGTAGTAGGGCGCCTTGTGGCTCTGCTGGGCCATTATGTTGAAACACAAATCCTTCCATCGGATTCTCATCCCCAGGTCGTAGGGCGACTTCTCGCTGTAGCGATCCAGGTAGTGGACCGTGCCGTTTTCGACTATGCTCTCTCCCGGGAAGTCGCCCGCGTTGCCCCAGACGAAGAATTCGCTGTCTACCGACCCGGCTCCCTTCATCCCGTTCAGCATACTGGAACCATCGGTGTTGGTCATCAGGGAAAGATTTCCCGAGCCCGATTCGCTGCCCGAATAGGTAATGATGTTTATCACGGCCGTCAGGGCCACGTTTCCATACAGCGACGAGGCCGGTCCGCGCAGCACTTCTATCTGTTTTATCTTGTCCACCGACTGGCTGTAGTCGAAATTGCAGGCATTGGTGCTGTAGTTGTTCATCCGTATGCCGTTCACCATCATAAGGATGGTCTCCTGATTGATGCCGTAAATGCCGCGCATGGCCACGTTGTCGTTCATTCCCGAAATGGCCGACAGCCCCGGCACGTAGAGCAGCAGCACGTCTTGCAGCTTGGCGGCGCCCGAGGCCTGTATCATTTCGGCGGTGATGATGGTGACCGGCACGGGCGCTTCCTCGGCGCTTTCCGAAATCTTGGAAGCCGTGGTAAGGGTGCTGTTGCTTTTCTTGAGCTGCTCCACCAGTTGGTAGAAACGCGGATTCTCGCCGTAGGCGCTGTAGCTGGGCGACAGCCGGAGCAGCAGCAGGACATATTCTTCGGCCCGGGCCTTTTCGCCCAGCTGCAGCTGGCTCAGGGCCAGCAGTCGGTAGGCCTTCATCTGTTCCTCCTGCCTGAGGCCGCCCACCTTGTCGGCCAGCAGGTCGTCCACCTGCTCGAAGCGGCCGGCCTCGTATTCCTTTTCGGCTTCCTGGAGCAGGGGCGAAATGGTCTGGGCCACTGCGGGCAGCAGGGCCATCCAAAGACAAAGGGCAAGTAGCAGGCGTTTCATCTTACCGGACGGGTTTGGCAGGAACGGTCAGGGTGATGGTCGTGCCTTCACCCCATTTGGATTCCAGATTCATACGGCCGCCGTGGTTGTCGCAGACCAGGTGACGCACAATGCCCATTCCCAGACCGGTTCCCTGGCCCGACGGCTTGGTGGTGAAGAAGTTTTCGAAAATGCGGCTGCGGGTTTCCTCGGTCATCCCGGTGCCGTTGTCGGTCAGCGCCAGCGTCAGTTCCGAATCTGTGCAGGTGAGCGTCACGCTAAGCCGGGGCGCGTAGGAAGCCTCTTCGGTTGCCGCCCGTTCCCGGATGGCATAGAAGGCATTGTTCACCACGTTGAGCACGGCGCGGCTGTAGTCTTGCGGAATGACCATATAGCGGGGCAGGTGTTCGGGATATTCCTCGTGGATGGACACGTTGAACGTCTTGTCGTTGGCCCGGAAGGAATGGTAGCTCAGCCAGGCATATTCGTGTATCAGGGCCGGCAGGTCGGTGGGCAGGAACTCGCCCTGCTTGCCGCGGCTCTGCAGCAGGATGCCGCGCACCACGCTTACGGCCCGCTCGGTGTGCTCGTTTATCTTTTCCAGGTTGGATTTCAAATCGGCCGACAGTTCTTCCAGGTCGAGCAGGTCGTCTTCGCTCAGCCCGTCGCCGGCGCGCGAGGCGATTTCGGAAATCTCGTCCAGCAGTCCGGCCGACATCTTGCTGAAATTCAAGACAAAATTCAGCGGATTCTGCACTTCGTGGGCAATGCCGGCCGACAACAATCCGATGCCGGCCAATTTTTCCTGTCCGGACAGCTGCGTCTGCAGCCGAGAAACTTGTGCGCGGAGCTGTTCCAACTCGCTTGTGAGGGCTTCTTGCGTTTCCATATTGTCTGAATGTCAAGGTAAAACAATGGAAAATTCGGTGAATTCGTCTTTTTGAGACCTTAGGCTGATACTGCCTCCGACGTCCTGGATGGTCTGCAGGCAAAGGTACAGGCCTATGCCGGGGGCTTCGGCCGTGGGCTTGGTGGTGAAGAAGGGATCGAACACCTTGGACTGTATGGTTTCCTCTATGCCGGTGCCGTTGTCGTAGATGCTTATCACACAGCCCTTTCCGTTTGGCCCTTTCTGCAGGTTCACCCGGATTAGCGGCGTCTGGCCCGGCTGGGCGGCGGCGAATTTCTTTTTGAGCGCATACAGGCTGTTGGCGGCCATCGACATAAGCGTGCTGCTCAGCTTTTCGGCGTCGGCCACGGCCGTCACGGGATAATCGGGCACCTGCAGCTGCACCTGGATGCCCAGGCGTTCTATGTCGTCCTTGTAGTAGGTATGGATCATTTCCTGAATCTTGCGGCAGAGGGCGTTTACCTCCAGGGGCGCCGCGTTCACGCTGCGCTCGCTCAGCAGGTGCTCCATTGCCTTCAGGATGCGGGTGGTGGCCATTCCGTGGTCCTCGATTTTCTGCAGGTTGGTACGCATAATGTCCATCACGTCCAGGCAGTCTTCGTAGTCCTCCTCGTCCATATGTTCCTTGGCCGTGTCGATGTTTTCCGACAGGTCCTTTACCAGCCCCTTGGTAAGGTGCGAGAAGTTGTTTATGTAGTTCATCGGGTTCAGGATGCGGTCTATGAGGCCCTTGGTGAGCTTACCCACCGTGGCGTCGCGCTCCTGGCGCAGCAGCTGGCTCTGGGCTTCCCTCAGTTCGCCGGTGCGCTGTTCCACCAGCTGCTCCAGCCGGGCCTGCTTGGCCTGCTCCACCTTGAAACTTATCTTGAATGTAGCCTGCAGTATCAGCAGCAGAAGTATTCCGTAGAACAGCCAGGCATACCACCGCAGCAGGAAGGGGTAGGGCACCACGAACGGCAGCGGTTCCGACATCACGATGTTGCCATTCGGGTCCAGGCATCTCACGGTCAGGGAGTAGCTGTGGGGCGATGGGTGGCGGAACTGTATTTCGCGCCGGTCCGACCACTCCGACCATTCCTCGTCGTCGGACAGCCGTGTGCTGAACTTGAGCGTGCCAATGGGCGGCACGCGGTCGGTGGCAATGCGGAAACTTATGTTGTGCCCGGCCTGGGAAAAGTCGCGTATATAGAGGTGCGGCAGGGGAATTTCGGCCAGGTCCATCCGGGCCAGGTCGAACGAAACCACTCCGAAACTGCCTCCGGCATACAAAATGCCGTCGGTCACTTCCACGGCCTGTATGAAATAGTCGTCGAGCATCTGCAGCCAGGCCGTCTGGCGGGGGGTAAGTCCGGTTCCCGTCAGGCCCCGGCCGTTGTCGTGGCAGTGCCAGCGCCGGCCGTCGGCATCGGTGTATTCCAGCAGCGAGGAATAGGGACAGCCGTCCTTTTCCTCGAAAGCAGCCGCTCCGGGAGCCAAGTAATAGGTTTTCCGGTGCAGGCTGACGGCCCAGATGCCGCCGTCGGGCTGGCGTACCAGCCGGGTGATGTTGGGCACCTTGGAAAGCCGTACGGGCGATTGGCCCGCGGCGTGGCGCCAAATGCCGTCGGTTTCGCCGGTGAGGAATTCGTCCGGACCCGTCCGGAGCAGCGACAGGGTGTGCCGGGTGGAATATTGGCGCATCTGTCCGTCCAGGCGGAACACGCCCTCGGCCGTGGCGGCCAGGATTTCGCCTTCGGGCCCCTGCACCAGTTGCCAACACGCCAGGTTTATGCCGGGCAGGCGGTCGAAACGGCCCTGGGCATTCCGCAGGAAGATGCCCTGCAGCGTGCCCACGTACAGTCCGTCGGCCGTGCCGGCAATGGACGTCACCTGGCCCACGATGCCGTCGGTTTCGCCGTAGCGGAAGGCCGGCGACAGGAACAGCTGGCACAGACCGTTGTCGGTCACGCCCCATACCGTGCCTTTGCCGTCGTACGAAAGGGCCTTCACCGAGTTGCTGCAGAGACCGTCGGCCAGCCCCAGCCGGCAAATGGGCGTGCCGTCGCTGCGGGTCACGATAATTCCGTCGGAAACGGTGGCATACAGAATCATATCGTATTCCGGAACGGCCACGAAGTCGTTCAGGTGATAGCCTTGGAACACCGCCGGCTTTTCCTGGGCCAGGCGGCCGGTGGCCGTCACCGAATCGCCGGTGCAGCGGTATCCGTTGCCTGCGGCATCGTAGAACACAAGCGAACCGTCCTGTTCGCCTATGCCGGAAATCTCGCCGAAATCGGCCGTGTCCAGCGTGTCGTTCACCAGGTAGCGCACGCCTCGCTCGGAATCGATGCAGCCCAGCACGTTGTATCCGCCCACCCAGATGTTGCCGTTGGCGGAACGGTACAGGTCGGTGATGCGCGAAATGCCCGGCGTGTGATGCATTTTCCAGCCGGCGCCGTCCCATACGGTAAGCCCTTCGAAATTGGCCACGTACACATAGGCGTCGTCGCCGCATACAATGTCGAAGTTGCGGTTGTGGCCGCCGTATTCCAGCGCTCCGATGTTCCGGAAGAACAGTTTTCCGTGCCCGACGGTCGGCTGGGCGGCATTGTCGGCCAGCGCGGCCGGGGAAAGCAGCGCCGATAGCAACAGGCATATATGGAACAGTTTCCGTTTCATCGCTTACAGGTTTTCATAGGGAATCTGAGGCCCGACGTATAGGTTCCAATCGTCGGCGGTGATGCCTTCGGGAAGCAGGTCTTTCAGCCGGCCGGCCATACGGTTGGCCTGCAGGTCCAGCACGCTTACCGTGCCGTCGGCCATTCCCACGGCGGCGTGTCCGTCGTCGGTAAGGCAGAGCGACAGCGGCCAGCTGCCGAATTCCACCGAGGCCGGGTTGTACCAGGACAGCCCTTCGGGCAGCCAGGGGCTTCCGGCCTGTTCTATCTTAAGGTAGAGGGGTTCGCAGTACCAGACGTTCATCGTCTTGTCGTAGGAGGTGGAGACGAATACGTCGCCCTGCCGGGCAATGGCGGTGACGATGCTCGTATGTCCGTACATCGTGGCCAGCAGGGTGCCCTTGGCGTTGGTCAGCCGGATGTCGCCCTGGCTGTAGCCCAGCATCAGCACCCCGTGGCCGGCATCGTAGGCGGCGGCCGTCACCGTGCCCTGGGCGGCAGGCAGCGTCATTTCACGGGCTTCCCCTTTACGGTCCAGCAAGGCAGCCGTCCCGTCCTTGTAGCACAGCAGCAGTCCGTCGGGCATAAGGGCGGCCGCGGTGACGGCCTTGTCCAGATTTTTTTCCAGTTCCAGCGCCTTGGTCCGGGTGTTGAACCGGCAGCATTTGCCCGAAGCCACCAACCAAAGGCAGTTTCCGTCGGCCGGCAGAACCTTCAGGTATTTGTTTCCCGGCAGGTTGTATTGCTGTGTACGGCCGTCGCGACAGCTTACCAGGGTGCCGCCGGAGCAGAGCCCCCAGAGCGTTTCCTCCAGGCAGCAGAGGCTTTTGAAGTCGTATTCGTCGTTCTTGGCCTGCAGGTCGGACCGGGAAAGCGCCGGGTCGGCCAGCTCCATTCCGCCGTAGTCGGTCACCAGGGCATACCCCTTGGCGGGAACCGGAACCAACGCCGTCACGCCGCCGCCCTGGACGGTGGGCAACTGGCTTATCCCCTGCGAACAGTCCAGGAGCGCCCGGTACGAAGCCGTATGGTAAAGATTCTCGTTAACCTTGGTGAGCAGGTGCCAGCTCAGATAGGCCAGTTTGGCAGCCGTGTCGTGCTTGCCGCTTTCGTATTCGAGCAGGGCGCGTTCGCTCAGCGAGCGGCCCAGAATGCCGGTGTTCAGCGAATCGGAAACGTGTTTGGCCAGCGTGGCCTGGTCGCGCTGCATCTCGGCCTCGGCCTGGTGCTCCAGGGCGCTGGCCCGTTGGCGTTCGGCTTCGGCGGCGGCGGCCACGGCGCGCTGCTCGGCCTGTCGGGCCACCTGGCTTTCGGCTTCGGCGCGTATACGCATCCGGTCGGCCATCTCCGACTGCTTTTCGGCCCGTTCGCGCTGCTGGTTGGAAATGGCCAGTTGCTGGTAGGCTATTTCCTCCATCTGCTGGCTGACGCGCCGTATCACGTCGGCTTCGGCGGCGGCAGAAACTTCCCCGTCGGAAGGGCCGGCGACGGTCTCCGTGGCGTGCCGTGCCGTCAGGCGGCCCAGGAAAAAGGCGGCCGTCAGGGCGGTCAGGCCAATCAGGACTATCGATATCAAGCGCGGTTTGTTCATCGGGCAAACGCAGATAAAGGGTTGAATTCAAAAGCGATGGCCGACGGCCTTAGGCCAGCCGACGGATAACCAGCTGGGTGATGTCGTCGCTCTGCTCGGCCCCCGCGGCAAATTCCTTCACTTTTTGGTTGACGGTTTCCACTATCTGTACGGCCGAAGCGTCCTTCAGGGAAGACAGCAGTTCCACCAGACGGTCTTCGCCGAACTGGGCGTGGCCGGGGTCCTCGGCTTCGGTAACGCCGTCGGTGAAGGTATATAGCACATCGCCGGGCTGCAGCTGCAGCCGGCTGCTGCGGAATTCCATTCCCGGAAACACACCCAGCGCTATGTTGCCCTGCGACTCCAGTTCCTGCACCGAGCCATCGGCGTGCATCACGTAGGGCGGATTGTGTCCGGCGTTGGTATAGTCTATCTGGTGGGTCTCGGTGTCGTAGATGCCGTAGAAGGTGGTGACGAACATCGAATTCAGACTGTCTTCGCAGAGCAGGTCGTTCACCTGCCGCATGCACTCGCTCGAGCCCATCTGCTGCGAGCCGTTGGCCTTTATCATCGTGCGGCTTATGGCCATAAAGATGGCGGCCGGAACCCCTTTGCCGCTCACGTCGGCCATCGTGAATCCGAAATGCGTGTCGTCGATGGGGAAGAAGTCGTACAAATCGCCGCCGACGTCCTTGGCGGCCACCATCGAGGCAAAGATGTCGATGGTTTCGTGGTGCTGTATCTTCAGTCCGAAATCGCGCGGCAGGATGGTCTGCTGTATCTCGTGGGCCACGTCCAGGTCGGTCTGGATATCCACCAGCTTGGCGTGCTCTTCCTGCGACTTGCGGATGTAGTCCAGCTGTTCCACGGCCTTTTCGATGGTGCGGTCCAGGTCGTCCAGGTCGATGGGCTTGGTGGCAAAGTCGAAGGCGCCGCCGTTCATCGCCTGGCGGATGTTGTCCATATCGCCGTAGGCACTCACCATAATGCACTTGAGCGCCGGGTTGCGCATCTCGTTCACGCGCGACAGCAGCGTCAGGCCGTCCATCTCGGGCATATTTATGTCCGACAGAATCAGGCTTATGTCGGGGTGCTTCACCAGCGCTTCCAGGGCTTCCAGCCCGTTGTGGGCAAAGTAGAACTCGTATTCGCCGTGGCGTATCTTGCGGCGGAAATGCTGGGTGAGCAGCAACTCCAGATCCACTTCGTCGTCGACGCTAAGTATTTTGATTCCCATATTGTTTGGTTTTTAAGAAATTGTCTTGAAGGGAACGGCCGTCAGAAACTGTCGTTTTCGGTGCGGGCGATTATCTCGTTCTGAAGCTGTTCGGTCATATCGTTGAAGTAGTCGGAGTAGCCGGCCACGCGCACCAGCAGGTCTTTGTATTCGTCGGGATGCTGCTGGGCGTCGAGCAAGGTGTCGGTGTCCACGATGTTGAACTGGATGTGGTGACCTCCCAGCGAGAAGTAGCTGCGGATGAGCGAGGTGAATTTCTTCAGGTCTTCCTCGCGCTTCATCAGCTGCGGCACAAAGCGCACGTTCAGCAGGGTGCCGCCCGAAAGCGTCTGGTCCAGCTTGCCCAGCGACTTTATGACCGACGTGGGCCCCTGGCAGTCGCTGCCGTGGGCCGGCGAGGTGCCGTCGCTTATGGCAAAGTGGGCAAAACGGCCGTTGGGCGTGGCGCAGCAGACACTGCCGAAATAGTTGTGGCAGGTGGTGCTGAGCATATTCAGCCGCGTCTGGCCGCCGCGGGTGTTGGGATGTCCGTCTATGGCTTTCACCAAATCGTTGTACACGCGCAGGGCAATGTCGTCGGCATAGTCGTCGTCGTTGCCGAAGAAGGGCGTGTGGTTGCGGATGTACTGGCGCATCTTTTCCTCGCCCTCGAAATTCTTTTCCATTGCCTGGAGCACCTGGTCCATCGTGTAGCGGCCGTCCTCGAAGACGTGTTTCTTGAGGGTGGTGAAGCAGTCGGTGATGGTGCCCAGCCCCGTGCACTGTATGTACTGGGTATTGTAGCGGGCGCCGCCGCTGTAGTAGTCGCGGCCGTTCTTTATGCAGTCTTCGATGAACAGGCTCAGGAAGGTGGCCGGGGCATACAGCGAGAACATCCGCTCAATGTAGTTGTTCACAGCCAGCTTCATATTTACGAAGTACACCATCTGCTTGTGCCAGGCCTGGTAGAGTTCCTCGAACGACTGGAAGGAACGCGGGTCGCCGGTTTCCAGGCCCAGTTTCTTGCCCGTGTTGGGGTCTATGCCGTTGTTCAGGGTGATTTCCAGAATCTTGGGGGTGTTCAGGTAACCCGTCAGCAGGTAGGCCTCCTTGCCGAAGGCACCCACCTCGATGCAGCCCGAGCAGCCGCCTTCGCGGGCGTCCTCCAGACTTTTGCCCTGGCGCACCAGCTCCTGCACGTAGGTGTCTGGATTGAACACCGAGGGGTAGCCGTGGCCCAGCCGTATGACGCGGGCGCCGGCCATCAGGAATTCGTCGGGCGTTACCTTGCTCACGTGGATCGACAGGCCGGGCTGCAGTTCGTGCAGCTCCTCCTGGATTTCCAGAATAATGTACGACAGCTCGTTCACGGCATTGTCGCCGTTGCGGTCTATGCCGCCTATGTTTATGTTGGTAAAGTCGTTGTAGGTGCCGCTCTCGAGCGCCGTGATGCCCACCTTGGGGGGCGCCGGCTGGTTGTTGAACTTTATCCACAGGCACGAAAGCAGTTCCTTGGCGTAGCTGCGGTAGGAGTCGGCGCCGGTCACCGTCTGGCCGTTTTGGGCAAAGGCCTTTTCGCCGGCCTCGTAGAAGGGACGCAGGTGCTGGTCTATGTGGCCGGGGTTCATCGAGTCCCAGCCGTTCAGTTCGGTGACGGTGCCCAGGTGCACGAACCAGTACATCTGTATGGCTTCCCACAGGTCGCGGGGCGCGTGGGCGGGCACGTGGTGGCACACATCGGCAATCTTGAGCAGCTCGGCCCGGCGCTGCGGACGGGTTTCGGCGGCGGCCATCTGCTCGGCCAGGGCGGCGTGGCGTTCGGCCAGCAGCACGGCGGCGTCGCACGAAATGGCCATCGCCTGCAGTTCCTGCTCCTTGTCGGTGGCCAGCGGGTCGTTTATGTAGTCGAGTTTTTCTATTTCTTCCTCTATTTCGCGGCGGACGTCCAGCAGGCCCCGGTGGTAAATCTTGCCGTCCATAGCCGTGTGCCCGGCGGCGCGCTGCTCCATAAATTCGGTGAACACGCCGGCGTGATAGGCCTCCTCCCACTCCTTGGGCACGTGGCTGAATATGCGTTCGCGCTGGGTGCGGCCCTGCCAGTAGGGAATCACCTCTTTTTCGTAGGTGTCTATGTCGGCCTGGCTTATGTGGTAGGGCTGCAGTTCGCGGGAGTCGAGCACGTGGAGGTCTTCCACGCTGTGGCAGGTGAGTTCGGGAAAGGTGGGGACGGCCTTGGGCTGCGGGCCGCGTTCGCCCACGATAAGTTCGTCGTCGCCTATGTACAGGGCCTTTTTCCGGCATATTTCGTAGAAATTGCTGGCCCGCAGGATGCAGTTGGGCATCTTGCCGTAATTTTCTTTGTAGAAGGCAGTTTCGATAAGCGCCCGCTCAATGGTAAGGGTGGCGGGGGTTTCCACGCTCTGCCGGCGCAGACGCTTTATGCGTTCGTTCATACCGCCGTCGTTCTGCGGATACTTGATGGAGAAATTCATATTGGCCGATGTTTTTTGAGTCCTTGTTTCAGATATGTCCGACAACTGCCTGCAAGGGCAGCTAATCGATGGCAAAAGTGCAAACAATTTTTCATAAAGAGGCCAATGTTTCGCGAAAAACCTTGGCCGTGAATTCTGGAATTCCATCGCATTTCTTCCCTCGGAGGAAATCCGGAAAATATCGCGGGAAGAATAGATTATTTTATGGTTATCACAAGACCGAGACAATCCAGGACTTTCAATAAGGTGTGCAGCGACGGGTTGCCTGTTCCGCGCTCCATTGCGACCAGAGTATTGATACCGACTCCCGCAAGATCTGCCAGGGTCTGCTGGGATATTCCGAGTTGTTTCCTTCTTTCGGAAATCTGTTTGCCTATCGTCCCCATCTCAACATTTGTTTTCGGTAATTGTAAGTTGTCAGGTAGTTTTCCTGCAGATGCTTTGGCAGGACACTTTCTTCAATCAGTCTCTCTGCCTCTGGATAGTCGGCACAGAAGCGGTCCAGCTCAGACCTTATCAATTTGTCCGGAAGCCCGATACGTTTTCCGAATTCCCCGAAAAGGCTGCCATCGACACCGGACGTGTCAAGTCGTTCCGGCATCCCTTCTTTGAGAAGTCCCTTTTTCAGAGCGAAGACAGAGGGCAATGCCAGATGGAGCGAGGTGTTCAGCAGGTCGTAAGCCGGAGACAGACGATAATCTCCGGGCTCGTATTCTAGCAGAGTGAAGTTCTTCAGATGAGCATCGTCATTCAAAGTCAGGAAGTTAAAAACAACAATCCTGAAAAATTTCAGCACCTCCGCTTTTTGACGGCCCAATATGGAAATCCGTCATACCGAAGGTGAAATCCCGGATTAGGATTACAAATAAAAAGTTTGAGGAGCAACCTGGGTTACTCCTCATTCTATCGACGAATTGGTAGTCATTAGCTACGAAATCGTCACCGCAAAAGTACACCAACTTTTTTTCTGCAAATAATTTTGCAAAAAAAATTTGAAGCCCCTGCCCATCCCGGATAATGTGCTTCTTGTCGACTCGTAAACAATTGCGCCACAGACGTTTATATGGCGGGCATCGTTACAGCTCGGCGCGTCCTGCCCCCGGATGGGGAGAACGCCCGCCAGCAGCAGGGCCAACAGAAGACGGAGGTGGGGTTTCATAATTCCAGGGGCCTTAATCGGGCGGAAAGATAGGAAAAACAACTGAGCTCCCAATTGGACGGCAAAGAAGAGAAAGTGGCCCGTGATTCGCCAGTAAGTTCTCAGAAAGAGAGGCTCTTATAGCTTCCATCCCATTGCCTGATGCGGATTGTGTAGGAACTTCCGTCAAACTCGTTGCACTCGCGCAACATAGAACGGCGTGTCAATGCGTCGTAAGCTTGCAGAATTGTGTTGGCGAATACGGCATTCACTTCCACCGTGTCTTCTTTTATTCTGACAGATTGCAGGATGTCCTTTTTCTGAAGTTCCTCAACACGCTTGTTATAAGCCTTTTCTTTTTGTCGGCCTTTTTCATCCAGACCATTTTCGTGCTTGAACGGAAATTTGCCGACAGCAGTCAACACGGTACGATGCCAGTCCACCACTTCCTTGGTTATCAGAAAATATGATGTGTCCCGATGGACAACGCACATTCCATACGGACCTCTCGCGGCTTCCAAGGAAGGCTCTACATAACAGAGAAAGTCGTATTCACCTTCTGGGAACAACGCGGGCAGCAGATGAGAAGTATATTGCCCGCTTGCCAGCAGAGGCAAGATTGCAAACATGAGAAAAAATGATCTTTTCATAGCTATACGATTTCTTTTGTGGAATAGTCTGTCAGTCCGTACCGGGTTGTGTATATGTACAA